>ENA-OPYH01001612-OPYH01001612.1-human-gut-metagenome-genome-assembly--contig:-NODE-1612-length-12515-cov-2.834109_pt1 | contig 12515 bp, 8 predicted proteins | sample MGYA00241254_ERZ501488 | MGnify/ENA primary metagenome ERZ501488 (study PRJEB25962, sample SAMEA2042660) | human gut metagenome | biome: human gut; feature: human-associated habitat; material: faeces...
TTTGGAAATGAACTGATAATCCAGTCTTTCTGCTTTAGAGGCTGTCACGGTACTCTGGTATTTGTATTCATTTCTTGCAGAAGTAAAATCTGCCAGTCTGTCTGTATTAGCAGTTGTCACATTGTCCTGATCTGGATTATTGCGTACTCTTTTGTCAAGTGTTGGATTTCCAGTTTCATTCTTTGGATAACAGATCACATCATAGAACCAGTCATCTCCCTTAGAATCCGTGGATGGCAACTGTACAAACCATGGATTTGTTGTGTAAGTTACATTTTCTGGTGCCTTTGTCTCAACGATCAGGTAAAGACCCAATGGCAATTTGTCTTTACTTGTCACACCATTAGCATTAGTCTCATCCATGGCTGTCCCATTCTTTCCCATGTAATCTTCTAATTTATCTTTCGTTACCGTATTATCTTCTAATACCTTGGCAAGTTTCTCATTGATCTGCTGGCTTGTAAAATATGTCTTACTTCCTTCTGTTTTAGCTGCATCAGAAGATGTCAAACCCAAAATCTGCTGTATTGTGGTTGGAAGTTCATAGATCATCTGGATCTTTCCATTCTCACTCTGCTGTTCAACATCTCCAACTCGCAGGTAACTAAATTCCACACCTTTGATTGCATATTTTTCCAAGGCTGCTTCCGCAGCAGCGTCCTGTTTTCCTATTGGTGTAAACTGACTGGTATTAACACCGGCCTGTTTTGCTGCTGTCATGTCATATTTGTGGATCGTTATGGATCCGGTTTTGCTTGTATCGACCACATCTGTTGATGCCGCTTTGATATTAACGATAGGTGCAAGCATCATTGCTGCAGATAATACAGCAATCATTATTTTTTTGATCATATTTTGAATCTTCATTTTTCTTTCCTCCTATTTTTTAGAATAGAAAAAGCACAGAAATCATTGATCATACTCAATGATTCTGTGCTTTTCTTTATGTAATATATACTATTTTATTTATCTGTTAAATTAGTTTTGTCAGGTGCGATCATGATCGTATTCCAAAAAGAATCTTTGACTGCCTCTGCCTGAATCTCATCTACTACTGTATCAAGATCAACATCACTTGTTAACTTCTTGCTCTCATCCATTACGGAAACTTTATCGTTGATTCCTAAGGATGTGATCGTAACAAACTGTTCTTCACTAACTAGTGTTCCTTTCTTTAGTGGAACCGCTAACTGATAATTCTTCTGCAATACTGACTTGATCTCATTATACATTGCTTTAAATTCTTTGCTTCTGTATTTCTTCTCAGCCTTCAGCTGCTTTGCCTTCTTATCAGCCTTCGCAGATATCCTTTGATCAGAATAAATCTCCCAGCATGGACCTCCTGCTGATGCTGACTTCGTCTGTGCGATCACTTCTTTTAGTGGATATTTGTACTGTGTACGCTGTCTGCTTCCAACATCTGCAACCGTTACCTGATCATTATCATCGATCGCAACCAATACGATAAAATGACCTTTCTTCGTAAAATATCCTGGTCCCATCAGTGCTACTACTGGATGCTTCTTCTTCAATGCATCTCTAACCTTGCTGACATCACTTCCAAGTCCATGACATTCCAGTTTATACTGTTGTGCCAATGCTGGGACCATCTCATGACTTGCTCCAGCACTACTGTAATAGCCATTCTTATATGCCCATACTGTTGTATCAACTGGAGTTACCCATTTATTCGTCAGCGAACTGATACAAACTGCCATAGCGCTTGGTCCGCATCCACTGCTTTTGATCTGATATCCATTGTCATTCCATGCTGCATCTGCCTGATTAAAATAAATAAATCCCTGTATCGTCTCTTTCTTATCTTTCATCTCAAGACTATGGTCATTATATACTTTTGGAATGATAGATTTCTTGTCTTTCTTCTTGTTTTTTTTGTCTTTTTTGTCTTTCTTCTTGTCTTGATCAGACTTTGTCTTTTGCTTCTTTGTATGCGTTACCGCTGTATGTTTCTTTGTATGTGTTGCTGCAGCCGTTGTATGCGTCGTTGCCGCTGTATGCGTATGCGTTGTTGCTTCCGTTGTCGGCTTTGCCTGAGTCGTCTGTGTTGTTGTCTCTGTCGTTGCTTCACTTTCTGTCGTCTGGGCAGAAGAATCTGTCTTGGTCTCAGTCTGTTCACTGCTTATTTGCTCTCTTGTGACTGGCTGATCTGCTCTGACCACAGACACTGATCCAAGCATCAAAAACGTATACAGAGCTACTACAGCTGCTGTTTTACGTGTTTTTCTCATCTTTCATTGTTCCCCCTAACTATTTAAACATACTTATTATACCACTTTGGATACCCTCGTCAATAAAAATGAATGGTCATGATCCATGTTCACATTTTTTTCATATCTTATGCTTCAAAGACTAATTTTTCAATTGCATATGCAACACCATCTTCATTATTTGTCTTTGTCACAAAGTCTGCGATTTCTTTCAGATCAGGTTGTCCATTTTCCATAACAACACCGGTTCCTACAGCTTTGATCATCATCGTATCATTTCCTGCATCTCCACATGCCATCACTTCATCCATAGATAGTCCAATTTGCTCTGCCAGATGTAAAAGTCCATCTCCTTTATCACATCCAATCTGATTTATTTCAATGTTATTTCCCAGAGAACTTGATACACTCGCAATATTTTTCTCGATTAATTCTTGTCTTGCAGTTTCCCGCTCTTCCATATCATCAAAAAATACATTGATCTTCTCAATTCCCAGCGGATGCTCTTCAATGTACTTTCGTAGATCATCCAGCGGCAGTCTTGTATCTCTCACAAGTTTTAATACATGATCTGATACACCATACTCTGCAAGATGGTCAAAATAGCATCGTTCCATATACCCTTGCCCATTCTGATAAATATCACGTGTACAATGATATTTTTCCAAAATATCAAACAACGAAAATACTGTTTCTTTTGGTAGATGATTTGTATATATGATCTTATCTTCTTTCTGATCATAAACAGTTGCCCCATTACAGCAAACAGCATATCGAACGCCTGGAATATCTCTTAAAAATTCTGGAATCGCTTTAAAAATACGTCCTGTTGCTGGAACTATATAAACACCCCTTCTGATCGCTTCTTTTAGAACTTCTTCTGTGTGTTTTGAAATCTGTTTCTCGCTGTCTAAGAGTGTATTATCTAAATCCATTGCTACTAATTTTATCTTACTCATACTATTCCTCCACAAAAAAATAATTTTGAATGTTGATCTGAAGACTTTTATATCCCTGATACTCATTGATCACTGGATAATATGTACATGTGATATACTTTGATGTTCCCATTTTCTCTCGAAATTCATCTTCATCCTCAAAAATCATACCATCAATCCTAGTTCCCTGACTACTCTTTAATGCTAATTTTATCACATTTCTATTTTTTCCAAAAACATTCACACGTTCCACTTTTAACTTTCTGTGTGCAAATAATGGTTTTTTATTTTCTTTTCCAAATGGCTCTAAAACAGATAACTGATGGATCAGATCCATGGTAATATAATCAACTGGCATATCAATATCAATCTGTACTTTCTTTGCAAAATCTTTTTTCTCAAGGGTACAGTTCTCGTTGATCTTTTTGCGGAATTCCTGTAATTTTTCTTTTTCCAAAGAACATCCTGCTGCCATTGGATGTCCCCCAAACTTTGTGAACACCTCTTTGACTTTCACCATCTCTTCAAACATGGAATATCCTTCGATGGAACGTCCAGAACCTTTGATTCCTTCTTTTGCATCTGTTAAGACAAATGCTGGATGATTTAAGCGGTCCTTGATCCTTCCTGCTATAATACCTGCAATACTTTCATGACATTCTGGAAGATATAATACAAGCACTTTATCTCCTTTTGCTTCATATTCAAACGCCTGTCCCAGTGCCTCTTTTACACCATTTTCTGTCATGGTTTTCCGAAAATCATTCAGTTCTTTTAATTCTTCTGCTGTCTGTTTTGCCTTCTCTTCATCTTCTTCCAGAAATAGATTCAATGCTTTTTCGGCAGATTCCAAACGTCCACTCGCATTGATACATGGTCCAACAATAAATCCTAGTGCATAAGACTGTATCTGTTTATCCATCAGATCATGCACATTCAGCAATGCTTTCAACCCGATATTTTGTGTATCTTTGATTCGGCGTAATCCTTCTTTGACAAAGATTCTGTTTTCTCCTGTCAGATCTACCACATCACAAACAGTCGCGATCGCAAGCATGGATAACAACTCTTCCAATTGGCTTTCATCTTCTTCCATTGCCTGATAGAATGCCCTCATAAACTGAAAAGCCACTCCTGCTCCACAAAGTAACGGATACGGATAATTGCATGCTTCCTGCTTTGGATTGATCACTACATCTGCTGGTGGAAGAACCTCTTTTCTCATTCCTGCTTCATCGGTATCAAATGGCACATCATGATGATCCGTAATGATCATTGTCAATCCATGTTCTTTGCCATATGCAACTGCATCTGCTGCTGCAATCCCATTATCACAGGTAAGGATCGTATCAATCTGGTCTTCCACTGCTTTTTCAATGATATTTTCATTAATTCCATAGCCGTCTTTCATGCGGTCTGGAATCTGAAAATCAATCTTTCCACCAAGATCATGAATCGCTTTCCACAAAATGTAATTTGAGACAACTCCATCTACATCATAATCTGAAATAATACGGATCGTTTTCCCTTCTTGTACCTTTTGCTTCAAAATCTCAACTCCTTCTTTGACGCCTTTCATCAAAAAAGGATCTGAAATATCTGAAAGTTCTCCATACAGATACTGCTGTATTTGTTCATCCCCAACCACATCCCTGTTGCGGATCAGCCGTGCGATTACTGGATCTATGTTAAACTTTTCTCCAATCTGATTAAAATCAGCCTTTTTCTTATACAGATACCACTGTTCCATCATCTTACTCCATTTTTCATAAAAAAGAGCATCCAGTATTTACTGAATACTCTTTTTGAATGTTTTATTTTCTTTTCTTTTTCTTCTTTTTCTTGCGGTTTGGATTTGCTGTGATCTTCTCTGGCTGTGCTTGACTGGCTGCCTGATTTTCTTTGATCACATCTGATCCAATTCGCGTCTTCATCATATACCAAAGTGGTCCAGTTAAAAATACAGAAGAGAACGCTCCTCCGATCACACCCACCATCAATGCTAATGCAAATTCTCTTAAGGAGGATACTCCGCAGATGAATAACGCTAACACCATAACAAATGTTGTCAAACTTGTATTGATCGTACGAACCAATGTACTTGAAATACTCTGATTCACAAGTGCTTTGATATCATCTCTTGTCCGGATCGTCTGAAGTTTCAGATTCTCACGGATACGGTCAAAGATAACGATCGTTGAGTTGATAGAATATCCAATGATCGTTAACATACATGCGATAAATGTTCCACCAACAGACAATCTTCCAACAGAATATGCTGCAAATACGACTAATACGTCATTGATCAATGCGATGATCGCACTGGATCCAAACTTCACGTCTTTGAATCGGATCGCAATGTAGATCAGCATACAGATCGCTGAGATCACAACGGAAATAAATGCATCTCTTTGCATTTCATTACTGATCGTTGAACTGATATTCTCTGTTGTTACAGATTTTACTTTATAATCTTTCTTTAATGTATTTTCGATCTGTTTTCTCTGACTCAGATTCAATTCTACACTTTTTACAACCATCTGATTGTTTGCTTTTACTTTCTGACTCTGAACAGAGGTTGACTTGCTGACTTTCTCGTAAGCTTTCACAACCTGTTTTTCCAGAGAATCATTGACTTTCTGGTCATCCTTGAATGTGATCGTAGATGCTGTACCACCTGAAAATTCCAGATCATAATTCAAGATTGATCCAATCTTGCTTCGATTCATTGGAAGTGCAACAAGTCCGATCAAAATGATCACACCTGCAACTGCAACGTATTTCTTACCTGTACGGACAAAATCTCTTGTTTTGATCGTTCTTGGTTTTCCATACCATTTCTTGTCGCGAAGTCCAAAATGATATGCCGCATATACAAGGAATCGGCTGATCACAAGTGCTGTAAACATAGAGATCAATACACTCATTCCAAGTGTCTGAGCAAATCCTTTGACCGTTCCTGATCCTTTAAACCATAAAACTAATACTGCGATCAATGTTGTAACGTTACCATCGATGATCGCTGATGCTGCCTTTCCGAATCCAGATTTGATCGCTGCTCCTGTACTCTTTCCTGCCCCGATCTCTTCCTGAATTCTGGCATAAATGATAACGTTTGCATCAACTGCCATACCGATACCGAGGATGATACCTGCAAGTCCCGGCAATGTCAGTGTCGCATTAAATCCATTCAGTGCTAATAACATCATCAGCATATAGATCGCAAGTGCCACACACGCAATCACACCAGGCACTGCATAAAATGCGATCATGATCAAGCATACCAGTACAAATCCGATGACTCCTGCTTTGACCGTTGTCTGGATCGCATTCACTCCTAATTTCGCAGATACTACGTTAGAGCGTAATTCGTTTAATTTCACTGGTAAGGAACCGATTCGAATTGATGAAGCTAAATTCTCTGCTGCTTCATAACTTTCCATACCATCGATCGTACATTCTCCTTTTGTGATCGCTTCCTGTACATTTGGGGCACTGATCACCTGATTATCATAGATAATATAAATTGGTTTTCCAATATTGGCTTTTGTAGCTTTCGCAAATGCCTTTGTTCCCTTAGCATCAAATTCAAGTGCAACTAAATATTCTTTCTTACCAGTTGTCTGATTCTGATTAGTTACAGCTTTGGCTTTCTTAACATTTTGACCTGTCAATACAGTATCTAATGTTGTCTGAGTCGTTGTTTTTCCATTCTTCTTTACTTTTACCTGTTTCTGGACAGCAAAAGAAAGTGTTCCTGGTTTACCAAGCTCATCTAAAATCTTGTTTGCATCTGTTACTCCAGGAATCTCGATATTGATACGATCTTTTCCTTCCTGATAAACTTCTGCTTCTGTACTGTACCCTTCTACACGCTTCTGAAGTTTGTATACAGTATCTTTCATATCACTATCAGATACATTCTTGCCATCTACTTCATATGTAATACTAACTCCACCTGCAAGGTCTAATCCAAGTTCGATATTGCTTGCTCGACCGATCTTCTTCTTTGTAATTCCCTTGGTTGTGATAAATGCTCCAAATACACACAAAGCGATTAGTAAAATGAGCCCTGCAATATACTTGCCACTGCTATTACGCTTCTTCATTCTCCGTCTCCCCTTCTAATGCCAATGCTGCCTTTACCATTAATGCACATTCTACCCTCTTGCGCTCTAATTTACATCCGATCTCATAAGTTCCATCGATCGTACCGTTAAAGTTATAAGAGTTTGCACTGCATCCACCACTGCAATAGAATCTTGCAAAACATTTTTTACATTCTTCTTTGGAGTATACATTACATGCCTTGAATTCTTTGACGATCTCATCTTTCTTGACTCCTTCGTAAACATTACCCATTAAGAAGTCTTCTTCTCCTACAAACTGATGGCATGGATATAAATCTCCCCATGGAGTCACTGCAAGATATTCTGTTCCTGAACCACATCCGGATAAACGTTTTGCAACACATGGCCCTCCTGTTAAGTCGATCATAAAATGGAAGAAGGTAAATCCTTTTCCTTCCTTCTCTCTTTTGATCATTTCTTTTGCAAGAAGATCATATTCATCCATCAAAATTGGAAGATCCTCTTCTGTGATCGCATAATCTGCTGTATCTGGTGCTACAACAGGTTCTACAGAAATCTGTTCGAATCCTGCATCTGCTAAATGCATAACGTCTTTTGAGAAATCTAAATTATGATGTGTAAAAGTTCCTCTTACATAATATTTCTGCTGGTTTCTGCTGTCTGCAAATTTCTTGAATTTGTCGATAATAAAATCATAGCTTCCTTTTCCATTACGGAATGGTCTCATGTAATCGTGAACTTCTTTTCTTCCATCCACACTTAATACAACGTTATCCATCTCTTTATTGGCAAATTCCATGATATCATCGTTTAGTAATACACCATTTGTTGTCAATGTAAAACGGAACTTCTTATCATGTGTTTCTTCCAAAGAACGTCCATATGCAACGATCTCTTTCACTACATCAAAGTTCATCAAAGGCTCTCCACCAAAGAAATCAACTTCCAGATTTCTACGGTTTCCTGAATTCTCTACAAGAAAATCTAATGCTTTCTTACCAACTTCAGCACTCATTAATGCACGTCTTCCCTTGTATTCTCCTTCTTCTGCGAAACAGTATCGGCAGGCAAGGTTACAATCATGTGCAATATGAAGACAGAGTGCCTTTACAACTGTTGGTCTGTCTTTGAATCCACAAATGTATTCTTCATAACAGTCTTCTGTAAATAATACACCTGCATCTTTTAATTCTGTAACTTCTCCATAAGATTCTTTGACATCTTTCTCATCCCAGGATGATAATTCTTTGATGATCTCTTCTAATGTATGATCCTCATATAAAGCAATCACCTCATATGTCAGGTCATCAACCACATGGACAGATCCACTTGCTACATCAAGGACCATGTTATATCCATTATTTTTATACTGGTGAATCACGTTAAATATCCCTTTCTATTTCTTTTATAGTTTTTTATACTTAATTTTCTAAAATATATTTTTAATTTGAAGATATGTCCTGCTAACTTTAAAATAGATATATAATACAGAACATTCCTGTATACAATATTTTCAACTTACAATAAAGTAATCTCTGCAAACATACTTTTCCATACAAGAGATAAGGTGAACTGACAAAAAAGACAGTTCACCCTACTTCAAGCATATATCAGGAAGCATTCTTCCTGTTGTGCTCTCTAATTATTTATTACTCTCGCAAGTCTGGTTACCTACTGTACAAGATGTCTTGCAGGCAGACTGGCAGGATGTCTGGCACTCGCCACATCCACCTTTACACATTGTAGTACCGTAAGTTTTGTTTCCGGTCAGTGTCTTTACACGTTTCATTAATAACGCCTCCTCACTTCATGATCTAGTATGTAAAGCATCTAAGATGACACTTTGTAGGTTATTATAACACAAACCCTCCCGTAAGAAAAGAACTTTTTAGCTTAACATTCCTCCAAGCATTCCTCCTGCCGCACAATAAAGCATCATTGTAAAAAATGCTGTCGTATCTGTCACAAATGCCTGCCCCATCCCGACGCGTATTACTCCAAAAAACAAGCAATATAAAACACCTACGCCAAGCCCCCATAAATACCGTTTTTTCATATTCTTTTTCCCACACAAAAATCCCCCGACAAAACAAGCCATCACACTCATAACAATTAAACCAATTTTTTCTACGGAAGCGGAAAGATTACCTTTCAACATGGCAAATGCAAACACTGCTAAAAATAGCATTGTGAGTAATACTGCAATTAATGCAGAAAGAAACAGGCCTGCTGCACGCTCCATCCATTTTTTATACGAAATTCCATCCATAGGCTGCACCAAAGGCTTTTTTATAGCCTATGAAAAGGGTTCTCTGTTTAGAACAAGCGAGACGAAATTAAGAGACCGCCAATATATAAAAAATGCTTCGTATCACTGCGCTCTTAATGCTCGTCCGCATTAAGAGCTTGCTCTAAGGCGCATTTTTTATATATTGGCGGTCTCTTAATTTCTGTCTTTGTTAAACTGGAGAGTACTTTCAATTTAGCAAAAAACAGATATCCTATATTTGTGGCCTTAGCGAGGATTGAATGTGAACCCGGAGGCGAACATTCAACCCGCAGTGATAGAGTCACAAATATAGGATATCTGCTTTTTCATTTTTCGTCTGTCCCGCTAACCGAAACTACTCTTCTTCTGTCTTTGTAAGATTTGGCTTCTCCACTGCTGCAATAGCATCTTTCTGCATTGGGATTCTGCAGTTACGGTTGTTACCAAATTCTACGATTACAGTGTCATCCATGATGTCGATGATTACGCCATAGAATCCGCTTGTAGTCAATACGCTGTCTCCAGCCTGCATTCCTGCATGCATCTCGTCTGCTGCTTTCTGCTGCTTCTTCTGTGGACGGATTGTCATAAAGTAGATAATCGCTCCAAAAAGAATGACATATGCAATGATCATTGTAATAGATGAGCTTGCGCTCGCACTCTGTGCTAATAACATGTCCTTACCTCCGTTATTCTTCTATATAATATATTACCGGTATTCTTCTTCCGGTGTCAAAAAACCTTCTAATGTGGTTTTTTTGAACTCTTTGTAGCGGTGTTCATCAATTGCTCCACGTATTTCTTCCATTAAATGATTATAGAAATACAGGTTATGAAGAACACAAAGACGCATTCCAAGCATCTCTTTTGCCTTGAGCAGGTGTCTGATATAGGCTCTGCTGTATGTCCGACATGACGGACACTGGCATCCTTCCTCGATTGGGCGGGGGTCTAATTCAAACTTCTTATTAAAAAGATTTAACTTTCCATGATGCGTATACACATGTCCGTGTCTTCCATTTCTGGAAGGATATACACAGTCAAAGAAGTCGATTCCTCTGTCAACTGCCTCAATAATATTTGCTGGGGTTCCTACACCCATAAGGTAAGTTGGTTTATTTTCCGGCAGATACGGAACAACTTCATCAAGGATATAGTACATCTCATCATGTGTCTCTCCTACTGCAAGTCCGCCAACTGCATAACCATCTAAATCAAGCTCACTGATTCTTTTAGCGTGCTCGATACGGATATCCGCAAAAACACCACCCTGATTAATACCAAATAACATCTGGTGTGGATTTACGGTATCTGGCAGGCTGTTTAATTCCTGCATCTTTTTTTTACAGCGTTCTAACCATCTTGTTGTTCTGTCAACAGAATTCTGAATGTAGGTTCTGTCTGCCCGACTTGAAGGACATTCATCAAATGCCATCGCAATCGTAGAACCAAGATTAGACTGAATCTGCATACTTTCTTCCGGTCCCATAAAAATATGATGTCCATCAATATGTGACTGGAAATATACGCCTTCTTCCTTTATCTTTCGAAGACCTGACAGAGAAAACACCTGAAATCCGCCAGAATCGGTAAGGATTGGTTTATCCCATCCCATAAATTTATGAAGCCCGCCAAACTGTTTGATTAGTTTATCACCTGTTCTTACATGAAGATGATAGGTATTAGACAGCTCCACCTGCGTTCCGATTGTACGAAGGTCATCCGTGCTTACAGCACCTTTGATTGCTCCTACTGTTCCTACATTCATAAAAACAGGAGTCTGTATCGTACCATGGACTGTCTCAAACTCTCCTCGTTTGGCCATGCCATCTTTCGTTAATAACTTATACATATACTCTCCTTAACTTTACACATAAATTTAATTTTATCATAAACAAAGCAAATGTACAACCTCTATCCTTATTTTTTCTCATTTTCGTAGAAGTTTTTTACGCTATCTAAGCGGCCCCCCATATTCTGAAGCAGCAGATCAAGAACAGTTACCGCTGCCATTGTCTCTACAACAACGACTGCTCTTGGCACAATAATCGGGTCATGTCTTCCGTGAATTACAATTTCTGTATCTTTGCCATCTCTATTTACTGTCTGCTGTGGCTGTGCAATCGATGGAGTTGGCTTAAATGCTGCACGAAATGTAATTACTGAACCATCGCTCATTCCACCAAGCACACCACCTGCATGATTCGTTTTCTTTTTCACCGTACCATTATCATTATAAAAATCATCATTATTCTCAGAACCAGCACTTGCTGCCGCCGCAAATCCATCTCCGATTTCGAAGCCTTTTACTGCTCCGATAGATAAAATTGCTTTTCCAAGATTCGCACTTAATTTATCAAATACCGGCTCACCAACACCGACGGGCATTCCTGTAATTACACATTCCACAATGCCACCACAGGAATCTAACTCTTTCATTTTCTCCTGAAGATACTCTTCCGCCTGTGCTGCTGCCTGTGCATCCGGCATATATAATGCGTTCTTATCTCGTTCTTCTTTTGAAAATCTATTTTCATCAATTTGAACTGGCCCAATTGCTTTTGTATAAGCAAATACTTCAATGCCAAGTTCTTTCAAAATCTTAGCAGCAACTGCACCTGCTGCAACTCTGGCAGTAGTTTCTCTTCCGGAAGAGCGTCCCCCTCCTCTGTAATCACGGAAACCATACTTTTCATCAAATGTATAATCAGCGTGTCCCGGCCTATATGTGTTTATAATATTTCCGTAATCACGGGAACGCTGATCCTGGTTCTGTACGAGAATTGAAATCGGAGTTCCGGTCGTCCGGCCTTCAAATACGCCGGACCAGATCTGTGCCATATCACTTTCCTTACGGCCGGTTGTAAACTGGCTTTGTCCGGGTTTTCTTCTATCCAGATAAACCTGGATATCCTCCTCTGAAAGAGAAAGCCCTGCCGGACATCCGTCGATCACAACACCGATCCCCTTTCCGTGCGATTCCCCCCAT
>ENA-OPYH01001614-OPYH01001614.1-human-gut-metagenome-genome-assembly--contig:-NODE-1614-length-12501-cov-9.212759_pt1 | contig 12501 bp, 7 predicted proteins | sample MGYA00241254_ERZ501488 | MGnify/ENA primary metagenome ERZ501488 (study PRJEB25962, sample SAMEA2042660) | human gut metagenome | biome: human gut; feature: human-associated habitat; material: faeces...
GGCGCACTTCTATACTCTCCTATCGGGAGTATGTGCGTCCTGCGGAGCTTCATTCTCTGTCAGCAGAAGAAAACTGCCCGACCGAGAAAGTTGCGTCACTTCGTTCCGTCAAGGTGGCTACACCCCCTTGCGCCGCTAATGCGGCTATCCCCTGTGGACTTGCCGTCCGCAAACAGCATAAAATGCTGTTCGCCGCCAGCAAGTCAAAACACAGCGTATGGCATGATCGACGGCATCATCAACAACGGCCACAAGCAGCCCACCGTGGCCGATTTGGAGGCGCAGGTCAAGGCGGGCTTTTCCATCTCCCTGACGGAGCTGGCTGCGGCCTCCCACCGCGAACAGAAGAAGCCCTCCGTGCTGGAAAAGCTCAGGGAAAAGACGCCGGAGCAGACGAAAAACAAAACAGCGCCCAAACGGAGCGCGGAAAGAGAGCTTTGATATGAACGACAAGCATTTCACCCACGATGAAGTCAGCCTTATGAGCATCTACAACGCGGCAGGCACCCGCGAGGGCCTGATCGCAGCCCTCACAGAAATGCGGGGGTATCTGGACGCAGAGGAGGCCGAGCTGCGGGAGCTGACGGACAGCGCCCTCGCAAAGCTGCGCGACATTACCGACGCGGAGTACGCTGCCCTTGACCTGACGCCGGATTTTGACCTCTGAGCAAAGCTGACTGTTTTACGGTCAAGAGCCGGAAAAATCGCAGATTCGCCGCTGGGAGCGCGCCGGATGAGGAATGTATCATCCGGCGCGTTTCTGTTTGAAAATCGCCGTTTTTCCCAAGTCATGAGCCGGAGAAAATACCCCAAAATCGCGCCTGCTTCGCGCAGGAAACGCAGAAAGGCCATTTATGAGAACAGGACTGACAAAAGCTCAGAAAATCACGGAGATCACCTTTGACGAGAAAGAATCCCTTATCCATATCCGCACCCACAATACTGACCTCAAGAACCGCCTTACCGCCTACGCCGTGCAGCACCCCGCAGAGTGCTGTCAACTGGACGCAGACCCCGACACAGGCGACATGGAGTTCACCATCCGCAAGGGGCGCTTGTCCTTCCGCCTGACCGCGCCGTACAGTGAGAAACGGAAACAGGCGGCGAGGGAGGCGGCAAAAACAAGCTGCATTCATAAAAAAGTTGCAGAAATATAGACTCAACAAATTGAAACTCTCTCCTACTACATGGTAAAATTATTGCGGCTGGATTCTGCTGGTCTTGCTATCCAATCTCTACGGTATAACACGGTAGGATTCCCTCTAATACTTTTTTTGGGGAACTGACTGAGCAACTTGCAGAGATGTAACACAGAATTGCGCAGATTCCATCTTTGTCTGGTAGAAAAAGAAGCCATAATCCAGTATTATTACTATAAAAACAGGAGGTGTTCGTTGAATGACGTTTAGCGAGAAATTGCAATTTCTCAGAAAGCATAATGGCCTTTCTCAGGAGCAAGTTGCTGAAAAGTTGAATGTTTCCCGGCAGGCCGTTTCAAGATGGGAACTGGGTGCCATCCCAGACATGGAAAACGTAATAAAAATCAGCAACTATTTCGACTGCTCCTTGGATTATCTTATGAACGATGCAGTTGATGATGTAAACGGAAAAGTTTCCTCGGTACAAGAATATAACGTGAAAAAGATTATCCAACTCAAGCCGGAAACAGTGAGCCTTATCACGGCGCTGGTCGCTTTCATTGCTGTTCTGACAATTTGGATTATTTCTAAAATTGCAGGGACAGGAATTTATCGTCAGGATTTAGCTTCTGGTATGTGGTTTACTGGGTTTGGTGGCTTTGTTGACCATTATGGTCTAAAACCTGTTGTATTCCTATGCATGATAATCTGGGAGCTATCGATTACAGCGAGAGTGTATATACAATTATTTATTCATCGCTATGTTCTAAACACAAAGTATACCGTGTGCCGCGTTATAAGCTGGGGTTTATATCTGGCAGGAACAGTTATTGGAGCCATTTGCATTTGCAAACCGTGGAAATTTATGTGGACATCAGGAATCTGCATTGCTGTGGTTATATATCTTTTGATGATTGCCACAAGTTTAATCGCTGCAACCTACTATGGGAGGAGGTAATCGCTGAAACCTTGGAAGAAAGGACACATAACACATACACAACATTACAAGGAGGAAATCAAGTGAAAAGAATTATTGCTATGTTTTTAAGCGCATTGACCATGTTCAGCCTTTGTGCTTTCCCCGCATACGCAATCGGGCAAGATGCCGAGCAAAATGCCTATGAGACAGTAGTTACAATCTCAGGTGAAGAAAATATACGTAGGTACTTAGCCTCTGTCGGTGAGGAGTATGACCCAACACTCCTATGCATCCAACGCAGAGTAAGAAACACTCCCATTTCCCCTGATAGCCCTAATAATAGGAATCTATCCCCTAACACATTCATCAGAGAATATGTCATAAGGAATAAAAGAACCACAACCTACACTGATACAGGAACTCTTTTGAAAGAGTATCGCAGACCTGCAGGCCGCGTTCTAATTGATGAGGGTATAAATATTTCAACAACCTATACCGCTGATGCTGGCATTTCAGCAGAATTCCTTGAAGCAAGTCTCGGCTTTGAAGTTGAGGGAACAAGCACATTTAGAATTGAATGGGAAGCGACATATTCTTATGCTGTAAAAATTAGGGTCTATCCCGTTTATGAAAAGACTACTGGCGAAGTTTGGGACGATGACGTATGGTACGATGATTACATTGGTAACTTTACCGTTTACCGTGCTGTAGGGGATGATGTTCGAGTATATCGTGCATAGTTTTCAAAGCATACCCTATTAGTAGCTATTCCATGAAAAAGCGGTGGAGTATTACAAGTCGATAAAAAGGAGGTACGCTGTTGTGAAAAAAGGATTGCTGTTCACATTAGTAGCTGCGTTGTTGCTTCCCATGTGCTTGTCCCTTACAGCACATGCCGCGGTGTATTTGGGTACGGGCGACAATGTTGATTCTGGTGGTCACTTGGATTGGGACTATGATACTACATATTATAGTCAGACTGTTTGGGGAATGAATCTGTGGAACGGATACAAAAGCGGGGTCATTAGAGAGGACTCCCCATGGGTTGTTCAAGACCTTTTTGTTACCGATGTTAATTCAGCGACCGCAGGATATTATGGATACAGGGATAGAGTAAATGCAAAAATCTACTTCAATATCTATAGCATGAAAGATTTGTCAACAAGTGAGAAAAAATCCGTTGCTGCTCACGAGCTGGGACATGCATTGGGGTTGGGACATAATTCAGATAATACCTCTGCGGTAATGACAGATGCACACTATTTCCCGACCTCTTTACATCAAGATGATAAAGACTCCTACGATGCTGCGGCAGAGTTATATTGACGGGAAGCGACAGAATGCAACGATTATCACTCGAGGAGGTAATACGATGAAAAGAGTTATCACAGTGGGCTTAAGTGCCCTGTTGGTTTTCGCACTTGTGGGGTGCAGCAGCACCGTAATCATGGAAACTGAAAAGGCATACGACAGCATTGCATTAAGTGCTGAAGTCCCCACCATTTATGATGATGGAAGTTTTATGGTTGACGTGACTAATCCTGCGGAGATTGTAGGTTGGGGAGACTATGTGTTTGTTGCCAGAGTGGAATCAGAATTAAGAACTGAGTATACGAATCTGAGACAAAACGAGGATGGAACAATCACAGGAAAGCCATATACAGTTTACTCCATTACCGTTTTAGAGAACATTAAAGGTGAGCTACGAAAAAACGAGCCTATTGAGTTTTTCAAACACGGCGGGGTTAATTATGATGGACTTAGTATTTCGTTGCTTGAGGGAGATCAACTTCTTGAAAGCGGAAAAACATATATCTTAATTGCTGCATCAGAAGCCGATGGGCGACTGGGGCAGGGAATGCCGAACTCCTCTATTGAGTTGGATTTGAGCCAAAGGCAGAGCTATTCTACGAAATCGGAGTATTCGAGTTATTGCGAATACGTTCGGGATGAAGTGGAATGTGAACGAACTCGCTATCACTCCATGTATGAGAATAGTTCAGAAAGCAGGATTGATGAATAAGATATTACTATAAGCGTAATGCTGGAATCGAACTGTTTACTGAAATTGCTAATTTGAATTACGAACACAATTCAGCCGCACTTATAACAAAAATTAGCTTTTAGATTATTCATTGCCATTAACAGTCGTTTTCGAATGGTATAGTTTTTAGGAAGTGATTATCGCCATAGTTGCAAAGGAAATTGCAGCTTGTGCCCTACTTTTTTACAAAGAGCAATCGAATTTCGATTGCTCTTTGTGTTTTCTATGATTCTTAGAAGGGAGGATTTTGCTTATGCCAAACAAACTGCAAGCCTACGCGGAGCAAGCGGAGCGCACCGCGCGGCAGATCACCGGCAGCCATCTGGCGTGGACGGCGTTTCTGACCACCGCCGCAAGGCTGTATAAGTACCCCTACAATGAGCAGCTCATGATCTATATGCAGCGCCCGGAGGCCACCGCCTGCGCGGAGTATGACTTCTGGAACGAGAAGATGGGGCGCTATGTCCGGCGCGGCAGCACGGGCATCGCCCTCATTGACGCTACCGGCTACAAGCCGAGGCTCAAATACGTCTTTGACGTTTCCGACACCGGCGGCAAGGAAAACGCCCGCCGCGTCAACTTGTGGGAGCTGAAGGAGGCGCACACGGACAGCGTGAGCGCCATGTTGGAACGCAATTACGGCGTTTCCGGCAGGAACGGCCTGACGGAGCAGTTCGAGGCCGTCGCATCCCGGCTTGCGTCGGAATACTGGCGCGACCATTCCCGTGACATTCTCGGCATCGTTGCGGATTCCTATCTGGAGGAGTATGATGATTACAACATCGAGGTGGCGTTCAAAAACGCCGCGGTGGTCAGCATCACCTACTCCCTCATGTCCCGCTGCGGGATGCAGCCGGAGGATCACTTTGAACACGAGGATTTTTTCAGCATCTTTGATTTCAACACCCCGCGCACGGTGGCGGCACTCGGCACGGCGGTCAGCGAGATCAACGAACAGGTTTTGCGGCAGATCGAAGTCACCATACGAAATTATGAGCGCGAACACAGCGCGGAAAGGACGGCAGAGCATGGAGAACAACCTGACTTACACGATGAACGGAGATTACATGATTCCAGACCTGAAGATCGAGGTGCCGGAGCAGCCCCTCGGCAAGTACGGGCGGATGCGCCAGAAGTACCTGAAGGAGCATCGGCCCATTCTCTGGAACCAGATGATTCTGGAGGAAGCCCTGTTCCCGCACCTGCTGGAGATCGAGCAGGCGGCGCAGAGCCGCTTAGAGCAGATGATGCCGGAGCTGGCGGCGGAGGCCGGAGCGACGGAGAGCCTGAAAGCCCGCGACCCAATGAAATGGGTGGGCCTGATGAACGCCTGCAAGGCGCAGGCCGAGGAGATTATTCTGGACGAGCTGATCTACGCATAACAGAACACCCCGCACGGGGCGGCCAGCTATCCTTTTTCCCCACCGAAGCGGAACAGATTACAGCCATAGAAGAAGCGGAGAGCGTTGCGCAGACGCCCTTCGCTTTTTCCGTTTCTCAGGAGCAGCTTGACCATGTGCTGCGGCTGGGCGGCAACGAGGACAACACCCGCATGGTCATTGCCGCCGCGTTCCAGAAGCAGAAGTCCACGGAGGACATTGCCGCGCTGCTGCAAAGCACCTTTCACGGCGGCAACGGCTTTAATACGCCGGAGGGCGAGCTTTCCGCGTGGTACGCCGTAGACGGCATCCACATCGCCCCCGGCAGGAGCGCGGAGTATATGCGCAGCGCGCAGGTAATCGCATGGCAGGATGCCGCCGCGCACATTTCCCAGCTTATGGACAGCGGCGCGTATGCCTCCAATGTGGAGCTTGCCGAGGCAGGGCAGCATGAGCGGATGCAGCTTGCCCAAGCCCTCTGGTATCTGAAACACGATCTCAGCGACGAGGCGCGGGAACAGGGCTATCTCTCCTGTATGGATACGCTGCGGGGCGGCGGATTCCCTGATGAAACGGCGCGGCTGGCGGAGCAACTGACAAACACAGATTTCCGTGAAACGCTCTCCGGCGAGTTCACACAGTTTTACGCCGCCCATGAGCAGGACAGAAGCCTGCTGCGCTTCCATTACCACAAGCTGGAGAACATCTGGCAGAGCCTGCGGGACCTGTCCTTGCCCCGCAGGGAGTATTCCTCCGAAATGGCCGCAGTGCCGGAGCTGGGGCGCTTCATCACAGAGGACGAGATCGACCACGCGCTGGATCGCGGCAGCGGCGTAGAGGGCGGCAAGGGCAGAATCTACGAATACTTCACCGCCGACCACATCGGCAGGGAAAAGGCAGCTTTCCTCAAAAATGAGTACGGCATAGGCGGGCGCTCCCACGCCGTTTCCGGTGCGTCCCATAGTGATGAAAGCCACGACAGCCGCGGCATTGTCCTGAAAAAAGCAGGCTGTGCCAATGTGGAGCTGAGCTGGACGAAGGTGGCAGCAAGGATTGACAGCCTCATTCAGAAGGACCGCTTCCTCTCTCCAAGGGAAAAGGAGCGCTACGCCCAGCTTCAGCGGGAAAAGGAAGCGGAGCGTGAATTGCCAACACAGGCACAGATTGACTACAATTCCATCAAGGAAGCCCACCCGGACGACATCGTGCTGTTTCAGGTGGGCGATTTCTTCGAGATGTACGGCGAGGACGCAAAACAGGCGGCGGAGCTGCTTGATCTCAACCTTACCACAAGAGCGATCCCCGGCGCTGGCCGTGTTGCTATGTGCGGCGTTCCGGCGCACAATTTAGAGCATTATGTAGAGGAATTGCGAGACAAGTACGATGTGACCATTGCCGCAGCACAGAAAACCGGCACGGAACGCCGCGTCTATACCATGCGCTCCGTTGACCATGAAGCAGAAGCCGCCATTGACGCATACGAAGCCGAGTTCGGCGCGGACGGCACACGGGTGTTCCGCGACCCTGCCGCAGTTCAGCCGCAGCCCACGGTGGCAGAGCTGTTTGAACAGTATAAGCTGACCGTGGGCAACGCGCTTGTCGCGGACGACGCTTTCCTCAACGCCTGCCGCAATTCTGACCGTCAGAACGCCTATCTGGAGGGCGCGGCGGCAATCCGGCGCATCGTCATGGCGTCTGAGGATTTGCAGCTTATGCGCCTCTATTTCGATATGCCCTCTTTCCACAACCGGCTCCATCAGGAGCTTTTGGACGAGCTGTACCCCACGCTGGCGACCACGATAACGCCCTCGACCTACAAGGTGACGCAGGCGGACATTGACGCGGCCTTGCAGCAGTGGAACGGCAAGATTGAGAGCAAGCACGCAGTTGTCCGCTATATGAAGGCTCACGCCCGCGACCGGGACACCGCCGCATGGCTGGCGCGGGAGTACGGCTTGAAGGATACCTCTAAACCGCTGCAAATCTCCGTGGGTAATTCCGAGCCGGTCACGCTGTCATGGGCGAAGGTGCAGCGGCGCATTGCGCAGCTCATTCAATCCGATAGCTTCTACACCGAGCAGGAGCAGGACAACTTTGACAATATTGACCCCATCGCCATCCGGGAAGCGCTTGCTGAACGCGGTATTGTAAATGGGCAGATTGTGGATGCGGAGGCTAATCGCAACAGCCCCTTCGTCCGGCAGGTCATGGCGGATGTGGAGCGGATCGCGGCGCAGGAAGCGCAGGCGGCGCACATGGACTCACCGGACCGTTTTTCCATCCGTCTGCACCCCAACGAGGGCGGCATTACCGGCATCTGGGACTCGGCCCTTGACCGCTTCTATGAGGAGGGTAGGCAGGTGCTTCGCTTCGCGGAGCAATCTAACGCCATTGACTACCTCTCCAGTATTCAGCGCAGCCGCGGTATGGAGCCGGACGCGCCGGTTTTCACAACGCCGCTGGGGAATGCCTATCGCGTGGGCGACGGCTTTTCCTCCACCGCAGCCGAACAGCGGGATACTCTGATGGTGGTCGAGCGTGTAGACGAAGATAATGTTTGGTACACTCTGCCAAGCGTCCCGGAACAGGAAACGGTCAGCGTAGACCGCACCGTTTTTGAGCGTTACCTCGACACCGGCTATTTCTTCGCTGCGGAGCAGACGCAACCTGTCAAGGAGATCACTGCCGAAAACGAACAGGAAAACATGATTTTTCGTGCGCCGTATGCCGTGGGCGATACCGTCTATCTGGACAACACGCCCTTTGAGATCACGGAGGTCGGCGCGCTCAATGTGCAGCTTCGTGACCCAGCGCTCCGCTATCCCGTATTCCGCGCCGAAAGCCGCGAGAATTTTGAACGGCTGCTGCGCCGGGATGAGAGAAACGCCGCCATAACAGATTATCTTCCCGCACGGAGCAGAAACGACGACCTCCGCGACCTCCTGATGAACGGCATCCTCACGCCTGACATCCGGGACGAGGTGCGGGAGCTGTTCCGGCAGGGCGAGGGCAACGCCGCCATCGGCGCGTATCTTTCCAACGTTTTCGCCGCGTCGGACGCGGACACCATGACACTGGAGGACGGCACCGAGGCAGATTTCATCACCTCAAGAAGCGGCTTTCAGGCGCAGGTGCATGGGGAAAAGGGCGTACACGCCCTCGGATTGTTGTGGCCGGACGCCGCTCCCGTGCTGCGCGCCGCTTTTCTGGAGGAAGCGCAGGCGCAGAGCCGGACACAGGCACAGCCTGAACCAGATATTTCTCTTCCTGAACAGCCAGCATCGGAGGCGACTGAACCGGAGCAGCCGCAGTTTACCACGGAAACCGTAGCGTTCTACCCCGGCGAGAAAAGCCAGCTTCCCTATGACATTGAAATCCAGACTATCCGCACCACCGAGCCGGAGCCGCCCATGCCGCAAAGACCGCCTGCGGAAAACTTCCGTATCACGGATGACAATTTGGGTCTTGGCGGCGCAAAGGCCAATTTCCGGGCGAATATGGCGGCAATCAATCTCCTGAAGGAGCTGGAGTTTGAGGGCGCACAGGCCAGCCCGGAACAGCAGGAGGTCTTATCCCGCTATGTTGGCTGGGGCGGCCTTGCGGACGCTTTTGATGAAAGCAAGGATAACTGGAAAGACGAATTTGCGGAGCTGTACGCCACGCTATCCCCGGAGGAATACGCCGCCGCCAGGGCTTCCACGCTGAACGCCCACTACACCAGTCCCACGGTTATCAAGGCAATCTATGAGGCTGTCGGCAGCATGGGCTTCCAGACCGGCAACATCTTGGAGCCTGCCATGGGCGTCGGAAACTTTTTCGGGCTTCTCCCGCAGGAGATGCAAGGAAGCCGCTTGTACGGTGTGGAGCTGGACAGCATCACCGGCAGAATCGCCAAGCAGCTCTATCCCAAGGCGGACATTACCGTGGCAGGCTTTGAAACCACCGACAGACGGGATTTCTTCGACCTTGCCATCGGCAACGTGCCTTTTGGACAGTACCAGGTCAACGACCGGGCTTATAACAAGCTCGGTTTTTCCATCCATGACTACTTTTTCGCCAAAACGCTGGATCAGGTGCGTCCGGGCGGCGTAATCGCCTTTGTGACCTCCCGCTATACGATGGACAAACAATCTCCCGAAGTCCGTAAGTACATCGCGCAGCGGGCGGAGCTGTTGGGTGCGATCCGCCTGCCCAACAATGCGTTCAAGGCCAACGCCGGTACGGAGGTGGTGTCCGACATCATCTTCCTGCAAAAGCGTGACAGACCCATCGACATTGAACCTGACTGGGTGCATCTCGGTGAAAATGAGGACGGATTTTCCATCAATCAGTATTTCATCGACCACCCGGAGATGGTGCTGGGGCGGCAGACCTCGGAAAGCACGCAGTACGGCAGGCAGGACTTTACTGTGGAACCGTATGAGGATTTGGACCTTGCCACGCAGCTCAGATACGCCATTCAGAATATCGGCGGCAAGTACGAAGCCGCAGAGTTGCCTGACCTCGGTGAGAACGAAACCATACAGGATACCATTCCCGCAGACCCCAACGTGAAGAATTACAGCTATGCCGTGGTGGACGGTGAGGTGTACTACCGTGAGAACTCCGTCATGGTCAAGCCCAACCTGAACGCCACCGCAAAGGAGCGCGTCAAGGGAATGGCAGAGCTGCGGGACTGCGTTCACCGGCTCATCGACCTTCAGATGTGGGAATCCGACGACATTTCCATACGCGCCGAGCAGCAGAAGCTCAACCGCCTCTATGACCGCTTCACCGAGAAATATGGCCTCATCAACAGCCGGGGCAACGCCCTCGCCTTTGCAGACGACAGCTCCTACTACCTGCTCTGCTCCCTTGAGGTGCTGGACGATGAGGACAAGACCAAGCTCAAAAGCAAGGCGGATATGTTCACCAAGCGCACCATCAAGCAGCAGCGCAGCGTGGATTCCGTGGATACCGCCGCAGAAGCCCTCGCCCTGTCCATCGGGGAAAAAGCCCGCGTGGATATGGCGTATATGTCCCAGCTCACCGGCAAGAGCGAGGACGACATCATCGACGAGCTGAATGGCGTCATCTTCCTCGACCCTGTTTACGGCGACTGGCAGACAGCGGACGAATACCTCTCCGGCAACGTCCGGCAGAAGCTGCGGGAGGCGGAGAACGCCGCCGTTGACAGCCCCGGCTATCTGCCCAACGTGGAGGCATTGCGCGCCGCACAGCCCAAAGACCTTGACGCTTCGGAAATCGAGGTGCGCCTCGGCGCGACGTGGATAGACAAAAAGTACATTCAGCAGTTCATGTTCGAGCTGCTGGAGCCGCCTCTGTATGCCCGCCGCTCCTTGGAGGTCAACTACTCGGAGTTCACGGCGGAGTGGAACATCTCCGGCAAGAACAGCATCTCCTACAACGACATCAACGCCCGCATGACCTACGGCACCGACTGCGCCAACGCCTACAAAATCCTTGAAGATACGCTGAACCTGCGGGACGTGCGCATCTACGACACCGTAAGGGACGCGGACGGCAAGGAAAAGCGCGTCCTCAACAGCAAGGAAACCACCCTCGCCCAGCAGAAGCAGCAGGCCATCAAGGAGGCGTTCCGTGACTGGATCTGGCGCGACCCCGACAGGCGGCGGGATCTGGTGCAGCTCTACAATGAGCGCTTCAATTCCACCCGTCCCCGGGAATATGACGGCAGGCACCTGATCTTTCCGGGCATGAATCCTGAGATCACGCTGCGGGAGCATCAGCGAAACGCCATCGCCCACGACCTCTACGGCGGCAACACGCTCCTTGCCCATGAGGTGGGCGCGGGCAAGACCTTTGAGATGATCGCCGCAGCCATGGAGGGAAAGCGCCTCGGCCTGTGCCAGAAATCCCTCTTTGCCGTGCCGAACCACCTGACGGAGCAGTGGGCCTCGGAGTTCCTGCGGCTCTACCCCTCCGCCAATATCCTTGTGGCTACCAAAAAGGACTTTGAGACACGCAACCGCAAGAAGTTCTGCGCCCGCATTGCCACCGGCGACTATGACGCCGTTATCATCGGTCACAGCCAGTTTGAGCGCATCCCCGTTTCCAGAGAACGGCAGGAGCGGCTCTTGCAGGAGCAGATTTGGGAGATCGAGGACGGCATTTCGGAGCTCAAGGCCAGCCGCGCCGAGCGCTTTACCATCAAGGAGCTGGAGCGCACCAAGAAAAATCTGAAGGCCAAGCTGCAAAAGCTCCACGACGCCGCCCGCAAGGACGATGTTGTGACCTTTGAACAGCTCGGTGTAGACCGGCTCTATGTGGACGAGGCGCACAGCTTCAAAAACCTGTTCCTTTACACAAAAATGCGAAACGTGGCGGGGCTTTCCACCACCGACGCCCAGAAGTCCTCGGATATGCTCTTAAAATGCCGGTACATCGACGAAATCACCCACGGCAAGGGCGTCACCTTCGCCACGGGTACGCCCATCTCAAATTCCATGACGGAACTGTATACCATGATGCGGTATTTGCAGCACGATATGCTCAAGCGCAACAGCCTGACCCACTTCGACTGCTGGGCCTCCGCCTTTGGGGAAACCACCACCGCCATCGAGCTTGCCCCGGAGGGCTATACTTTAGTAGGACGATAAATAATGCGTTTCTAAATTGAAAATAGGCTATCAAAATCGGTCTTGGAACTTCAAAAAAATATTTTGATTTTCTTGAAAAACAGTTCCGCTTTGTACCCCTATTTTCTCCTATTAGCAGAGGGAGTAATCCCTGTAATGCTAAATCGGATTACATAAGGAAAGGAGGATAAGAGAATGTCAAGGAGTTCAAAGATTACAGCACTCTATGAGCGTTTGTCGAGAGATGATGATCTTAATGGTGAGTCAAATTCAATCACCAATCAAAAGCAATACTTGGAAGATTACGCCCGAAGAAATGGTTTTACGAATATCCGTCATTTTACTGACGATGGTTTTTCGGGTGTAAATTTCAATCGTCCGAGTTTTCAGGAGTTGATTAAGGAAGTAGAAGCAGGAAATG
>ENA-OPYH01001615-OPYH01001615.1-human-gut-metagenome-genome-assembly--contig:-NODE-1615-length-12497-cov-4.326796_pt1 | contig 12497 bp, 9 predicted proteins | sample MGYA00241254_ERZ501488 | MGnify/ENA primary metagenome ERZ501488 (study PRJEB25962, sample SAMEA2042660) | human gut metagenome | biome: human gut; feature: human-associated habitat; material: faeces...
CGCCAGCCTCAGCGGCGGCAGCTACGGCGCGATCACGAGCGATGCCGGCTATGTCAAGCCCTACGCGCTGCTGGCGAAGGGGTACGCTTACAAAAAAACAACGGATAATGAATGGCTCCCCAACGCCAATTCAATCCCGTCAAAAGTCACCGTTGAAAAAGCCCCCTTCGCGGTCGAAAAGATCTATCCGAATAGCGATACGAACTACACCGGAAACTCGGCGTTTGCGACGGACGGCAATATCACGCTGACTGCGGTAATCGCGTCCGAGCCCGAAACGGAGAACGTCACCTACTACTACTGGTGGGAGCTGTTTAACGAATCAGAAAACGACTGGACCACGAGTTTCAAAAAAGTTAATACTGCAACGCATACCGGCGAGAAGAGCAATGAATGAGGAGAACTTCAGTTCGCCCGATGAAGACATGTACTCTTTCATAATCAGCAGCATCATCTTCCTTATAGCTTTCATCGGAACAAGAAAGTACAAGGCCAACCCCATATTAATGATTATAGCGTGTGGAATAGCCGGGCTGCTACTCTATTAGTGCCGCTCCAAGGCCAAGCCGTAAGGGAGGCAGACAGATCATCCCCGGAGGCAAATAAAATATGCCCGGAAGAAACGTATATATCTTCCGGGCATATTTTGCATAAAGCAGCCGCAGCTCCTACAACTTCACTTTCTTTGCCACCGACTTGGATTCGTTATGCAAGCGGTCGAGCGCCGTAACGACATAGCGGTATTTCGTCTTGCCGTCCTCATAAGGCAACTTATAGAAAGTGTTGCGTGTGATAGCCACAATGTGTGAAGGATCGTCAATGTCCACCTTCTCTTTTGAGCCGAAGCGATAGACAACATACTGTACAGGACGGTTCATCTCATCCTTAAACTTCGGTGCTGTCCAGAAAAGGATGTAGCCGTCGGCAGTCCATACCGGCTTCACTTTGCGTACTTTGTCCGGCGCGTCATTGTCCATAAAGTCGAATACGGGAGGCAGAGCCGGATATTTATGATACTCGGCCACCAGCGCGTCCCGGTATTTTCCTACGTTCTCCACTACGGCACTGGCAGGCCATTGGCAACTGCCGCCAATCGTCTGGTAGGCCCGTTGCAGAGCCATCTTACGGGGAAGCTGGTTGATGGAAGGGTTCTTCGGGTCAGCGTTCTGCACCGTATTCACCACAGACTGGCCTATGAATAACGGACGGTTCTCCGTATGCCTTGCCCACCATTTCACCAATGTTTCATAGTCGGCAGCCGGATGTCCTATCTGCCAGTATATCTGCGGAATGTTATAGTCCACCCAGCCCTTGCGTGCCCACAAAAGCACATCGGCATACAAATCATCATAATTCTGCAAACCATTCGTATCGCTGCCCAGCGGGTCGCTTTTCTGATTGCGATAGATGCCGAAAGGACTTACTCCGAACTTCACCCAAGGCTTCAGCCCGCGAACCGTCTCGTGTATCTTCTGAATGAGGATATTCACATTGCTGCGGCGCCAGTCCGCCTTATTGCTGAAACCGCCGCCATAGCGTGCAAAGCTCGCATCATCCGGAAAGTCCTTCCCTTTAATGGGGTAAGGATAGAAGTAATCATCCATGTGAATGGCATCCACATCATAACGCGAAACAATATCGGTGACCACCTTACAGATGTGGTTACGGCTTTCGGGCAATGCCGGGTCAAAATACAACTGATCGCCGTACGTCACAAACCACTCCGGATGCGAGTTATAAATATGGATAGGCGAAAGTTCATTTTTCAACGAAGTCTTTACGCGGTAAGGGTTAATCCAAGCATGAAACTCCATGCCACGCTTGTGACATTCCTCAATCATGAACTGCATCGGATCCCAGTAAGGCTCCGGCACCTTCCCCTGCACGCCCGTCAGGAAGCGGCTCCATGGCTCATATTGCGAAGCATACAATGCATCCGCCTCAGGACGCACCTGAAAAATAATGGCATTGATACCTGCGCCTTGCAAGCTGTTCAACTGATTTATCAAAGTCTGCTTCAGCTTATCAGTGGGCATGCCACGAAACTGTCCGTTCACAGCCTGTATCCATGCGGCGCGGAATTCACGTTTGGGATGATTGGCAGCAGGTGTTTGCTGTGCCTGTATGGTCAGTACCTGAACGCACAGCAATAATAGCAAGAGGAGATTTCTAAATTTCATTTTGTTCTTTTTAAATATTGCATGGCAAAGATAATGATTATCTTTGTACCCCAATTCATTTTCAATAGTCTATGACAAAAAATACATCTATCATCATAAAAGGAGCCCGTGTCAATAACCTGAAGAACATTGACGTAGAGATACCCCGCAACAGGCTGGTCGTCATCACCGGACTATCCGGCTCCGGCAAATCCTCACTTGCATTCGATACGCTTTATGCCGAAGGGCAACGCCGGTACGTGGAGAGCCTCAGCAGTTACGCCCGTCAGTTTTTGGGACGCATGAGCAAGCCCGAATGTGATTTCATCAAAGGCATCCCCCCTGCTATTGCCATCGAACAGAAGGTAAGCAGCCGCAACCCGCGCTCCACAGTGGGAACCTCCACCGAAATTTACGAATACCTACGTTTGCTCTATGCCCGGGTGGGACGGACATTCAGCCCGGTCAGCGGTCAGGAGGTGAAGAAGCACTCCACCGAAGACATTGTGAACTGCATGCTCCAGCAGCCCGAAGGAACACGCTACACCGTACTCGCTCCGATATTGCTCCGCGAGGGACGCACCTTGCAGCAGCAACTGGAGATAGATATGAAACAGGGATTCAACCGGCTGGAAGTAAACGGAGAAATGGTGCGCATTGACGAATACCAGCCCAAAGACGGCGACACCCTGTTTCTTTTGGTAGACCGCATGACTGCTTCCAGTGAAAAAGATGCCGTCAGCCGCCTTACCGATTCCGCCGAAACCGCCATGTACGAAGGCGACGGGGCCTGCCTGCTACGCTTCTACCAGCCGGACGGCAGCACCAGCCTGTACCGTTTCAGCACCAAATTCGAGGCGGACGGCATAACGTTTGAAGAGCCCAACGACCAGATGTTCTCCTTCAACTCCCCTATCGGAGCCTGTCCGGAGTGTGAGGGTTTCGGACGTGTCGTCGGCATTGACGAGCATCTGGTCATCCCCAACCGTTCCCTCTCCGTCTACGAAGGTGCGGTGGTGTGCTGGCGAGGCGAGAAGATGGGCGAGTGGAAAGACATGGTGATACGCGGTGCGGAAAAAGCCGGCTTCCCCATTTTCACCCCTTACTACCAACTGACGGACGAACAGCGCCGGATGCTGTGGGAAGGGACCCGTTACTTCGAGGGCATCAACGCCTTCTTCAAGATGGTGCAGGAGAATCAATACAAGATACAATATCGCGTAATGCTGGCACGCTATCGCGGCAAAACGCTTTGCCCCAAATGTCATGGCACAAGGTTGAAACCCGAAGCCGGCTATGTCCGGGTAGGCGGACGCAGCATCTCCGAATTGGTGGACCTGCCCATCACCGAACTAAAAACCTTTTTCGATAACCTGAAACTGGACAAGCACGACACCGACGTGGCACGCCGCATCCTCATAGAAATCAACAACCGCATCCGCTTCCTGCTGGATGTAGGTTTGGGGTATCTCACGCTGAACCGTCTCAGCAATTCGCTTTCCGGCGGCGAGAGCCAGCGCATCAATCTGGCAACTTCGCTCGGAAGCAGCCTTGTGGGCAGTCTCTACATATTGGACGAGCCGAGCATCGGACTTCACAGCCGCGACACAGACAAGCTGATACATGTCCTGCGCCAACTGCAACAACTGGGCAATACGGTAGTGGTAGTGGAACACGATGAAGAAATTATCCGGGCTGCCGACTATATCATCGACATCGGTCCCAAAGCCGGACGCCTGGGAGGAGAAGTTGTGTATCAAGGGGACATGAAAGACCTGCAAAAGAACAGCAACAGCTACACAGTGCGTTATCTTTTGGGCGAGGAAATCATTCCCGTACCCGAAAGCCGCCGTCCCTGGAACCAGTATATTGAAATCACAGGTGCACGCGAGAACAACCTGAAAGGCGTGGACGTACGTATCCCGCTTAATGTAATGACGGTAGTCACCGGCGTGTCGGGTTCGGGCAAGAGTACGCTGGTACGCGACATCTTCTTCCGCGCCCTCAAACGCGAGTTGGACGAATGCAGCGAACGTCCCGGAGAGTTTGCCACCATCGGTGGAGATTTGCAGAACCTGCGCAATGTTGAGTTCGTAGACCAGAACCCTATCGGCAAATCTTCGCGTTCCAATCCCGTAACCTATATCAAGGCTTACGATGAGATTCGTAAGTTATGGTCGGAACAACCCCTTGCCAAGCAAATGGGCTACACCGCCGGGCACTTCAGCTTCAACAGTGAAGGCGGCCGTTGCGAGGAATGTAAGGGAGAAGGCACTATCACCGTAGAAATGCAGTTCATGGCCGACCTCGTACTGGAGTGCGAATCCTGTCATGGCAAACGTTTCAAGACCGATACCTTGGAAGTGAAGTTCCACGATGTCAACATCTATGATGTGCTGGAAATGACCGTTAACCAAGCCATTGAGTTCTTCACCCAATATGGGCAAAAGAAAATAGTGAAACGCCTGCAACCTCTGCAAGATGTCGGATTGGGATACATCAAGCTCGGCCAGTCGTCGTCCACCCTGTCCGGAGGCGAGAACCAGCGCGTAAAATTAGCCTATTATCTCAGCATGGAGAAAGCAGACCCTACACTTTTCATCTTTGACGAACCGACCACCGGACTGCACTTTCACGACATCCGCAAATTGCTGGAAGCCTTCGATGCTTTGATACGCCGGGGACACTCCATCGTCATTATCGAGCACAACATGGACGTGGTGAAATGTGCCGACCATGTTATCGACCTCGGCCCTGAGGGCGGAGACAAAGGCGGATATATCGTAGCAACCGGCACGCCGGAAGAGGTAGCGGCATGTGCAGCAAGCTATACCGGACAGTTCCTAAAGGAGAAACTACAATAAAACAACAGTGCAATCCCGTCAAAATCGTCTCGTGAGATAAATAAATTCATCTCGTGGGACGATTTTTTTCATCCCATGGGACAAAAAAATTCGTCTCGTAAGAAGAAATAAATCCTCTCACGAGACGAAATCAACTATCATACAAGCGTTCTTTCCTCTTCCCTTAGAAGTAGAAACCGAATCCCACTTTCAGCCCGAACTCCGAACGGTCTTTGTCTATATCCCAATAAACGGCAGGTTCAATGGTCACTGTGCGTGACAGGAAAAATGCATAACCGGCCTCCATGCCGAAGCCGAAACGGGTTTTATCTCCACCGTCCCAATCGTAACGGTTCAGGTCTACGCCGGCTCCCAAGAAAACGCCTACCTTACTGATGTAGTAACGTCCGCCCACACCCAACGTATAGACATCCGTTCCCCCGCCTTGCCATTTCGCACCGGCATCTATCAGCAGAGCTACATTATCCACCAAAAACGCACCGCCTTTGGCTTCAAGGCCGAAATGGGCTTTGTCCGTTTCTGTATTATAGGAGAAGTTGAGCCCCGTAACGGAAGGATTCACGAACCATTTCCCTTTTTCAAATTGCGCGTGGGCAGCCATAGTACCAATAAGCAGGCACACGAGTAATGCTAATCTTTTCATCTTATTTCTATTTTTGAGTGAATAATTATTTTTGTTCTGTCCTATCCTCTTCACGACGTTTCCGCTGTAACTCTTCTTTTTTACGAAGCACCAGCCACAACACAAGTACAATGACATACGAAGCAATTACGGTTATATATTTCTCCGTATTGCTGATTTCCGTATTGCGCGGCAGGAAATATGCCGCAGTAGCAGAAACATAAATAAGCAGGGCTACGGTCAGCCCCGTAGATTTATTGAATTTCTTCATCAATTAAAGGGTTTTAATCTGTTTGTTTTTCCATACAATGAACCACGCCAACGCAATCACAACACTTGCCATTCCCATGCCGTAGGCCACCGGATGTGACATGCCGAACCCTTCCGGTGCTATGCAGATATAAGTTGTACAGACGCAGGTCATGAAGAAAGCCGGTATCAATGTGAGGAAATATTGTTTCTTTGCACGCACCAGATACACGGTTATCGCCCACAAGGTGAAAACGGACAACGTCTGATTGGCCCATGCGAAATAACGCCATATCATGTCAAAACCGTCTTTGTCGCGCAGGCTGTACAGCAGCAATCCGATAGCAGCCAAAAACATCGGCACACATATATATAAACGACTGCGAATGGACTTTTGTTCCATACCCAGAAAGTCCGCAACGATAAGCCGCGCCGAACGGAAAGCCGTATCGCCACTCGTAATGGGAGCAGCAATCACTCCCAGCACAGCCAACACGCCACCGACGGCTCCCAGCCAGTTTTTCGTAATGGCATCCACTATGACAGCGGCATTGGTCTCTTCCATTCCGTTCTCGTGGAAAAAACAGGTAGCCGCAGCAGCCCAGATAAGCGCTACGATGCCTTCGGTAATCATAGCCCCATAAAATACGGGACGACCATGGCGTTCACTCGTCATGCAACGCGCCATTAACGGGCTTTGCGTGGCGTGGAAGCCACTGATTGCCCCACACGCAATGCTGACAAACATGATAGGAAAGATAGGCAATGCGGAGGCGTTGGGATTGGTATTCTGCAAGCCGTCCCATACTTCCGGCAGCACCGGATGCTTCACGTAAAGCATCACCAGAATTCCTACCGCCATAAACAGCAGTGCGATAGCAAACAGCGGGTATATCTTGCCGATAATCTTATCTACCGGCAACAGCGTGGCAAGTACATAATAGATAAAGACTACTACAATCCAAAAAGTGGTGTCCAGCGTTTCCGGTGTCAGACTGGCAAGCAGCCCGGCAGGTCCTGCCACAAACACAGCGCCTACCAATATCATCAGGATAACGGTGAATCCGCGCATGACCTGCTTGGTGGTCAGCCCCAAATAGCGGCCTATAATCTCCGGCAAACTCTCGCCATCGTGACGCAACGAAAGCATTCCCGCAAAATAATCATGCACCGCACCGGCGAAAATACTTCCCAAAACAATCCACAGATAAGATGCCGTACCGAACTTGGCTCCCATAATCGCACCGAAGATCGGTCCCAAGCCTGCAATGTTCAGAAATTGTATCATAAAGATTTTCCACGTAGGCAGCGGAATATAGTCCACCCCGTCGGCTTTTGTGAGAGCTGGTGTCTTGCGGTCGTCCGGACCAAATACGCGCTCTATGAAACGTCCGTAAATGAAATAGCCTGCAATCAACGCCAACAGGCAAAGCGTAAATGTAATCATGGCATGCTAAATTTAATGTGGATGCTCAGTGTTAATGTATTTTATGTATGCAAATGTAACAGTTTCCAACCAAACTATGCAAACTTATCAGGTGATTTACTTATCTTCGCCGTAAAATATAACAGAAATAAAGAAGTTAATGGGAATTTATTTCACCCCAAAACAGGATACTATTATGAAGAAATTATGCTTTATACTACTATTATATGCCTTCTGCCTCCTGCCACTTGCCGCACAGCATCCTCCCAAGCATGAAGTGCGTGCCGCATGGATCACCGCCGTTTACGGATTGGACTGGCCGCGTACTCGTGCCACCACTCCCGAAGGCATCCGTAAGCAACAAGCCGAACTTGTGGAAATACTGGACAAACTGAAAGCAGCCAACTTCAATACGGTACTTTTCCAAACCCGTACTCGTGGCGACGTATTATACCAATCAGCAATCGAACCCTATAATTCCATCCTAACAGGAAAAGTCGGCGGTAATCCCGGTTACGACCCGCTTGCCTTTGCCATAGCAGAGTGCCACAAACGGGGAATGGAATGTCATGCCTGGATGGTTACCATCCCCTTGGGCAACCGCAAACACGTTGCCGCCCTCGGCAAAGAGTCGGTCACCAAACGCAAACCGGCAATCTGCGTGCCCTATAAACGTGAATACTTCCTCAACCCCGGACACCCCCAAACCAAAGAATACCTGATGAGTCTTGTCCGCGAAGTGGTGGAACGCTACGACGTAGACGGTGTGCACTTCGACTATCTGCGTTATCCCGAACATGCCCTGCGCTTCTCCGACAGTTACACTTACAGGAAATACGGCAACGGACGGGATCTTGCCCAATGGAGGCGGGACAATATCACAGAGATTGTCCGCTACCTTTACAAAGGGGTCAAGGCGCTGAAACCCTGGGTCAAAGTCAGTACCTGCCCCGTAGGCAAGTACCGCGACACATCCCGTTACCCGTCCCGCGGCTGGAATGCATTCCACACAGTCTATCAGGACGTACAAGGCTGGCTGGGCGAAGGCATACAAGACCAGGTCTACCCCATGATGTATTTTCGTGGCAACGGTTTCTATCCTTTCGCCCTCGACTGGCAGGAGCAAAGCAACGGTCGGCAGATTATTCCCGGACTGGGCATCTATTTCCTCGATCCCAGCGAAGGCAACTGGACAGTGGATGAAGTGGAACGGCAGATAAACTTCACCCGTACACATGGCTTGGCAGGCGAAGGGCACTATCGCGCGAAGTACCTCATGGACAATACGCAAGGGCTTTATGATATCCTTGAAGAGCATTACTACACTGCTCCCGCCTTGCAACCCGCCATGCCATGGATAGACAATGTGCCGCCCAGCGTTCCCACTCGGCTCAAGGTTGAGAAACTGTCCGAAGGATATTGGAAAATCAGTTGGCAGCCCTCCACCGACAACGACAAGCAAAATGCTCCGATGTATGTCCTCTACGGCTCCAATAGCTACCCGGTAGACACAACCGATCCTAACAATATATTGGTCCAGCGCATACAGGGGACAGAATGCATATATGCTCCTATCCGTCCCTGGACCACCCGGAAATACTTTGCCGTCACCGCCATAGACCGTTGCGGCAACGAAAGTCCGGCTGCAACCACTCCCCAAGAAAGGAGATGACAGGAAGAATCATATCCGGGCATATGCCCGGTAACAACTCTTGGCTGTAACCGGAACCAATGGCAGATAGCCGGAAACAAGTCTGCCTCCTTCTATTACCAATGGATAATCTTTCATGTTCCGTTCGTGTTGTACACGCAAGGTTTCATTGTCGGGAAAATACTCTATATTAAAATATCCCATACGTCCGGGTGCCACATAGTTATCGTAAAACAACCGGGCCACCACCCCCATATTCATACGCATATTTATCTCTACACAAGGGTGAATAACATATTCACGTCCGTTCTCCTGTCTGCAAATCATCATATCAACGCCCAAATAACCAACATAGGTGCTGCCGTAGATCGCTGTCAACTCCGTACGGAGAGTCTCACGTATCAGCATCAGTTCATCAACCGGAAAGTTCTGTGTTATAATTTCTTCTATCCGGCTGTCCGATGCAAGCAGATTACCGATATAAGCCCCTCGCTCATTGGTAGAAAACAGGGAATAGCCCGCAAAAGTCACCCTTCCCTGCCCGTCAGAGTAAAATTCGACGGCAAAATCTTTCACCTTATTATATATAGGCTCTGCCGTAAGACAGCCCTGCTCTTTCAAAACTCGTCCACACCAGTTGGATATGGGCTTCGTAAGCCCGTACAGACACCAGTTCAGCCCCTTTCCGCTGCCCGACCAAGGCACTTTGAGCAAACATGTGTGCATGGTGTTTACAACCCGTTCGCAATCCTCCATATTCTCTATAAGATGATGTTCACCGCAGGTATATTCCGGATAACGGCTTGTTATATGTTGCGTCACCGCCACGGCCTGAAGGCGGGAAGAAAGCAAGCGATACTCCCCAAGAAGCTGTGTAGCAGGCAACCTATCTTCACTGACGCCACCCCTCAGCAGATATTTGCGGATAGAAGGGTTCCAGCCCCAAGGCAGCACCTCTGCCTCCGCATAATCAGGTAATTCAGGCTCGGTAGCCAGTTGCACTTGCAGCGGAAACAACTCCCGCATCTGCTTCAGGAAGTCTGCATTATAGGCGGAAGGAGCCAACACTGCATTATACGGATCTGCATACCATACCGGCAATAGCGCCAAATCCTGAGCCATACGACGCGCGGAAACCGGAGCTATGTAGTTCGTTTCGTTATTGGCAAGCGCCAAATCGGAGTCGGGATTAAAAAGATATAGTTTCATTGATTATAGTTCATCATGATTAAGAACTGCAAACTTACAGAGAAAAAGAACAGCATGCAAAATATATAAAACTTAACTACAAACAAGATATTTTGCTATCTCTACTTTGCAAATCTACAAAAAAGCTGTATATTTGTCGCCCGATAAACCGAATTTAAAGCATGGAAGCATTTTACCGAACACACGCTTATCTGGTAGAGCATACAAATGCCCCCGTTCGCCGCGACCTCATGGATGAGATTGACTGGAACGACCGTCTTATCGGTATCAAAGGTACCCGGGGTGTGGGTAAGACTACATTCCTGTTGCAATATGCCAAAGAAAAGTTCGGAACCGACCGCTCTTGTCTTTTTATCAACATGAACAATTTCTACTTCTCCGGCCACAGCATCGTGGACTTTGCCTACGAATTCCAACGTCGCGGCGGAAAAGTGCTGTTGATAGACCAAGTTTTCAAACATCCCGACTGGAGCAAGGAATTGCGTTTGTGCTACGACCGTTTTCCTAATCTGAAAATTGTCTTTACCGGTTCGTCCGTAATGCGCCTGAAAGAAGAGAATCTGGAATTGCGCGACATCGTAAAGAGCTACAACCTGCGTGGTTTCTCTTTCCGCGAGTATCTGAACCTGCAAACCGGCATGAAATTCCGTTCCTACTCACTGGAAGAAATCCTGAGCAATCACGAACAAATAGCCAAGGGCATCCTGTCAAAAGTACGCCCGTTAGATCATTTTCAGGACTATATGCATCATGGCTTCTATCCTTTTTTCCTTGAAAAACGTAACTTCTCGGAAAATCTGCTGAAGACAATGAATATGATGGTGGAAGTGGATATTCTGCTGATCAAGCAAATAGAGCTGAAATATCTGTCCAAGATAAAAAAATTGCTATACTTCCTGGCCGTAGACGGACCGAAAGCCCCGAATGTGAGCCAGCTTGCCAACGACATACAGACATCCAGGGCTACGGTTATGAACTACATCAAGTATCTGGCAGATGCACGACTTATCAACATGGTATATCCCAAGGGAGAAGAATTCCCCAAGAAACCGTCGAAGATAATGATGCACAACTCCAACCTGATGTACTCCATCTACCCCGTAAAGGTGGACGAACAAGACGTACTGGAAACTTTCTTTGCAAACACAATGTGGAAAGACCACAAAGTGAATAAAGGAGACAAAAACATTTCGTTTATGGTAGACGAAGTGATGCCTTTCAAGATTTGTCAGGAAGGTATGAGAATTAAAAATAATCCGGGAGTGACATACGCATTGCACAAGGCGGAAATAGGCCGGGGCAATCAAATACCTCTCTGGTTGTTCGGCTTTCTATATTAATTGAGAGATTTTTTTACTTAATAAATTCAATTTAGTTATGACTAAACAGAAGAAATTCATTACTTGTGATGGTAATCAGGCTGCTGCACATATCTCGTATATGTTCTCGGAAGTAGCTGCTATCTACCCCATCACTCCCTCATCTACGATGGCTGAATACGTAGACGAATGGGCTGCCGCAGGTCGCAAAAACATCTTCGGCGAAACAGTATTGGTACAGGAAATGCAATCCGAGGGTGGTGCTGCCGGTGCCGTTCATGGCTCTCTGCAAGCCGGTGCGCTGACTACTACGTACACTGCTTCACAAGGTTTGTTGCTGATGATACCTAACATGTACAAGATTGCCGGTGAATTCCTGCCTTGCGTGTTCCACGTATCTGCACGTACTTTGGCAAGCCATGCACTGTGTATCTTCGGTGACCATCAGGACGTAATGTCTGCACGCCAGACAGGTTTCGCCATGTTGGCCGAGGGTTCCGTACAGGAAGTTATGGACTTGGCCGGTGTTGCTCACTTGGCTACTATCAAGTCACGTGTTCCGTTCATGAACTTCTTCGACGGCTTCCGCACTTCTCACGAAATCCAGAAGATCGAAATGCTGGAAAACGAAGACCTCGCTCCGCTGATCGATCAGAAAGCATTGGCCGAATTCCGCGCACGCGCACTGAATCCGATGAATCCGGTTGCTCGTGGTATGGCTGAAAACCCTGACCACTTCTTCCAGCACCGCGAATCTTGCAACAACTACTACGAAGCAGTTCCTGCTATCGTTGAGGAATACATGAACGAGATCAGCAAAATCACAGGCCGCAAATACGGTTTGTTCGATTACTACGGTGCAGAAGATGCAGAACGCGTAATCATCGCTATGGGTTCTGTAACGGAAGCTGCCCGCGAAGCTATCGACCACCTCGTTGCCAACGGCGAAAAGGTTGGTTTGGTTGCCGTTCACTTGTATCGTCCGTTCTCTGCCAAGC
>ENA-OPYH01001617-OPYH01001617.1-human-gut-metagenome-genome-assembly--contig:-NODE-1617-length-12483-cov-5.722079_pt1 | contig 12483 bp, 10 predicted proteins | sample MGYA00241254_ERZ501488 | MGnify/ENA primary metagenome ERZ501488 (study PRJEB25962, sample SAMEA2042660) | human gut metagenome | biome: human gut; feature: human-associated habitat; material: faeces...
AGTTAAAAACTTGCTCCGGCTCCTTCGGGAGCCGAGCTGGAACTCTAAGTAAATACGTTATATTAAATTGTTGGAATAGGTTACCACAAAAATCGAGCCATGTCAACGTGAACTTGTCGGGGCGAGGCCCCTCCATCTTGCTATGCAAGACCGTTCTGTCGCTTAAAAGCCCCACTGGGGCTTTCATTGCTGCGCTACGCTTCGCAAACGCGAACTTTTGAGAACACGCTGATTTCGGCAGCTTGCAAGAAAACACAAGGGAAACTTTGGCAAAAAGAGAGAGGGCCGGACGGTGCCGGCCCTCTTGACAGAATTATGAGATGCTCAAAAACTTCTGCTGCTTTTATTACGGTTTTCAAAAATAGCGCCGAACAGAACGGCATATTTACGATATGCAGTTTGCGCATACTACTGCGGTGGGAAAATAGAATCAGGCAAAAGGATAAAGTGTCGGCAGGAAAAATACGGACACGACAATGAGGATGAGCGCCAGCGGGGTACCACACTTGAGATAATCCTTCAAGGTGTATCCGCCCGGCTCAATGATCATGATCTGGCAGGGAGCTGCCATGGGGGTCATGATGGACACACAGCTGGCTGTGATCACACCGACCACGGCAGCACGGGGGTCTACGCCCATGCGGATACAGGCGGAAGTGACCAGTGGGATGAAGATGGTCAGGGTAGCCAGATTGGACATGACCTGTGTCAGAATGAAGGGAACAAGGAAGAACACCAGCATAATGATGTACGGATTGGTGGTATCGCCCAGCAGGCGGATCATCCAGTCTGCCACCACATCGCCTGCACCGGTGGTCTGGATGGCGTCCGACAGAGCCAGCACACCGGCAAACAGGAAAATGGTCGGCTGGTGGATGGAGTTGAGGGCTTCCCTCTCGGTCAGCACACCCGTCAGCACCAGAGCGGCAGCGCCGATGCAGGAAGTGAGATACATCTTGACACCAATGACATTTTCCAACAGCATCATTGCAATGGAGACCAGAACGATCAGGACAGCCAGTTTGCGCTTAAAGGGGCTGAGTTTTTCGCTCTCAGAAGCCGTATGTGCTGCATCTGAAAACTGCTCGTTGGGAATATCCGGCATCAGCTTATAGCCAACAAAGGTCATGTACAGGATGGCAATGGTCAGCATCGGAATGCGTGCGATGGTGAAATCCCAGATGTGCAGCGGTGTCGGTGCGCCAGCCTGCATCATGACATCGTTCCATGCCATGTTGGAAGCACCCTGACCGAGAAAGGTCATCTGGGTGGCAATGTTGGCACAGGCCATAGAAGGATACAGCAGCTTGCTGCGGCTCACGCCGATGTCGTTCGCAATGCCTACCAGCAGCGGGATCATGATAGCGGCAGTTGCGGTGGCACTGGTGATGGCGCCCAGAAACGCACCTGCCACACAGGAAAGAAAAATCAGCATCCGCATATTGTCCTTGTAGCGGATGACCAGACTCTGGGCTTTGTCAATCAGGGGCGTTTTGGTCAGCCCTGCACCGATGACGAACATGGCTACGAACATGACCACGTTCGTGTTGATGAAGCCGCCAAAGGCCTCGGCAGGGGTCTTGATGCCGGTGAGGATCAGCGCCAGAATGATGCCGGTAGAAATGACCGAGAACGGGACTTTACCGGATACAAAGGCGATGATCGTTACAAGCAGGATGACCAGTGTGATCTCCAATGGGCTCATTTGGGTTGTCCTCCTGTGGATTACTTCCACCTTGCAGATGCAAAGCAGTGGCAAAGGTGTGTAGAACAAAAAGAACGGTCAAGATCTTCTTTGTCTACATTTTTTTCGTGCACATATTTGACCGCAAATAGCAACACCCCGGATGCTGATATGGCAGACAGCATCCGGGGTGTTTTGCGGAGAAGCAGGATAAACAGGGTAATGAAGATAGGAGTAAATGATAAGAAGTCTGTTGGATCTGTGAAAGCGAATATGGTTGTTAGAATTAACGTGATAGTGAGTTCATTTTAGGAGAAGAAGCTTTTGATGGATGGTTGCTCTCCGCAGGGTATAGGCAACGCTGGCTTCGCAGTTGGATCTTATTTGATGAAGCCAACGTGCTTGCAAATTTCCTCGACGGCCTTATCCTTGCGCTGATTGAAGATGACCTTGTTCTCTTCGAACAGGTTGCGACCCTCAGCGTCGATGGAAACGATCAGGGGGCCAAACTCGTTAACATGGCAGTGCCACAGAGTTTCCGGCATACCGAGGTCACGCCACTGGGCCTCGACGATCTCCTCCACCTCGGTGGCAGCCACAACGGCGTTACCGGCAGGGAAAACACAGTGGATGGCACCGAACTCCTTGCAGGCGCGCTCGGTGTTGGGGCCCATGCCGCCCTTGCCCACGATGACGCGGACACCGGACTTCTGCACGAACTCATACTCGAACTTCTCCATACGCATGGAGGTGGTGGGGCCCACAGACACCATCTCGAACTTGTCGTCCTCCAGAGGGCGAATGATGGGGCCGGCGTGGAAGATGGCAGCGTCCTTGACGTCCACAGGCAGCGGGCGGCCCTCTTCCACGAGGCGGCGGTGCGCCACGTCACGGCAGGTGGTCAGGTCGCCGTTCAGGTAAACGACATCACCGATATGGATGTCCTTCAGGTCTTCTGCGGAGACCGGAGTAGTAAGGATCTTCTTTCCGTCTTTAATGGTCAGCATTACAAAGTCACCCCCGAATGAGTATCAATGGTGTAGTTCAGATCTTTATCAAAAATGATGTGGCCGCGGCGATGGCTCCAGCAGCCCACGTTGACGGCAACGCCAATGGCAGAAGGATGGCGGGCAGTGTTCTCAATGTGCACGCCCATGACGGAGTACTTGCCGCCCATGCCCTGAGGACCAAGGCCGATGGAGTTGATGCCGTCCTCCAGCAGCTTCTCCATATAGGCTGCGCGCTCGTTCTCGTTGTGGCTGCCCAGAGGACGCATCAGAGCCTTCTTGGACAGCAGAGCGGCGGTCTCAACAGAGGTGGCAACGCCCACGCCCACCAGCAGCGGAGGGCAGGCATTGATGCCGTAGCTGGTCATGACATCCATGACGAACTTGGTCACACCTTCGTAACCTGCACCGGGCATCAGAACCATGGCCTTGCCCGGCAGGGTGCAGCCGCCGCCTGCCATATAAGCGTAGATTTCACACTTGTCGCTGTTCGGGATGATATCCCACCACACGGTGGGAGTGCCCTTGCCCACGTTCAAACCGGTGTTGAACTCATCGAAGGTCTCAACACTGTTGTGGCGCAGAGGTGCTTCAAAGGTAGACTTGACCACAGCCTCCTTCAGCAGACCCTCCACCTCACCGATGAGGGGGAAGTCCACGCCGCACTTTACCCAGAACTGCAGCACACCGGTGTCTTGGCAGCTGGGGCGGTTCAGCTCCTTGGCCAGCTTCTGGTTGCGCTTCATGGTCTCGTAGATGACCTTGGACAGAGGAGCATCCTCCTGTGCGCCCAGCTCATCCAGCTTTTTGATGATGTCGTCCGGCAGCACCTTGGCGATATGGCTCACAAAGTTTGCCATATAGGTCGTCATCTGCTGCACCTGTTCCTGTTTGTTCATTCCATTTCCTCCTTGAATGATTTGGCTTTGGTACATTTGTGTGTTTGCTTCACTTATTCAACGCTCTGCCCGTATTACTGCGGGAAGAACGGAAATGCGATGGGAAGGATCACCATGCTGACAACCGTTGCGATGAGGATGAGGGGCAGGCCAGCCTTGGCATAATCCTTGAAGGTGTAACCGCCGGCGGAAACCACCATGGTGTTGGCGGGCATACCGATGGGCGTTGCGTAAGCGCAGGAGCCGCCGATGACACAAGCCATCAGGACTGCGCGGGGGTCGGCACCCATGCCCTGTGCGATGCTCAGGCAGATGGGAACCATCAGGGCGGTAGTAGCAGTGTTGGACATGAAGTTGGTCATGACGCAGCAGAGCAGAAAGACCACCAGAGTCAGGACGTAGGGAGAGGGATTCTCGCCCAGAGCACCAATGACGATGTTCGCAATCTCTGCGCCTGCCCCGGTCTTATCCAGTGCAGAGGCCAGAGACAGCGTACCACCGAAGAGGAAGATGGTCTTGAGGTCGATGGACTTCAGGGCATCCTTCTCGGAGATGACACCGGTGAGGATCAGAGCCAGCGCACCGATACAGCCGGTGATGTTGAGCTTGATGCCGATCTGCTTTTCAAAAATCATGCCCAACAGGGTGAGCACGAGGATGACAAGGGAGAGCACCTGTTTCCACTTGGGAACATTGCTGAAGTCCTGCTCGCCGCCGAAGGAGTCATCATCGGAGAGGGGGTGGTTGGGCAGTAGCTTCATGCCAAGGGTGGCGTAGAAGAGGATGCCGGCGGCGAGGATGGGCAGGCCCACAATGGCGTACTCGAAGAAGCCGAAGGACATCCCGATCTCACCCAGAGCGCTCTGGGCGATGAGGTTGCCCGGTGCGCCGATGAGGGAAAGGTTGCCGCCCATGGCCGCTGCAAATACCAGCGGCATCAGCAGCTTGGAGCGGGCATAGCCGGACTTTGCCGCAATGCCGATGACCACGGGGATCAGGACGGCAGCGGTGCCGGTGTTGGAAAGGAAGCCGCTCATCAGGCCAACGATGACCATGATAGCCACGATGAGGCTGCGCTCGGATTTGGCAAAGTGGGTAACAATGCCGCCGATCTTGTTGGCCATACCTGTTTCAAACAGGGCACCGCCGACGATGAACATGGCGACGAAGAGGATGACGTTGCTGTCGATGAAGCCCGCAAAAGCGGTCTTGACATCCAGCACGCCGGTGACGACCAGACCGATACAGACGATCATGGACGTTACGCCGAGGGGGATCTTCTCAAACACGAACATGACGACCGCGAAGAGAAGAAAGAGTAGGGTGATGGTTGCTGCTGACATACTGGGGATCCTCCTTTGATGAAATATAATGTATCCATTTTGTCAGAACAAAACAGCCCTGACTTTCGGAACGCCCCAGCTGCACCTCATTGTGCAGAGTCTTTGCCGCCGTGCTGTGCCCTCACAGCCCTTTTTCGTTCTGGAAGGGTCTGCCCGGAACCTTAGAATTCCGGGAATCTCGGCAGCGTCTTTTTTAAATTTTTATATTTAATCTGTGATAATGTATCCACTTGACGACACGAGAATACACCCGAAACAGAGATTTGTCAATCCCTTTTTTCGAGTTTTGTCGCATTGCACGGATTATGTACCAATTTTTGTGCACGCCAGACAAACAGTAGGATACAAGAAAATCTCCCTCCGCCGCCTTCTGCAAAAAACGTGCGATCTCCAAAGCAGATGGAGAACGCACGTTTTATCCTTCTTTTATTCCAGCCGCTTTTTGAAATACCCCTCGGCACAGTAAATGGCACCGCAGGGATTATGCGCCAGAACGCGATCCTTGGCCACCAGCGTTGTGACCATGGCGTCCGAATACTTATAAAACATCGAGTCGTGTCCCACACAAAGTCCGACCTCAATGTTGAAATCGGTGTGCTGTTCGTTCAGAAGCTTTGCCTGTGCGATGGGGTTGCACATGGCCTCAAATTCGCCGGGGTGGATCTTGACCTCTTCCGGGATGCCCACTTCTTCTTTGGAGATGCCGCCGGTCTTGCAGATGACCGACACCACCTCAAACCCCTGTGCACGGAGCAGGTCGGCCACGATGCGGGCTTCCTTCCGCAGACCTTTGCAGAATGCAAGACCCAGCTTGTGGTAGCCCATCCGCTTGCAGAACTCCACCGTCTCCTTCAGGCGGGGCCATTGACAGTAGCCAAGCCCCTCAATGGCCGAACAGTTGACGTAGAAATCGTGATTCTCAGGCAAATCATAGCCGGCGCGGGCGGCCTCCATCACCGAAGCATTCCGCATAGGGCAGTTTTTGGGCATCTTTTCCGGCTCGTTGTTGGCGCAGGCCAGAACCGTACAGTTCGCACAGGTATACACTGTCTTGTCCTCCTTGATCTTATAAATAATAGGTCAGCGCATCGTCCATGCTGCGCAGGATGTGCTTTTCCATTTCAGCCCGTGCGGCCAGCGCATCCCGTGCTTCCAGCGCCGCATAGATCTTTTTATGCTCGCTCTGGGAGTTGAGGGCATAGTCCAACTCGCTCATTTCCACACCAATGGACAGGCCGTTCCACAGCTCCGAGAGAAGATTGCGCATTTTTTCATTGCCGGAAGCTTCCCAGATCTCAAAATGGAAGGACTGGTTGTAGTCAGTATAATTTCCGGCCTGCTGAAGAGAAAGAGCCTCCTCAGCAGTATCCACGCAGTTTTTGATCTTGGACAGGTCGGCGTTGTTCTGGCAGCAGAGCATACATGCCGTCCCTTCCAAGGCAGCGCGCAGCTGGTAGTGCTCCCGAATCGTTTTTTCCGTTACGCCCAACACAATGGCGCACTTGTTTTGCTTGACTTCCAGCAGACCGTCACGGGCAAGGATCTGAAAGGCCTCCCGCACCGGCGTGACCGACACGCCCAGTTCCTGTGCGGTGTTTTCCAGCGTGAGTTCTGCGCCCTCCGGGATGCTTTTTGAGATAATGGCTTTCCGCAAAGCGGAAGCTACCCGCTCGCGGGCAGGCAGCAGCTTAATGGGTTTCAGTCCCAGCATATTGACTCCTTATCGTTAAAATCAGATGCAGCAGTTCTTCTTCATAGGCGTTCCATGCATCCGGCACATCAGGGGAACCCTGACGGTCCAGCATCAGCAGGCGGGCAAGCCGGTCGTTCACCGGCGTAGGACGCGCGCTCACGGCAAAGGCAATGTAGGTCTCCTGGATGCTCTCCAGCAGCTTGCGGTGCAGCGGATAGGGCAGGACGGTTCGCAGGGTACGGTGCTGCAGCATCTCGCCTCCTGCCAACATCGCATCCTGCGGCAGCGCACGCATAGCCTGCCGTTCCAACTGAGCCCCCAATGCCAGAATTTGGCGCAGTGTCTCTTCGGTCAAATCTGCCGCTTTTATCCGATTGTTGGGCAGGCGGATGATAAGACCCTGATATTCAAGAATCATCAAGGCCTCCCGCACCGGCATCCGGGAGACACCGAGACTCTCTGCCAGTTCGTTCTGGGTCATTTCAGTGCCCGCCGGGATCTGCCCAGATAAAATGGCCTGCTGCAGGGCTTCCACCACACCGCCGTTTTTCTTCTGGATGCCGATATATTCCATAGAGTCCTCCGTGCAAATGTCTTTTTTATATTGTATCCAATTTTACAATAAAAAGCAAGACTTCCTTTATGACAAACAAAAATACCCGGCAGATTCTTTATGAAAAATCTGCCGGATATAGACCGGATGCCCTTGGGGCGTTCCATTCTGAAAAATTGCAGGGCAAATGCAAGCTGTGTTAACTGTTATGTAACCTTGTCAATCAATCTTCCAATCTTCCATGGTCGCAACCAAGCGAGAGATAATGCTCAATCTCCCCTCTCACCGCAGACGGCGGTCTCAAATTGCCGGGTAGGATGCATATCGGTTTCCGCCTTTCTCAGTTGCCCCGCGTCGCGCCCCAGGGAAAGCCCTTGGCGCTGCCGTGGTAGATCACGCGCCGCGCATTCAAAAACGCGCAGCGGCCGATGCGCTCCACGCTGTCGGGGATGACGACCGTGTCCAGATTGCTGCACTGGTAAAACGCCTCATCCTGGATCTCGCGCACGCTGTCCGGGATGACGATGCCCGTCAAGCCGATGCAGCGCGAAAACATCCCCTCCGGGATGACGGCGAGACCGCGCGGCAGATTGGTACTGCGCAGGTGCACCTTATCATAAAATGCATAGGGCTCGACCGTCTCGATGCTGTCCGGGAGGATGAGCGTGTCCAGATACGTATAGGAGACCATGGCGTAGGACGCCAGAGCGCGCACGCGCACCCCGTCGACCGACGACGGCAGCTCGAGCACCGTGCCGCCGTTGAAGCAGCCGTCCGTGCCGATGCGGCCGGTCTGCGCGTCAAAGACGAGGTTCTGCGCCGCCGTCACGGGGTGGGTGTCCCACGGGCGGTCGCGCAGCCAGGTCTGGATGTCCGCCTGCGTGCGCGCGCGCTTTTGTGTCAGGTAGTCCTGCATCTGCTGCAGGCCGCACTGCTGCGAAAAAAAGACTGCCAGATCCTCAGCCTCCAACGGAATGGAAAAGCCCTTCGGCAGTGTAAGCCCCAGCTGCATGGTCAGGATGCGGCGGACATCGCTGCACGCATCGTCATACCGCGAGAGCACCTTCTGATCGCAGACGAAGGGCACATCCAGCCGCGAGGCCTCGATGCCGCCGGCCGTCAAAAGCCCTGCAAAGCCGTGGGCGCGGTCCAGGATCTTTTTCACGTCACGAAACTGCGTGCTCTGGTAAAGAAGCATCTCCATACGAGGCCCTCCGTCAAATTGTTATAAAACTATCATACAGGCGCAAGAACCTTTCTTCTGTAACCTTTGCTGCACAGAAGGCGGTTTCCTTGTCTCTTTTCCGGCGGATCGGGTATTTTTTGTACACGCTGTACACAGTTTATTCACTGGACAGTTCTTTCCTGTTGTGGTAAACTAAAGTTACGTTACACGAGTCCCAAAAGTGCACACATTTTATCAAGATAAAGGAAGCGTTCACATGAATGAAGTGAAAAGCCCCAAAAAGCCGTTGGTGTATTATTACGCCATCGTCATTCTCGTGATTCTGGCGCTCAACTTCCTGGCGGTGCCCTGGCTGAGCCAGCGGCAGGTCAAGGAGGTCGACTACGGCACGTTTATGACCATGACGGAAAATCAGGAGATCGGCCGTGTGGAGGTGCAAAATAATCAGATCCTCTTCACGAACAAAGACGACACGCAGGTCTACAAGACCGGCCTGATGGACGATCCTGACCTCATCTACCGCCTGAAGGACTCCGGCGCGGAGTTCTCGAGCGAGATCGTCGAGCAGATGTCGCCGTTTCTGTCGTTTCTGCTGACGTGGCTGCTGCCGATCGTGTTTTTTGTCGCCCTCGGCCAGTTCATGCTCAAGCGCATGACGAACAAGGCCGGTGGGCCGAACTCCATGATGTTCGGGCTCGGCGGCTCGAACGCGAAGGTCTACGTCAAGTCGGCCGAGGGCATCAAATTCTCCGATGTCGCCGGCGAGGACGAGGCCAAGGAAAACCTGACCGAGATCGTCAACTACCTGCACGACCCGGCGAAATATCAGGACATCGGCGCATCCATGCCCAAGGGCGTTCTGCTCGTCGGCCCTCCGGGAACCGGCAAGACGATGCTGGCCAAGGCCGTCGCCGGTGAGGCGAACGTGCCGTTTTTCTCCATGTCCGGTTCGGAATTCGTGGAGATGTTCGTCGGCATGGGTGCGAGCAAGGTGCGCGACCTGTTCCGTCAGGCCAAGGAGAAAGCGCCCTGCATCGTGTTCATCGACGAGATCGACGCCATCGGCAAAAAGCGTGACGGGCAGGTCGGCGGCAACGACGAGCGCGAGCAGACACTCAACCAGCTGCTGACCGAGATGGACGGCTTTGAGGGCAACACCGGTGTCATCATTCTGGCCGCCACCAACCGTCCTGAATCCCTTGACCCCGCTTTGACCCGCCCCGGCCGTTTTGACCGTCGTGTGCCCGTGGAGCTGCCCGATCTCAAGGGCCGCGAAGAGATCCTCAAGGTGCACGCCCGCAAGATCAAGGTCGCCGAGGACGTGGACTACAACAAGATCGCGCGCATGGCCTCCGGCGCATCGGGCGCGGAGCTGGCGAACATCGTCAACGAGGCCGCGCTGCGCGCCGTGCGCGACGGCCGCCGCTTTGCCACGCAGTCGGATCTCGAGGAAAGCATCGAGGTCGTCATCGCGGGCTATCAGAAGAAAAACGCCATTCTCACGGATCAGGAGAAATGGACGGTCGCCTACCACGAGATCGGCCACGCGCTCGTCGCCGCGCTGCAGACGCACTCCGCCCCCGTGCAGAAGATCACCATCATCCCCCGCACGTCCGGCGCGCTGGGCTACACGATGCAGGTCGAAGAGGGCAACCACTACCTCATGACGAAAGAGGAGCTGGAAAACAAGATCGCCACGCTCACCGGCGGCCGCGCGGCCGAGGAGGTGCGCTTCGGCGTCATCTCCACCGGCGCGTCCAACGACATTGAGCAGGCAACAAAGCTCGCCCGCGGCATGATCACGCGCTACGGCATGAGCGAGGCGTTCGACATGGTCGCGCTCGAGACGGTCACGAACCAGTACCTCGGCGGCGACGCCTCCCTCGCCTGCTCGGCCGAAACGCAGACGCAGATCGACCATCAGGTCGTCGCGCTCGTGAAAAAAGAGCACGCCAAGGCCGTCGGCATCCTCACGGAAAACCGTGCCAAGCTCGACGAACTGGCCAAGTACCTCTATGAAAAGGAGACCATCACCGGCGAGGAGTTCATGGCCATTCTCAACCGCGCCTGACGGGCTGCGATGCGGTCGTGCAGCGATCCTGAATCACCCCGCGAAAGGAGGACCACCGCAACCGTATGAATGAAAAGCTGAAAGAAAAAGTCAAGGAATCTCTCTCGAGCGTGCTGCCCATCACCCTGATCGTGCTGGTGCTGAGCGTCACGCTCGTCCCGATGGAGATCGGCACGCTGGCGCTGTTTCTGACCGGCGCCGTGCTGCTGATCGTCGGCATGGGGTTTTTCCAGCTCGGCGCCGAGATGTCCATGACCCCGCTCGGCGAGGGCGTCGGCAGGACGCTGGCGAAGCGCGAGAAGGTCATTCTGGTCGTGCTCGTGGCGTTCGCGCTCGGGACGATCATCACCATCGCGGAGCCAGATCTGCAGGTGCTGGCAAACCAGGTCGCGTCGATCCCGAACAATGTGCTCATCTGGACGGTCGCCGTCGGCGTGGGCGTCTTTCTGGCGCTGGCCGTGCTGCGCATTTTGTTTCGCGTCTCGCTGGCAAAATGTCTGCTGGCCGCGTATGCGCTGCTGTTTGTGCTGACGCTGTTTTCCCCGAAGGAATTTCTCGCCGTCGCGTTCGATGCCGGCGGCGTCACGACCGGGCCCATCACCGTGCCGTTTATCATGGCGCTGGGCGTCGGCGTGTCGGCCATCCGCAGCACGCAGGGACACGACGACGACAGCTTCGGTCTCGTCGCGCTGTGCAGCGTCGGGCCGATTTTGATGGTGCTGCTGCTCGGCATCTTCTACCACCCGACGGACGCGGCCTATTCCGCTGTGGAGATTGCGCCGGTCATTACGACGCGCGACGTGGCGCGGCAGTTCGCGCTCGGCTTCCCGGGCTATGCCGAGGAAGTGCTGCTGAGCATCCTGCCGATCGTGGCGGTGTTCGTGCTGTTTCAGCTGCTGACGCGCTGCTACCGGCGGCGGCAGCTGCTGCGTACGGGCGTCGGCTTTCTGTACACGGTCATCGGCCTGATCCTGTTTCTGACCGGCGTGAACGTCGGCTTCACGCCCGTGGGCAACCTGCTCGGTTCGGGTCTGGCCGGCAGCGCGTACCGCTGGGTGCTCATCCCGATCGGCGCGCTCATCGGCTACTACATCGTCAAGGCCGAGCCCGCCGTGCAGGTGCTCAACAAGCAGGTCGAGGACGTCACCGGCGGCACCGTGTCACAGAGCATGATGAACACGGCGCTGTCCATCGGCGTCGCCTGCGCGGTGATGCTGTCCATGGTGCGTGTGCTGACCGGCATCAGCATCTACTGGATCCTCGTGCCCGGCTACGCGCTCGCGCTCATCCTCGCGCGGTTCGTGCCGTCCGTGTTCGTGGGCATCGCCTTCGACTCCGGCGGCGTCGCAAGCGGGCCCATGACCTCCACCTTCCTGCTGCCGCTGGCCATGGGCGCGTGCACCGCGCTCGGCGGCAACGTCGTCACGGACGCCTTCGGCGTCGTAGCGCTCGTCGCGCTCGCCCCGCCGGTGGCGATCCAGATCATGGGCGTTCTTTATGTACATAGATCCAAAGCCGTGGCACAAAACAAAGCTGACCTGCTGTCCGATGACGGCGTCATCGACCTGGAGGACGAAGAGATATGATACATGCCGAAAACCGACTCGCACCGCGCATGGTGCTCATCATTACGAATCATGAATACCGCCGCAAGCTCGAACAGACGTTTCAGAATTTCCGCATCCCGATCTATTATCAGTGCCAGGGGCACGGCACTGCGCCGTCGGAGATGCTCGACATCTTCGGCCTGAGCGGCAGCGGCCGCCTGCTCACGATCGGGCTGCTGCCGAAATTTCTCGTGCGCGACCTGCTCGACGCGCTGCAGCAGCGCATCCCGCTGCACAAACGCGGCGGCGGCATCGTGCTGACGATCCCGATCACGGGGCTGCAGCGGCCGATGCTGCAGCTCCTGAACGATCAGATGCGCGAGACGATAGAACAGAAGATCGAAGAAAGGGTGGATAGCGATATGTCCGATATGCAAACCAGCGCCGGTTACACCGCCATCTGGGTCGCGCTCAGCAACGGCTACAGCAGCGACGCCATC
>ENA-OPYH01001626-OPYH01001626.1-human-gut-metagenome-genome-assembly--contig:-NODE-1626-length-12425-cov-2.249798_pt1 | contig 12425 bp, 10 predicted proteins | sample MGYA00241254_ERZ501488 | MGnify/ENA primary metagenome ERZ501488 (study PRJEB25962, sample SAMEA2042660) | human gut metagenome | biome: human gut; feature: human-associated habitat; material: faeces...
GCCGTCGGGCGTAATCACAGCCGAGCCCACAAGCAGGCCCACGTACACGTAGCGCCAGGCGCCGCGGAAGGCCGCGTAGGACACGATGTGGAAGACGGACAGGTAGAAGATGATGAGCGGCAGCTCAAACGCCACGCCAAAGCCGATCATAAAGAGCAGCTCCATGTTGACGTAGTTCTCCAGGTCGGGCAGCGCCGTGGCGACGGCCGAGGTCTCGCCGATAAGCCACTCAAAGCCCGCCGGGATGATGATGAAATAGCAGAAGATGGCGCCCAGGAAGAACAGCACCGTCGAGGCGAGCACCGTGGGCACGACCCATTTGCGCTCGTTGGGACGCAGTGCCGGCAGGAAAAATGCCAGAATCTGCCAGATGATCATGGGCGTGCACATGACCACGGCCATCTTGATGGCCAGCGAGAAGCGCAGGCCAAAGCCGCCGAGCGTGGTGGTGATGTAGAACTTACCGTCCGGCACAAAGGAGCGGATGGGGTCTTCCAGGATGTCGAGCACCACGGGCGTGGCGAAATACAGCACGATGGCGGCGGCAAACACCGACACGACCACGATGGTCAGGCGGCGACGGAGCTCGCCCAGGTGATCGAAGAGCGGCATGCGCGCAGGTCCGATAGGCATTACTCATCGCCTCCCTTCGGTGCATCGGCGGCAGCGGCGTCGTCCTCGGCCTCGAGCTCGCGGGCAAGTTGGTCGACGACGGCCTTGCGCTTGCGGGGACGACGGGCGTAGAGGTCGGCCGTCGTGGGCTCTGCCGGCTCGGGCTCGGGCTCCGGTTCCGGCTCCGGTTCCGGCTCCGCCGCGGAGATCACGGGCAGGGTGCCGGTGTACTCCGGCATACGGACCACATGGACGGTGTACTCCAGTTTGGTGGTCTTGTCCTCGGCGGTGCATACCACGGAGATGGGGTTGTCGCCCTCCTTGTCCAGCGTGATGTCGCCGGTGCCGGTGATGCCGCTGGACTTGCTGTCGTTGGCGGAGGCGTTGACCTTCACCGTTTTTGTCTCAAAGGGCACATAGGCCACATAGTCGTGGACGGTGCTGCTGAAGGCGGGACTGAGGGTCGCACCCTCAATGCCCAGCGCCGACAAAGCGGCATCGGTGGAGGCCTTGTAGTTGGGGTCCTGCTCGCGGGTGACCTCAATGACGTAGGACTTGGTGGTGCCGTTGGCCGCCGTGACCTTCAGGGTGACGGTATTGACGCCTACGGCCAGGTCATTGCCGCTGATGTTGACGGTCTGGCCCTTGTCGTTGCGGTTATAATCCAGACTCAGCTTGGACACGCTATAAGGGACCTTGGCGGTGTAGTACGTGGTGCCGGAGGAGAAGGCGGGGGACAGGGTGGCGTTGCCGCACATGATGGCGGACAGGGTACAGTCGCCGCTGGGCGCGGCGGCCACGCTGCCGGTCCAGCTGGCGGTGCCCACGTCGATGTCGGTCTCGCCGTCGGAGGCTACGATGTTGCTGAAGCTGGCGCTGAGGGCCGCGCCGCCCTGAACGCTGGAGGATACCTTCAGCGTCACGGTGATGATGCCGCCGCTGGCGCTGTTGGTGCCATAGACGCTGAAATGGTTCTGGTTCACCAGGATGCTCCAGCCGCTGACGGAGCAGGAGTAGTTGGTGAAGGTCAGGCCGTCGCCGCAGTTCAGGTCCGCCGTCAGGCCGAGGATCTTACTGTCCACGGACAGGGTCAGCGTCACGGAATTGCCGGCCTGGACGCTGCTGCTGCCGGAGAGGGACGCGCCGGCGGCCTCCGCCCGCTGGGGCAGGATGGCCAGTACCAGCAGGCACGCTGTGACCAGGGAAAGGGCGGTGCGAAGCAGTTTGTTTTTCATAGAGTACCTCCTGCTCAGATGGTGCGCTGGCCCACGGTGACCTGGGCCGCCTGGACCACATCGGTGATGGTGACACGGCCGTCGCCGTTGATGTCGGCGGCCTTCAGAGCGGCCTCGTTCAGGTCGCCTGCGCCGGCGGCGTAGTTCTGGAGCTTGACCACATCGGTGATGGTGATGCGGCCGTCGCCGGTGACATCGCCGGTGACGACGATGGTCAGGCTGGAGCTGCCGTCGACGGCGGTCATGCCCGTGCCCACGTAGCCGGAGGTGATCTCCTTCTTGCCGTCATACACGGTGTAGCCGGAGTCGTTCAGCGTCTTGACGGAGGATTTTTTTCTTCCTATCATAAACGCCAGCAAAAAAGCCCGGCAGTTTTCTGCCGGACTTTTCCTTTTTTCTGACAACTCTTTTATTCTGCGTAGATCTTAACCAGTTCTTTCAGCATTGCCATCGTCTTTTCCATCCCCTCAACGGTAATGTGCTCATACGGTCCATGGCATGCATATCCGCCGGTTCCGATGTTCGGGCACGGCAGCCCCATGAAGCTTAAGCGTGCGCCGTCTGTGCCGCCGCGGATCGGAAGAACGATCGGCTCCATGCCGGCTCTTCTGGCTGCCTCTTCGGCATTCTCAATCAGATGGTAGCAAGGACGGATCTTCTCAGCCATGTTGCGGTACTGCTCTTTGATCTCCAGTTTTACCGTTCCCTCGCCGTATTTTTCATTCATTGCTTTTTCAATCCGGCGCAGATTCTCTTCTTTTGCTGCAAATTTCTCTGCATCGTGATCACGGATGATGTATTCGGACTCGGCATGTGCCACATCGCCGGACATACTGGTCAGATGATAGAAGCCTTCATATCCTTCGGTATTTCTCGGGGACTCTGCTTCCGGCAGAAGAGACTGGATCTCGCTTGCAACAGCGATTGCATTGATCATCGTGTCTTTTGCTCCGCCTGGGTGGATGTTAAATCCGGTCACCGTGAATTTCGCTCCGGCTGCATTGAAGTTTTCGAATTCGATTTCTCCCTCTGTGCCGCCGTCCACGGTATAGGCAAACTCTGCGTCAAAGCCTGGAACATCAAAAAAGTCAGGGCCTTCACCGATCTCCTCATCCGGTGTAAATCCGATGGAAATCGGACCGTGCGGGATTTCTCCGGCAAGAAGGGCTTCTGCCAGTGTCATAATCTCTGCCACGCCCGCCTTGTCGTCTGCACCGAGCACCGTTGTTCCATCGCTTGTGATCAGCGTTCTGCCGGCCAGGGATGGAAGATGCGGGAATACCGAAACCTCCAGTGTTCTTCCGCTGTCAGCCAGCTTCAGATCCTTTCCGTCATAATTTTCATGTACGATCGGATTTACCGCATGATCTGCAAAATCAGATACCGTATCCATGTGTGCGATAAATCCGATAGATGGTTTATTCTCATATCCTGGTGTGGCAGGAATCTTTCCATATACATAGCAGAATTCATCCAGACTTACGTCAGAAATCCCGAGGGCAGTCATCTCATCTGCCAGAATACGTGCCAGGTCGAACTGACACTGGGAAGAAGGAGAAGTCGTACTGTGTTCATCACTTGGAGTACGGACTACTACATAATTTAAAAGTCGTTCATATGCTCTCATAATCAAACCTCTTTTCATTAACATTTCTTATCCGAGTATAGCATTTTGCAGGTGAATATGCAATTGTGGCAGCAGGTTCTCTTTTGGGTGTGGCATTGCATAAAGGAACTTCTTTTCCGGTCGGAAAGGTAGAGTTTATGGATCTTTATCCATTGACATTTCAGGAATTTTTGTGCGCATTAGGAGAGGAACGCTTCGTAAATATTCTTCAGGGAACGGATACCGATATGGTGACAACATTCAAATCTAAATATATAGACCGATTACGCGAATATTATTATGTAGGTGGCATGCCGGAAGTAGTACAGACGTATGTAGAAACGAAGGATTTTAATCAGGTCAGAGAGATACAGAAGAACCTGTTGAATTATTATCAACAGGATTTTTCAAAACACGCCGAGACTTCATTGGTTCCAAGACTGAATCTTGTATGGAATTCGATTCCGATGCAGCTGGCGAAGAAAAATAAAAAATATATCTATGGACAGGTGAGAAAAGGATCAAGGGCAAAAGATTTTGAGCTGGCAATACAATGGCTTTTAGACTGTGGACTGATTCATAAGGTACAAAGAGCAGGGAAGAACTTCGATTATTCCGTTGGAAGTGAAAGCGGAGGAAAATTTGAGGGCAAAAAGCCTGAAAGCGTTCTGTGAAAAATATAAGCCTAAATATGCCGTAAGAACGTCAATGTCAGATTACCGGGAACAGGAATGGATGACAAATATTCCTTTGTATAATATCGACAGGATCAAAGAATATCTGGAACAATAAAAAGCTGAAAATATGAAAAATTATGGAAATCTATAAGGACTGAAAAATAAAAAATTGCACAAAACAAAGAAAAAAGTTTGAAAAACAGCAAAAATATTGATCAAAAAAGATGCGATTTTGGTTAATCTTGATAATCCATGAGTGTTATAATACAGCTGTAACAAGGAAATAGGTACTTTACCAGAAGTCAGTGATTGGAGGAAAAGATAAATGAATACTTTAAAAGCTGAAAAAAGAAACATGCAGACAAAAGCCAAAAAACTCAGAAGAGAAGGTTATGTAACCGGCAATGTATTCGGACGTGAGATTGAAGGCTCCATTCCGGTACAGATGACACAGAAAGAAGCGGAAAAGTTCCTGAAAGCTAATGGCAAAGGAAGCCAGATCATGTTGGATTTGGACGGAGAGCAGATGGATGTGCTGGTAAAAGAAGTCGATTATGATTCTATGGGTTCAAAAGTACTTGAAATAGATTTTCAGGCACTGGTAAGTGGAGAAATGGTACATTCCGTAGCAGAAGTTGTGATCCACAATCAGTCAAAGGTTGTCACAGGTGTTGTGGAGGAACTGCTTGATGAAATTGAATACAAAGCACTTCCATCTGCACTTGTTGAAAAAGTAATTGTTGATGTTGGAGATTTGAAGGTTGGAGAAACCATTAAAGTCAAAGACCTTGACATCGCAAAGGATAAAGATGTCAAACTGATCACAGATCCGGAAGCAGATGTAGCAGGTGTGGCTGCCGTTCATAATGATGTTCCGGAAACAGATGAGGAAGAAGCAGCAGTTGAATAAAAAGATTTTGTAAAAAAGGCGGACGCTTTGCAGAAAGAACTGCAAAGTGCCCGTTTTTTGCTTCATAGAAAATCCCGAAGGAACTTCCTATGAAACAAAAGGCACTGCGTGCCGGAGATGCACATTCTTTCTATTTAATGAAATTCCTAATCCCATTTTTCAGCAGGAAATCATAACGGAATATTTACATAAAATCAGGAATCTTTATACAATCTTTATACTAAAAATACTATCATTGATTTACAAAACAGGAGAGGAAAAACAGTGAGAGGAAGGAAAGGTTATGTTCGAGATTGAGAGTATTATTTTATTTACAGGGATCCTGAGCTTTCTGCTGATCGCCGGATTGCATCTGATGCGTGAACTCGACATTTTTCTGAAGAAGGATAAAAAAGAGAGAGAGGAAGAAAGATATAGAGGAGAAAGGAAACGAAACAAATGACAGTAATATATAAAAAGATGACACAGACACAGATGATTGTTGTCGGGTATTTGTTGTTGATCCTTTTGGGAAGTATTCTCTTAATGCTTCCGGTTTCATCAAGGGATGGAAATATGACATCTTTTGCAGATGCATTATTTACCTCGACATCCGCATCCTGTGTGACTGGGCTGGTTGTACAGGATACATATCTGCACTGGTCTTTTTTTGGACAGCTTATCATTTTGATCCTGATCCAGATCGGCGGTATGGGATTTATGACAATTGGTGTCTGTGTGGCGATTCTGTTAAGAAGAAAGATAGGGCTTAAAGTCCGTGGAATTTTGCAGGAGAGTATCAATAGTATTCAAATTGGTGGAATTGTAAAGCTTACGAAGAAGATTATAAAAGGAACACTTTTTTTTGAAAGCATTGGAGCTGTATTGCTGATGATCCGGTTTATTCCGGAATTCGGAATAGGAAGAGGAATCTGGTACGGGATCTTTCATTCTATATCAGCCTTTTGCAACGCCGGGTTTGACCTTATGGGAGAAAATGGTGCCTATCAGTCACTGATCAGATATTCGGATGACTGGCTGGTAAATACAGTGATCATGCTGCTGATTATAATCGGTGGAATCGGTTTTTTGGTGTGGGATGATCTGTCTGTGAAAAAATTTCAATGGAAAAAATATCATCTGCATACAAAGATTGTATTATCAACAACAGGTTTTCTGATTATAGGAGGAGCAGTTTTATTCCTGATACTGGAAAAAAATAATGTACTGGCAGGGATGCCTGTGAAAGAACAGATACTCTGTTCTTTATTTCACTCGGTGACAGCCAGAACGGCAGGATTTAATACAACCGATACAGGAGCGTTGACGGAAGGCAGTAAACTTGTTACTATGATTCTGATGTTCATAGGAGGAAGCCCGGGATCTACAGCAGGTGGAATTAAGACGACAACCGTAGTGGTTCTTATTGTATTTGTGCGTGCAAATCTGATGGAAGCAGCCGGTTGTAATGTATTTAACAGAAGACTGGATGAAACTGCGATCAGAAAGGCCAGTGTTGTAATGTGTACGAATTTGTTCCTTATACTAACAGGAACGATCTTCATGGAAATTATGCAGCCGTTTTCTTTGTCGGATGTGATGTTTGAAGTCTTTTCTGCAATGGGAACAGTGGGAATGTCTGCGGGAATCACAAGAGATGTATGCATGGCATCAAGAATGATGCTGGTATTTCTGATGTTTTGCGGAAGAATAGGAAGTCTGACATTTGCGCTTTCATTGAAAGGGCACAGACATGAAGCACCGATCCGGAAACCGGTAGAAGAAATTACGATAGGATAGAATAAGGAGTAGAAAAATGAAATCAGTATTGATTATTGGACTTGGAAGATTTGGCCATCATCTGTGTATGGATATGGCAAATCGGGGAAATGAGGTAATGATCATCGATAAAGATGAGAAAAAGACAACGGATTTGCTGGAATACGCAACAGCAGTACGGGTAGGGGACTGTACAAATGAAGAAGTATTAAGAAGTCTTGGAGTAGGAAATTTCGATCTTTGCTTTGTGTGCATCGGATCAAATTTCCAGAGCAGTCTGGAGATAACAAGCCTGGTAAAAGAGCTTGGAGCCAAACATGTTGTCAGTAAGGCAAACAGGGATATTCATGCAAAATTCTTATTGAGAAACGGAGCGGATGAAGTCTTTTATCCGGATCGGGATATTGCAGAGCGACTGGCTGTAAAATACAGTGCAAATCATGTTTTTGACTATTTTGAACTCAGTAAGGATTATTCGATTTTTGAAATCCAGCCGAAGGATGCATGGATCGGGCGGACGATAGAAGAAGCGGATATAAGGGCAAACTATCATATAAATGTATTTGGAATAAAGAAAAATACAGAGGTGGTGGTCCTTCCGAGAGCGGATTATGTGATGCATGAGAAGGATCATCTGCTTGTAGTAGGTCTTACAAAGGATATTGACCGTCTGCTTGCAAGTATAAAATGATGAATGATGGGGGAAAGAAAATGACAAAAAAGAGAGTAAAATATATGGTGCAGTCGATTGCGATCATGGCGGTTGCAACATTTTTGTCTTTTTTTCTCCAGAGTTATGGAATTCGAAAAGAAAATATTCTGATGATCTATATTGTGGGTGTACTGGTCATAACAGTTACAACTACCGGTTATCTGTATGGAATGATGGATTCTGTATGCAGTGTGCTGCTGTTTAATTATTTTTTTACAGTGCCGGTGCATACATTTGCGATGACGGATCAGAATGATGTGGTACGTCTGGTATTTTTCCTTATCACAGGATTCATTTCCGCAAGTATTATGGTACGATTTCATAATCAGGTGCGTATTGCAGAGGAAACAAGGGCACAGATGGAAAGAGAAAAGCTGAAAAGCAATATGCTGAGAAGTATATCCCATGATTTCAGGACACCTTTGACCGGAATTATGGGAGCTGCAGGACTCTTAAAAGAGGCGGATGAGTTGGATGCCGGAGTCAGAAAGGAACTGGCAGGAGAGATACAGGAGCAGTCTGTATGGCTGATGCGCCTGATGGAAAATATTTTGAATATGACAAAGCTGGAAAGTGAAGAATTTGAGATCCGGAAAAACCAGGAAGTAGTGGATGATCTGATCTATGAAGCCGTATCACATATCATAGGACTCCGGGAAAAGAGGAGGTTTGAAATTAAACTTCCGTCGGAGCTGATTGTTGTAAATGTAGATGGAAAACTGATGGTCCAGGTGCTGGTCAATCTTCTGGATAATGCGATGAAGCATACAGGGGAAAATGGATGGATCTGTATAGAAGCCAGATATGATGCAGGGAAAGTGTGGATCAGTGTAGAAGATGACGGAGACGGGATTCAGGAAGATCTGAAAGAAAATATTTTTGACGAATTTGTTACAAGGTCAGATGAAAAAGGGGACAGACAAAGAGGAATCGGACTGGGATTGGCTATATGTAAAGCGGTAGTAAATGCACATGGTGGAAATATTTGTGCAGAGAACAGAAAAGAAGGCGGAGCAAGGTTCATGTTCTGGTTGGAGGCAAGGCAGGTAAGTACAGATGGCAGATAAGCATAAAATTTTAATTGTGGAAGACGATAAATATATTATTAACTTTATCTCGATGAGTCTTAAGAAAGAAGACTATGATTATGTGATTGCGAAGACATGTGGAGAAGCAAATGCACTGTTCTATGCAAACAGACCAGATATGATCATTCTGGATCTTGGACTTCCGGATATAGACGGAATTGAAGTAATAAAAAATGTAAGAGAAATCTCGAAGATACCGATCATTGTGGTCAGTGCAAGACAGGAAGAGGAAGAAAAAATACAGGCACTGGATCTGGGGGCAGATGATTATGTGACAAAACCGTTTTATATGGGCGAACTGCTTGCCAGAATCCGTGTGGCGCTCAGAAAGAGTAACCAGATTCCGGAGGAAAAGAAAGAAAAAATCTTTCAGTGTGATTATCTGAAAGTGGACTGGGAAAAACATCAGGTATCGATAGATGGGAAAGAAGTTCATCTGACTCCGATGGAATATAAGATTTTGAAACTATTGATCGACAACAGGGGAAAGGTACTGACACATAATTATATTCTCGGTCAGATCTGGGGCAGTGCACAGGGAGTAGAAGCAGCCAACCTGAGGGTATTTATGGCAGCACTGCGAAGGAAGATAGAAAAGGATCCCGGAAATTGCAGATTTATTCTGACAGAAATCGGAGTAGGGTACCGGTTTAGAGAGGCTACGGAATAAAACAATTTGCAGACGATGAAATTAGTTAGAAAAAACGAATGTTATTCTTGAATGACTACCTACAGGACTGATATGATAATGATATAAATTATCAATAAATGGTTTTGCCAAAGGAGACAGATAGAGGAATGACATTAAAAGAATTACAAGTCGGAAAGACAGCTACGATTCTTTCCGTAGGAGGAAATGGTGCACTCAGGCAGCATTTTCTGGATATGGGATTGATCCAGGGAACAGAAGTAACGATTGTAAAGTATGCGCCGATGGGGGATCCGGTTGAGATCAGGATCCATGGTTATGAACTTACGATCCGTCTGGAGGATGCCGGACAGATTGAAATTACGCCGGCCCATGAGCCACATTATAAGAAGAAGGAAGGCAGACAACCGTTAGGAGATGCACAGCATCCGGGGTATGGAGAAGCAGGCATTTTTCATGAGAAGAAAACAGAGCATCCGTTACCGGAGAATACGACACTTACGTTTGCATTGGTTGGAAATCAGAATTGTGGAAAAACAACGCTGTTCAACCAGCTGACCGGATCGAATCAGCATGTGGGAAATTTCCCAGGTGTTACGGTTGACAGAAAAGACGGTGTGATCAAGGAACATCCCAATACCCGTATTACCGATCTTCCGGGAATTTATTCTATGTCTCCGTATAGCAGTGAGGAAATTGTTACAAGAGAATTTCTGCTTCAGGATAAACCGAAAGGAATCATCAATATTGTAGATGCAACCAATATTGAACGGAATATGTATCTGACGATGCAGCTTATGGAACTTGAGATTCCAATGGTTGTTGCGCTGAATATGATGGATGAGATGCGTGTGAACGGAGGTTCTGTGCGTGTGAATGAGCTGGAAGCATTTCTCGGAGTACCGGTTGTACCAATCTCGGCAGCAAAGGGAGAAGGAATTGCGGAACTGGTAGAACATGCACTGCATGTCGCAAAATATCAGGAAGCACCGGAGGAAGTGGATTTCTGCTCTGCTGAAGGTCAGGAAAGTGCGGTTCACAGATGCATTCATGCGATCATGCATCTGATTGAAGATCATGCAAAGGAAGCAGGGATCCCGGTCAGATTTGCAGCAAGCAAACTGGCAGAGAATGATGAGCTTGTCCTGGAAAAATTAAAGCTGAGCCAGAATGAAAAGGAACTTCTGGAACATATCAATCTGCAGATGGAAGAAGAATGCAAGGTAGACCGTTCATCGGCAGTAGCGGGAATGCGTTTTAACTATATCCAGCGTGCCTGTGAAGATACGGTCTTAAAGCCACATGAGAGCAGGGAGCGGGTGCGAAGCAGGAAGATTGATCAGGTTCTGACAGGAAAATATACCGGGATTCCGGCATTTATCGCAATTATGGGACTGGTATTCTGGCTCACATTTAATGTGATCGGAGCATTTTTGCAGGATCTTCTGCAACAGGGAATTGACCAGGTGATTGTAGCCTGCAGTCAGGCACTGGATGCGGCAGGAGTCAATGGCGTATTAAAGTCACTGATCGTAGATGGAATCTTTCAGGGGGTTGGAAGCGTGCTGAGTTTCCTGCCGATCATTGTTACACTGTTCTTTTTCCTTTCGATGCTGGAGGACAGTGGATATATGGCAAGGGTTGCGTTTATTATGGATAAACTTTTGCGAAAGATTGGTCTTTCCGGAAGAAGTATTGTACCGATGCTGATCGGATTTGGATGTACAGTACCGGGAGTTATGGCGAGCCGGACACTTTCTTCAGAGCGTGATCGTAAAATGACGATTATGCTGACTCCGTTTATGAGTTGTTCAGCAAAACTTCCGATCTATGCATTCTTTACAGCGGCGTTTTTCCCGGGGAAGGGTGCAATTGTAATGATTGGTCTCTATTTCTTCGGAATCCTGATGGGAATCCTTACTGCACTTGCAATGAAAGGGACGATGTTCAAAGGAGAACCTGTTCCGTTTGTTATGGAGCTTCCGAATTATCGTATGCCGGGAGCAAAAAATGTTGGTCAGCTTCTCTGGGAAAAAGCAAAGGACTTCCTGCAGAGAGCATTTACCGTTATTTTTGGTGCAACGATCGTGATCTGGTTCCTGCAGAGCTTTGATCTGCATCTGAATATGGTGACAGATTCACAGGCAAGTATCCTTGCAACGGTAGCAGGTATGATCGCACCTGTATTCATTCCACTTGGATTCGGTGATTGGAGAATATCAACGGCACTGATTTCCGGATTTATGGCAAAAGAGAGTGTCGTCTCCACTCTTTCGATTTTGTTTGGGTCAACAGCAGCACTGACAGCGGTGATAAATACAGCCGGTGCAGCAGCACTTTTGATTTTCTGTCTTTTGTATACACCGTGTGTGGCAGCGATTGCTTCTATTAAAAGAGAACTTGGTGGTAAATGGGCGATCGGTGTTGTGATCTTTCAGTGCGTGATTGCATGGGTTGCTGCATTTATTGTGCATGGAATTGTATGTTTGTTTTAAAACAAAAACTTCTGGAAACAGGAAAACTGCTTCCAGAAGTTTTTTATTGCAGATATTTTTTCAAGGCATCCAGATAAGTTGTCCCTAATCTGCTTAACATCCTTTTTTTATGTGTAATATACCCAATCCGCATATCACTTTCGTCAGCAAGAGGAACGGCAATGATATCTTTTCCATTCAACTTTTTGTCAATTACACCACTGCATACTGTGTAGCCATTTAGCCCGATCAGAAGATTAAATAAGGTGGCACGATCCCGTACACGGATATTTTTCTTGCGTTCAGATACAGAAAAGATTTCTTCTGAAAAATAAAAGGAATTGTGTTCACCCTGTTCAAAGGAAAGATATGGATAATCGTCCAGTTCTTCATTGGTGATTATTTTGTGATCGGCGAGAGGGTGACGTCTGCTGATAAATACATGTGGTTTTGCAACAAACAGTTGATGAAAAATAAGCCCGTTGGATTTTAAAATTTTTTCCAGAACCGTTTCATTAAAATTATTTAAGAAAAGAATTCCAATCTCGCTGCGCATTTTTGCTACATCTTCGATGATTTCGTATGTCTGGGTTTCGCGGAGACTGAAATCATATTCATCCTGTCCGTAGGTTTTGATCAGATCGACAAAGGCATTGACAGCGAAAGAATAGTGTTGCGTGGATACACAGAATTTCTTTTTCCCG
>ENA-OPYH01001632-OPYH01001632.1-human-gut-metagenome-genome-assembly--contig:-NODE-1632-length-12404-cov-3.198397_pt1 | contig 12404 bp, 12 predicted proteins | sample MGYA00241254_ERZ501488 | MGnify/ENA primary metagenome ERZ501488 (study PRJEB25962, sample SAMEA2042660) | human gut metagenome | biome: human gut; feature: human-associated habitat; material: faeces...
AAGGCTGTGGAAAAGACAGTGAGCGTGCAGGATATGCTTGAAAGTAAGAAGCCTGAAAATGCGGAAACTGTAGAGGAAAAGAAGCCTGACGAGCAGGCAAAGCTTTTCTCTGATACGGTGGACGAGCTTATGAGCCAAATGAATGAAAGTATTGACTTTTTAAAGCAGATATAGTATAATCATATATTGATATATTTTTATGATCTTAGATATTTTGTAATTTGGAGGAAATAAAAAATGTTGAAAGAGTTACGTGGCTCAGACGTTATAATTGAATGTTTGCTGGAGCAGGGCGTCGATACAGTGTTCGGCTATCCGGGCGGAGCAGTTCTAAACATATATGACTCGCTGTATAAATATTCTGATAAGATACACCATGTTATCACCGCCCATGAGCAGGCTGCCTGCCATGCGGCTGACGGATATTCAAGAACAACAGGCAGAACGGGCGTTGTTATCGCAACTTCAGGCCCAGGTGCTACGAACCTTGTAACAGGTATCGCCACAGCTTATATGGATTCTATCCCTATGGTGGCTATCACAGGAAACGTAACAAGAGATCTGCTTGGTCTTGACTCTTTTCAGGAGGTAGATATCTGCGGGATAACAATGCCTATCACAAAGCATAACTACATTGTGAAAGACCCTGCGGAGCTTGCTGACATTATCAGAGAAGCTTTCTATATTGCAAACGAGGGCAGAAAAGGTCCTGTTCTTATAGATATACCAAAGGATATCACAGGCGCACTTATGGTCTATGAGAAGAAAGAGCCTAAGAAGGTAGTAAATCACAATCCTGAGGGCATAAACGAGGAGATAGCTGCTGCGGCAGAGCTTATAAAGAATGCTGAGAAGCCTTTTATTTACGCAGGCGGCGGAGTTGTTTCTGCTGACGCAACAGAAGAAATGGCTGAGTTCGCAAGAAAAGAGGACGCACCTGTTTCATTGTCACTTATGGGTCAGTGCGCACTTGACAATACTAAGGACTGCTATATCGGTATGCTTGGTATGCACGGCACAAAGACAGCCGCTATGACGCTCAGCGAATGTGACCTTATGATAGTTCTTGGTTCGAGATTTTCCGACAGAGTTCTTTGCAACGCTAAGACATTTGCAAAGGATAAGAAGATCATACATATTGATATAGACCCTGCCGAGATAGGCAAGAATATCGACGTTTACAGCCATGTTACTGGAGACGTTAAGTATATCCTTGCAAAGCTTTGCGAGCTGCTTCCTGATATGGAGCACGAGGCTTGGATGAATACTGTTATGGATTGTTCCCGTACTGGAGAAAAACGGATTTATCATCAATGTAGATGAATATATCTGGGAGAAAGTGTTTGCTTATCTTGGAAAGCTGCGTAAGGAAGGCCGGACACTTATTCCCGTTTCCATCAATGTATCCCGATTGCATGCGTATGATGAGAAACTGACAGAGACACTGCTCCGTCTCAGGGAGGAATATGATGTTCTGCCGGAGTATGTTCCGCTGGAACTGACAGAGAGCGCATTCCTGGAGGACGAGGTTGGTATGTATCGCCGCATGGAAAGCCTGCGGGAGCGAGGGTTCCTGGTGTCCATGGATGATTTCGGTACCGGATATTCTACTATGAACATGTTAAAGAATCAGACATTGGATGAGATTAAGATCGATCGGGAATTCATCCGGGATCTGGAGAAAGATAAGAGTCAGATCATTATCCGCAATACCATTGCCATGCTGCAGCAGCTGGGAGCACATATCGTCATTGAAGGTGTGGAGACGGAAGAACAGAAGGAGTTCCTGTTAGGCTGTAATTGTACCGATGTACAGGGCTTTTTATTCTACCGGCCGATGCCGGTGGAGGAGTTCGACAAACTGCTTTGGCAGCAGGAACGGGAGCTGGATATGGCAAAATAGACAAAGACAAAATAGACAAATGCGCAGACCGCATTCTGACGGGCTTTTTGAAATTAACCTGACAGAATGCGGTTTTTCTTTGGCCATTCTTCCGAAAATGAGAAAATAGTTCCGGAGGCGTTGACAGATGCCACGGAAGGGAGTAATCTGCATATTACCCGACAGGTCAGTCGAGGTCAAAATTCTAAATATCAGGTCATATTCGACCAGGAATCACATAATGTATTAATTAGTGCAAAATGGATTATTTTGAGAAAAACCAACAGGAGGATGTATGGAGGAAAGAGAAAACAAAAGGGAAGAAACCGCCTCTGATGCAGAATTGCAGAGGCTGGTAGAAGATTTTATCACACAGAAACAGGTGCTTTTGATCCAGGTAAAAAAGGGTGTGTTGGGCAAGGAGGAATTTCTGCAGGAGGCAGGAAAACATATCGATCAATATTATCATTTCCCGGCAACGAAAAGGAAAAGACTTTTAAAATCATTTGAACAATATATTTTCGGTTATTCCAGACTGTCACCGCTCATGGATGACAAAAGCATTTCGGATATCCGGGTGGTGAGTCATGACTGTATCCGGATCAAGAGAGAAGGAAAACGTATGGATGCCGGAATTGCCTTTGCTTCGGAGAAGGAGTACCGGCAGTTTATTGATTATGTGGCAACCAGAAATCAGGTGAATATTTCTAACCTGAATGCGATCCAACGGTTTACGGATACAGAAAGTCATCCGGACTTTATCTTTCGTTTTACCTTATCCATGCCCATTGTCAATACCTACAGCGAACCTTATCTGTGTATCCGGAAGGTGCCGAAGAGTTTTCCCATGATGACAGAACTGGTGGAGAAAGAGATGCTGGACAGGAATACGGCAGAACTGCTGGTGCAGAGGTTCCGACAGGGATCGACCCTGATCTGCGGAGGAAATTCTTCCGGTAAAACCACACTGTTAAATGCGTTGAAGGAGACGCTTCCGGATGATATGGCAATTCTGGTGGCACAGCAGGCGGATGAGCTGACCACGCTGTTTCATCCGGATATGATGTTCCTTCATTCGCTTCCGGGAACCTCGGAAAGCAGTGTGAATTATGATTTAAAACATATCAGCATAGCGGGACTGACGATGGACGTGGATTTTTTTATCATAGGTGAGGTGAAGGGAGGAGAAGCATTGTATCTGTTGAATGCAGCGTATACAGGACAGATCTGTGCGGCTACGGTACATGCACCCTCTGCGGACAGGGCACCGGAGAAGATCGTGGACTATGCAATGTATGACAGTCGTTATTCCCGCAACGAATTAATGAAAATGATGGACTGCTTTCAGACCCTGGTGTTTATGGAACATTACCAGGTGAAGGAGATCTTCGCCTGTCTGGGGTGGAATGCGGAGAAAGAGAATCTGGAGTATGAGAGATTGTTTTGACCATTACATGAGAGGAGAGACTTATGATCATATACGTATGGATCTTTTGTTTAATATTTACGGGTTTTCTGCTTCTGTTTGGAAGGATACGGTGGGTAGAGACGGCAAAACGCCTGCTGTCCCGGACGAAAAAAGGGATGGATCAGTCGGCAAGACTGCGGGTATTGGAAAACCGGCACAAGCTGCAGGAACTACAGCGTAACAATACCTGGATCTGCCGGGTGGAAGAATTTCTCTGTTATTGCGGTATGCGGCGCAGATTTCCGGCGTGCACCCCGGAGAAATGGATCGTAGGAAATCTTCTGGGAATGACGGTGATCTTTGGAGTGTTGCTTGGAAGCAGCGGGAAATTCCTGATAGCTTTATCGGGGATAATGATATGCGGAGCCATGGAATATCTGTTCCTGAGCACACTGCGGGCAGAAGAATTGCGGGTGACCAATGAAAATCTGCTGAAATGTCTGAATTTTCTGGGGAATTACAGTCTGACAGCGGGAGAGATCACCATGGTTCTGGGTCAGGTGAGCCGTTATGTGGAGGAGCCGTTAAAAGGAACGCCTGCCGCATCTGCGGTCGGTGTCCATCGGCGCGTGGATGCATGTGGGTTCGATGATGGAAACGCCGGAAGAAAACGGCCTCTCCCACTTCATTGAGCACATGATTTTCAAGGGAACGACGAAGCGCACCGTCCGGCAGATTGCCGAGGAAATGGACGCGGTCGGTGGGCAGCTGAACGCCTTCACGGGCAAGGACTGCACCTGCTGCTACGCCAAGGTTATCGACGAGGACATTGAACTCGCTATCGACATCATCGCCGACATGGTGATGAACGCGACGATGGACGAGAAGGAGCTGAACAAGGAACGCGGCGTTGTGCTGGAAGAAATCTCGATGGACGAGGATTCGCCCGAAGATTTGGTGCATGACCTGCTGGCAAAGGCACAGTTCGGCGCGCAGTCGCTGGGGCAGCCGATTCTGGGGCCGGCGGAACAGGTCGCGGCGTACACCCGCGCCAACTTGATGGACTATAAGAATCACCACTATCTGCCGCGTGAGACGGTGGTGGCGCTGGCGGGCAATTATGAACCCGCGCAGGTGCAGGCGCTGATGGAAAAATACTTCGGCACTTGGCAGGGCAGCGAAAGCGCACTCGTTGTGCCGAAACAGCAGGTTTTGACCGGACGGCGCGTTGTGAAGGAAAAGGACACGGAACAGCTGCACATCTGCCTTGGCTATCCGGGATTCGCGTACGGCACGGACGACGTGTATGCCGTCGCGGTGATGAACAACGTGCTGGGCGGCGCGATGTCGTCCCGGCTGTTCCAGCGCATCCGCGAAGAGCTGGGCATGGCGTACTCCATCTACACCTACCCGAACTCGTATCAGGGCATCGGCACATACGGCATTTACGCCGGCATCAGCCCGAAAAACGGCGATAAGGTGCTGGAGGAAATCGACAGCGAACTCAAGCGTTTCCTGAAGGACGGCATGACGGACAAGGAGTTCCGCGACAGCAAAACGCAGCTTCGGTCGGGCTATTTGATGGGGCTGGAAAGCTCCGGCAGCCGGATGCAGGCGATGGGACGCTCGACGCTGCTCAACGGCCATCCGACTGACCACCAAAAGACGATTGCCGCCATCGAAGCCGTGACGCCGGAAATGGTGATGGACGTGGCGCGCAAGGTGCTGACTGCCGAGCCGTGCCTGGCGGTGGCGGGCAAGCGCGCAGAAAAATACGCGGAGTAAAGAAACATGAACGAACGGATTATCGCGCTGGACATCGGCGACGCGCGCATCGGCGTGGCGGTTTCGGACGCGTCGCGCCTGATTGCCACGCCCATCGACACCATCTACCGCGTCGGCTACGGGCCGGACGTGCGCAAGGTGGTGGAAATCTGCCAGCGCTACGACACGACGCAGGTGCTTTCCGGCTGGCCGCTGAATATGGACGGCACGGCGGGCTTCCAGTCCGAAAAGGTCAAAGCGTTTTGCGAACAGCTGGAAAAAGCGGGGCTTTCGGTCGTCTATCAGGATGAACGCCTGACGACCGTGACCGCGACGAACGCGCTCATCGAGGGCAACATGCACCGGGCGGAGCGCAAGCACAATGTGGTGCTTCATCCGCAAGCAATTTCACTGTTCAGTGGAAGAAGTCGAGCGACTGGGAAGAAGGCGGTAAGAAGTGCGGAGGTTATGAGATTGTTATAACAAATAATGGCGATACGGTGAACAGCTGGACGGCAAAGGTAACCGTCCCCGGCAATACAAAGCTGATGTCGCAGTGGAACGGAATATTCAGCATTTCGGAAAACACAATGACGGTCAAGAACGAGAGCTACAACGGAACTATAGAAAAGGGAAATAGCGTTTCATTCGGATTCAATTATTCGGCTGACGCTTATATCAATGAGGGTAAAGTGACTGTGAACGGAAGTACCGCAGGAACGAGTGCCGGAAATAACAGCAACAATAATAATAACAATAATAACAATAATACGTCAACGACCAAAAAGCCGGCGGCAACAGTTCCTCCGGCACCGAGCGACCCTAAAGGCACTACGCCGGTATCACAGCACGGTCAGCTTTCGGTAAAGAACGGACAGCTTGTTGATAAGAGCGGCAAGGGTTATCAGCTCAGGGGAATGAGTACGCACGGGCTTACATGGTTCCCTGAATTTGTGAACGAGAGTGCATTCAAAACGCTCCGTGACGACTGGAACACGAATGTTGTCCGTCTTGCAATGTATGTTGACGAGTGGGGCAACGGTCAGTGCTATATGGGCAACAAGAGCGGGAGCCTTGAACTGCTTGAAAAGGGTGTTGACATCTGTATCAAGCTGGATATGTATGTTATCATTGACTGGCACGTTCTTAATCCCGGCGACCCGTCCAAATATACAAACGAAGCGAAATCCTTCTTTGAAACGGTATCAAAGAGATATGCAAAATATCCGAATGTAATTTACGAGATATGCAACGAGCCGAACGGCGGTGCATCGTGGAGCAGTAATATCAAGCCGTATGCGGAAAAGATAATACCCGTTATCCGCAAGAATGCACCGAACTCGGTAATTATAGTAGGTACGCCAACATGGAGCCAGGAGATCGACAAGCCGCTTTCAGATCCGCTGAACTACAAGAATGTAATGTATGCGTTCCACTTCTATGCGGCAACTCACGCAGGACTTCGTTCAAATGTAGAAAACTGCGTGGCGCAGGGATTGCCTGTATTTGTGTCGGAATTCGGTACTTGTGATGCATCGGGCGGAGGTGCGAACGACTTCAACGAAACGCAGAAGTGGCTTAGCTATTTTGACAAGCAAGGCATAAGCTACTGTAACTGGAGTATCTGCAACAAGGATGAAACCTGCTCGGTACTGCGGCCGGGAACATCGGCAAACGGTAACTGGAGCGAGAGCGATCTTACCGAAAACGGTAAGTGGATTCGCAACTGGCTCCGCAAGCACTAAGCGGCGGTGCCCATGGGGCACGGCAAATTCCGACCTTTGGAAATGTCGGTAGTTGGCGTGACTTTGCAGAACGGTCGGGGTTTGACGATGGCTGAAAATAAGCTGTCGAAATACTTGTTTGTTTATTCCCGCCGTTAAACAAACGTGAATACACAGCAACCGTATTTAAAGGCGGAAATGCGAGCCGAGACACTCGGCTTCCGACCTTTTGAGAGGTTTGCGGTTGGCTGGGCTTTGTGGGACGGTCGGGAGTTAATGAAAACAAGGAGATAATATGCTGAACGATATTAAATGGTTATTTTTCGATGTCGGTTCAACACTTGTTGACGAAACCGAGTGTTATAATCATCGCATACGAGATGCTATTGCGGGAACAGATATTACCTTTGAGGAGTTTAACGAAAAACGTTTGTATTTTTCAAAGCAAAATCTGAAAGGCGATATTGAAGCACTGAGATATTTCGGACTTGCAAAAACTCCTTGGCATCATGAAGATGAAAAGCTCTATAAAGATTCCGAAAACGTACTCAAAATCCTATGTGAAAAAGGATACCGTATAGGTGTAATTGCCAACCAGTCGGCAGGCACTGAAAAACGACTTGAAAGCTGCGGCTTGATGAAATATATACAGCTTGTTGTAGCTTCTGCCGAAGAAGGAGTTGCCAAACCTGATAAAAGAATATTCGATATAGCACTAAAGCGAGCAGGTTGCAGTCCGTCCGAAGCGGTAATGATCGGTGACAGAGTGGATAATGATATAATTCCCGCTAATGAAATGGGAATGATGACGATATGGGTGAGGCAAGGCTTAGGCAAATATTGGACGATTTCTGACGAGAGCGAAAAGGCTGATTTTACGGTGGATAACCTATCGGAGCTTTTGGACATTTTTTGATAAGGCTTAGGCGGAAATATCGCAAAAGTCTTAAGCACTATGAATGAAAGAAAGGTTGTGTACTATGTTTAGCAAATTAAAACATCGGCTTGACAGGAAAAGCAAAAGGGTGGTTGCGCTGTTGGCAACGGCGATACTGCTCTGTGGGTTTACGGGGTGCGAAAGAAGTACTATTCCTGATGGTTCTGAGATATCGTACAGCGAAACGGGTTTTGACATTGAACGGATACGAAAAAATGTAATTGTTGACGGACAAGCGATCGAGATACCCATAAAGCTGAAAGAACTGCCTAAGGATTGGACATATGAAACTTCTGCTAATCGATTTGCGGAGGATAGATGTCACGTTGAAGTCAAGGACAAAAATGGCGATTTGCTTTTTAGCTGCGGAGCGGAAAACTACAAAGAGTCCAAAAAGGGTGACAGTAGGATTTTTGATGCTCCTTTTGAGAATGACAAATGTTCGGTTGACGGCATAACTCCATTTAAAACAACTAGAGAAGAAATCGTCGAAAGGTATGGTGAAGCAACAAGTATAAAAAATTTTAACAGTAAAAAATATGAAGGCTGGCAGGAATATAGATATGGTTCTCTCGAGGGAAAAACCTCGAATGATTGGCACGGTAAATGCCTTATTGTTACGTTTAACGAGAAAGGCATTGTTGATTGGGTTACCATTGTTTATACAGACTGAAAATGACGCCTAAGAAAAGTATATAAACGACTGGGCAAGCCTTGAACGTTCTGCAATGCCGGCAGGCAGAGCCGAGGGCAAATCAGAATTATTATCTGAGTTGATAAAGCAGGGTGTAATAACCGAAGAACAGGCAAAGAACTACAGAAACTAACAAAATAAACTCCGTTCAGACTTATAAATGCAGAAACAGAATTTAAAACAACCATTATAAAAATCCGTGTCAGGCGACACGGATTTTTTCTGTTATAGCTGTTTTAATATGTGCAAGACCGTTTGCAATAAGGCATTGACCGGGGTAATATAGGGCAAGGCAGAAATTCGAGAACGGGAAATCTATTTTTGAGAAGTACGCCATCAGGAGCATTATATCGGATATAAGGAACAGCACACTGCCGAGCGCAAGTATAAGGTTGAATCTGTTCTTTATGCGGATAAAGTTCATTATTGCTTTGCCTGTCATAATGCAGATTATAACAGCGTATGAAATGCCGATGATTTTCATCATAACCGAGCCGAAGTCAAGAAGCGGTGAGAACATCATAAACAGCGCTATGGGGATAAATATTATCATTGCAGGGATAAAGTCGGTGGGTCGGGGCTTTTGCATCAGCGAATATGCTATGAAATAGCAGATGTGACCTAATGCGAAAATCGCCGCTCCTGCGATGAAATTTAAGTTTATCGCTATATCTGCGCTCATTGCGAAGAATACGCCGACGGTCAGTATTACTGACGGCAGTTTCTTATCGGGGAAGTATTTCAGGGCGTATATCAGGTTTACTGTGGCGGCAAGCATAAAGAAAACGCTTGCGGTTATTTTTATCGGGTAGAGATGAGTAATTATCAGAGCTGTATCGCAAGCAAGCGATAAGCCGAGAAAAATAATGTTGAGCGGTAAAACGAGTTTTTTCATATATTTGTTTCCTCAGTCTGATCATTCAGTTCGATATTGATTTTTCTTGTGTATCGGGATAGCGGATATTCTCCGTCGTGGGATTCTCCGAAAAAGTAAGCGGACATATTTCCCGCCTGCGTAACTCTTGTAACTCCTGCACAGAGCAACAGGTCGGTAAGCTCTGCTCTGTCAGCCTTGTCGCAGATAAGCCCTGCGGTCTGCAAAAAGCCTTTTGCATTTCTCAGTGTACGCATTATGTCCTTTCTCGGAAGTCTTTTTACAAGCACATTGCACATCATAGGCGACAGTTCAAGTTCAAAGTCGTCTTTTATGATAAGGCTGCAATTCTTACCGTAAAATACGTCGGGAGAAATTTGCCGTATCCCGATTGCCTGTTCAAGACGGGCGGAGTAGCTTATGAGCGTATCTCTCGCCCGTGTGCCTATTGAGGTGTTCCTGTGTTTTCCGACTGCCGCTTCAAGATACGGAAGGAACATTTCGCAAAATAGGGTAAGCTCGGTTTTATCATCGGTGTCAATAAAAACGGTCTGGCAGGAACTGCAGAGCAGTTGCTTTGTAGAGGCTATATGCTCGGCAAGAGCCGAAAATGCATCTGTATGGTTTGCGTAATCGGAAATGTAGCAGAAGCCGAGCTTGTGTCCCCATTCAATCAGCTTAACTCCCGGCGGAGCAAGTGAACGCACCGCTTTTACGGCTTCAGTACCGCCCCATACCACTATGCCGTCGGCAAAGCCTGCAAGCGTCTGGATGGTGCGCACATCGCTTGACGGGGTATCAAAGACATATATGTAGCGTGACAGCAAAGGCTCATATTTGCAAAGCCGCTTTATTATGCGGATCGACAAGCCCTTATCGGCGGACGGAAGCTTCAGTATATTGATATTGCCTGCAAGAAGTCCTTCTGCAACGCTCATCACGGGTAAGCCGTCGGCATTTCCTGCGGCTATGTGGAACAGAACGCCGAGAGGTTTTGTCTGAATTTTTATTTTCGGAGTGATGCCGTTCGGAGAACCGATAAAGCCGTCTGAATCTCCGAGTTCGGTTTTCAGCCTGTATTCAAGATTTTCACGGCTGAGACAGGCGAGTATAAGCTGTTTATAGTAACTTACATTTTCAACGTCAAGCGCTGAGAGCATATCGTCAAATGCACCGTTTTCTATATCCGTGCTGATTTTTTCGGCGGCAAGCATGACCTGCTTAGCAGAAAGCCGACAGTTTCCGAGAGTGTCGCATATCCTGTCTTCAAAACGGGCTAACAGCTTGTCGCACATATCGTTTTCGTATATTTCGCCATCAAAGAAAATCATACGTTCACACCCTTTATTATCTCTTCTGCGCCTGCCGCACAGGTTTTTATATCCTCCGGCGCAACTCTGCCGACAATTTCAAGAAACGGCGTTTTCAGTCCGCAGGAACATTCGCTTCCGTTATGAAGTATGCCGAGGTCATCTGTCATTACGGAAAGCACTGGGGTCGCTTTAACCATAGGAGTTATCAGGTTTACAAGTCCTGTCTTGCCGTTTTCAAGCGGTTTTAACGTATCGACATCTCTGATTATAACTCTGCTGTAAGCGGGAACGTGGAAGTGATGTTCCTTGCAGTCGCAGTATAAAATCGGATGCTCTACCGCTCCGAAAAATTCGATAATATCGTTTTCCTTTATGCCGAGTACCTTTTTGACAAGGCTGTAAAAGGAATTTTTATCGGTCTGCTCGGCATAGAACTGTTTCCAGCCGCCGCCGAGCATTATGCGTGAGCCTTTCGGCATTTTAAGATAAATTTTACGCTCGTCCATTATTCTCAGCAGAAAATAAGTATAAGCGGGGAATCCCATGAACCTTGTGGGAAAGCGTGAACGTGAATGCCTGACAATAAGATCTATAATCCTGTCAAAGTCGGGGGAATAGCCGCCCTTTTTATATGTCAGGATATAATTGCGGCTCAGTGCAGGAGCGAAGAGTGTCGCACCGAAAGCCGTCTTTGTTACGGCGGTCTTGTTTCCTCTGTGGTGCTTGTAACCCATAATGATATAGTGGCACGGAACGGGAGATAACAGATTCCTCAGCTTTGATACACGCATAACCATTTTAAGTCCGCAGAGAAGGCCGCCCGCGTCAAAGGCTATCGTGCTTTTCCTGCCGCTTGTACCGGAGGAAGTCGCTTTTATAAGCGGAATACAGCCTTTATTGAAAATCTGCTTTTTCTTGAACAGCAATGTGGGTATCACGGGAAGTCCGGACGCATCCGAGGGAGAGGATATACCGAGATTTTCGCATATTCTGCGGTAATCACCGCAATGTGAAATGCAGTAGGAGAAATTTTCTTTTACGGCTTTGGTGAACAGTTCGTCGGAACTATCGGAATACGGGTCTTTTACCCCAAAGAGCTGTCGTCTGTATTTCATCGGTCTTCCTCCGCTGTTTAAATACCTAATATAGTAAAATGATACCATAAAGACCGTGGTATGTCAATAAACGGAAAAAGAAATGTGGTTTACTTAATTACTGTGTAACCTGTTACATTACCTTGCTGATAATTTCGTGTGAAAACGGCGTAAAATTATCGGAAATCTGTAGACAATGACGATAGTTTGTGATACAATAATAATAACCCCGCCACAGAGGTTTTTTGTTTGCAAAATCAAGTAAACGATTACCCGAATTTCGGCTTGTACCATTCGGTACACACCGCGGTTCATAAAATGCGGCGGAATATTGACAGACTTATAAAGCAGAGAATAAACTGCACAGAAAGGAATTTTTGCTATGAAGAACATACCCGATGTAAAGCTCGGAATTGCGGCTGTAAGCCGTGACTGTTTTCCTATGAGCCTTTCAGCTTCAAGATGCGAGGCTGTTGTAAAGGCATGTAAGGAGATCGGTGTTGACGTATTCAAATGTCCCACCACTATCGAAAGCGAAACACATATGATGCAGGCTCTTGAGGAGCTTAAGGGCGCAGGCTGCAACGCACTTGTCGTATACCTCGGAAACTTCGGTCCCGAATCGGCTGAAACACTGCTTGCAAAGTACTTTGACGGTCCTGTAATGTTCGTTGCTGCGGCAGAGGAAACACAGGATAACTTAGTAGGCGGCAG
>ENA-OPYH01001636-OPYH01001636.1-human-gut-metagenome-genome-assembly--contig:-NODE-1636-length-12377-cov-4.036114_pt1 | contig 12377 bp, 9 predicted proteins | sample MGYA00241254_ERZ501488 | MGnify/ENA primary metagenome ERZ501488 (study PRJEB25962, sample SAMEA2042660) | human gut metagenome | biome: human gut; feature: human-associated habitat; material: faeces...
GCATCGACAGAGAACGGGTTTTGATCAAAATCGCCGCAACATGGGAAGGCGTTGATGATACGCTGAACGTTAAGGCCTGCTATCTGACCTGCGTCCTTTGTTGCCTGACGCTGTGAATCTGTGAAGTATGCGGGAACGGTGATAACAGCATCTGTTACCTTTTCACCGAGGTAGCCCTCAGCCTCTGTCTTCAGCTTCTGAAGAATCATAGCTGAAATCTCCTGAGGTGTGTACTTCTTGCCGTCAATGTCTACCTTGTAGTCACTGCCCATGTGACGCTTGATCGAAATGACCGTTCTGTCGGGGTTTGTAACTGCCTGGTTCTTAGCGAGCTGACCTACAAGACGCTCGCCGTCCTTAGTGAAAGCAACAACTGAAGGAGTTGTTCTTGAACCCTCACTGTTTGTGATAACAGTAGGCTCGCCGCCTTCGATAACTGCTACACATGAATTTGTTGTACCTAAGTCAATACCTATTATTTTTCCCATGATAATTATCTCCTTACCGTAAGGTTCTTACAGAACCGTTTATTCTTCGGGCTTAAGCCCATTTGCTTGCTTTTTACTTTACGACTGCTACCATCGCAAAACGGAGAACCTTTTCTCCGATCTTATAGCCTTTCTGGAATGTGGCGGCTATAGTGCCTTCTTCCTTGCTGTCATCCTCAACCTGCTGTACAGCCTGATGATACGAAGGATTGAACTGTGCGCCGTCCGATTCAATCACCTCAACGCCTAAGTTCTGAAGAGCCGTAACAAAGCTCTCGTGTATCATCTCAACGCCCTTCTTGTAGTCGGGGTCTTTGCACTCCGCCGCAAGCGCTCTGTCGAGATTGTCCATAACGGGTAAGAACTCCGTTAAGTTTCTTGCCGTTATCTCAGGAGAAAGCTCCATTCTTTCCTTGGCGGTGCGTTTTCTGTAGTTGTCGAATTCCGCCATGGTTCTCAGTAACTTATCCTTAAGGTCGGCAATTTCAAGATCCTTTGGATCTACCTTGATTTCTTCGGCTTTTGCTTCAGCCTTTTCTTCTGTCACCTCTCCGGTCTTTTCAGCTACTTCTTCAGTGGCTGTGTCTGCGGTCTGCTGAGTTTCTTCCTTGGTTTCCTTTTCTTTCTTACTCAAACTGAATCCGCCTCCTTTTCATCATTCTTTTCTTCCTCCTCGTCATTGCCTCCCGATAACGCATCGGTGACCTTTGACGAGAAATATTCAATATACGGGATCAGCTTCTTGTAATCCAGTCTTACAGGACCTATAACTCCGAAAGAACCTGCCTTTCGTCCGTCCTTGTTGAAGCTTGCCGCTATCAGACTGGAATTGGTAACGGCAAATGTATCGCTTTCGGCTCCGAACTTTATCTGTATGCCTGAGAACGTATCGTCAAGCCAGCTGCAAAGCTCGTTCTTGCCGTCAAGTATCGTTGCTATCTGAGTGTTCGAGAAATCAGAACAGGTCAGCAGATTCTTTTCTCCGCTGAACTCTACCTGCTGCTGCATTTCAGCCGATATATCGACTACCGCTTTGAGAAGCGGCGATAACGTCATCATATATCCGCCCATTGCCTGCGTCAGTTTATCTATATATTCATCGGACAACTCATCAAGGTTTACGCCTTTGAGGTTCTCGTTCACAAACTGCGTGAAGAAATCCATCTGCTCGTTTGTAAGATCAAAGCTCAGCCTGCATACCCTGTTTCTGATATTGCCCTCGGAGGTTATCAGAAGAAGAACATACATTCTTTTGCCTGTGGGGATAACGTCTACCTTTGTTATGACCGAAAACTTGTTTACAGTGTTGGTAGAAACTATTGCACATTTCGTAATATCCGCAAGCGCCCTGGACGCATTGTCGATTATCTCGTCATCGGTGGCTCCGCCGATATCGTCAAATATACGGTCAATCTTTTCTTTTTCTTCATTGGGTAACTGTGCGGGTGCCATTACCTTTTCTATATAAAGCCTCAGTCCTTGATATGTCGGAAGTCGTCCCGAGCTGGTATGCGTATGTTCAAGATAGCCCTGCTGTTCAAGAGCCGCCATCTCATTTCTTATCGTTGCGCTCGACACCGCATTGTCAAGCTTCTCGGCAATAAGCTTTGAGCCGACCGCCTCACCGGTGCGTATATATTCGTCAACGATCGCTTCAAGGATCCTGAGTGTACGGTTTTCCATGTTTCTATTCCCTTCTTTCAGCGGCGTTCCGCTGTTTCCGGCTCGTTAGCACTCAATAATTTTCTTTGCTAGCACTCTACCTCTCTGAGTGCTAAACACAATATATCACACTTTTTGGACTTTGTCAAGAGGTTTTTGATTAAAATTTGCACAAATTATTATTAATTTTTGCGTACAAATTTGTGCGTTTACATTTTTTAGGGTTTTTAATAACTTCTGTCTTAATATTGATGCGGATTTTTACGCATACTATTCATACCGCTTATGAACACAAACGACTTTTTATTCTGAAAGGAACTGTTATGGACAAAATAAATCCTAAAAAGCAAAACGAACTTATGAAAAAACCTGTTCCCGAAACTCCGGAGGAACGCAGTGAAACAGAAGAAATAATACTTGATAATTTCTGCGGTTGCTGTTCTTCAAACGACTGCACCGGACTTATTCCGTCAGACCCCGGCAACAGGACTGCCGCAGACGAATATCGCAATGTCGTTCCTTATGCCGTACCCGATCCTGACGGCGTACCTTACCATGAAACAAATAATTCCGAAAGAAAAACTTTCGGCAAACCCGGCACTCACGGCGGAGTGTAATACATCAGACAGATATCCGTATAAAACGCCTGCCGTAACTTAATGTACCGGTCATATTATAAACAGCCGCCCCTACAAAATCGCAGGGGCGGCTGTTTTCATATATCCGTTTATATGTTCAGATTTCCGTTATTTGATACAAAAGCAGTCTTTAAGCACTCTCTTTCCGCTTTCGGTAACAAATATACTTTCATACGCACTTTTCACTGCAACAGGCGATGCACCGTCCTCGTACAGGTTTACAATAAAGTCAGCCTCAATAAGTATCTGCAACTCCTTGCTGTCTATGCCGGTGTAGGTATGATGGTGAGCTATAAGATACATAACACGCTCTTTCACATCGTCATATCCGCCGACAGCATCCATTATCTGTACGGCTATACCCGGTCCGAGCTCTTGCTGGATCTGACCGTCGTTTCTTCCGTACAGTCTTTCGCCCTCGTGTATACCTATATCATGCAGTACAGCGGCAGCTTCAAGCACCTTCATGGCGTCATCGGGCAATCCCTCGCATACGCCTATCAGCTTTGCAAAGCTGTGTACCTTTATAAAGTGTTGTATACGCTTCGGGTCACCCTTGTCATATCCGATTGTCGCCGTTATCAGCTTTTCGTGCATACTACTCGCCTTTGCTTTCTTCCGCATCCTGTGGTTTGCTGTTTTCTTTGCTTTCCGTCTTGCTGTCGGCAGTACTTTCAGCCTTACTGTCTGCCGGACTTTCGTTCTTGCTCTCGGTATTGTTGTCCTTCTTTTCTACCGTTTTCAGCTTGGTATCGGATATCACCTTGACTTTATCGGCACTTGCGGTTATTATGCGGTTATCCCACATTGTAAGAAGATACGGCTTGTCACCGCCGATTATCTCACAGTCAAGCGTGTCATATTTCTCATCGTACAGCGTTATATCGCCAAGCGCCGTCAACTTTCCGTCAGCATAGCCGTAGAACTTACAGCGGCTTACCTGTGAGATACCATCAAAATATACTATCGGTATTCCGATGATCGTCTTTCCGCCGCTCTCACCGTATGCCAGCTTTGAAATGTCATCGCAGACGGGGCTTGTCAGATACTTGTTCCAGTCGCCGGGCGTACTGCTCTCTGCGGTGATAGTCACCTCATCCTTCTTGTCACCGCCGACGGCGAGAACAATACCCGTCCTATTACCGTCCTTGTCTGCTTTAAGTGTTATTTCTGCCGTCAGTCCGTCGCTTATCTGTATGCTGTTCGTACTCTCGGGCTTCTTTACCTCTTCGCCGTCAGTCACATTGACGCTGTACTGATAAGGCTTGTCGCCGCCTGTGGTAACAGTTACCGTCTTATCCTTGCCGCTTATCGACTCAATGCGATCCCCACTTGTAATTTCATTGATGCCAAGATGAGAAAGCGTGGTTCTGAACGTTGCAACGGCACTGTACTCAGAGCCGTCTGTTCCTTTTCCGCCTTTGATAAAGCCCACAGCCGCAAAACCCTGTTTCATTGCATCAACAAGTCCGGGATTGACAAATATATCGGCAATGCCCATACTCTGTGTGCTCAGCGACTCGTCAAACGCAGCATAATATATATTTGAATAGTACTGATCGTCATATATAATGCTGTTGGTAACATACATTCCGTTATCCGAAACATCGCAGCCGGCGGCATCTCCGACAAGTATACTTCGCACTACCGCATCGTTCTTTCCGGTAACATCTATTGCGGTCGTCGTATAGTATATGGTCCTGCTCACTTTTAACGGTATGAATATCCTGTCAAAAGGTATCACCGTTGTCTTGTCGCCGTGCTTGTACGACGGAACAAATGATGTCAGCTTTTCTGGCGACGCTTTCATTATATCAAATTTGTCGTAAGTAACCAGATATGCAGTTTTACCATCTGTATAGCAATCGACATATTCTCCCGAAAGTATATATTCATCGACAGCATTTCCGTTTACTATTCCACTTTCGTCATAGATCCTGACTACCGTACCACTGCCATTACTGTTGCCTCCGATAACCGCAAAGCATTCGCCGCACTTCACTATTCCTGTGCCTTCAAGCCCTGTATCAAAGCTGAAGTTGTCGCTTACCTTGCCGTCAGTTACCTTTGCGCCGAGTATCTCAGAACCGCTTACCGCCAATGTCAATTTATCGTCGTACACATTTTTCGGCAGACATGAACGTTCGTGCTGTACCGCCGCAAGACCTTGCGGCAGATCATAGCTTATCTTGTCTGCTGCCGCACGTCCCTGCTCAACAATTGCCTGATAGCCGTCAATGTTCTGTTCAAACTTCTCCGGTATATCATATATCAGTTCGGGGATAATACCCTTTGCCTGCAACACATCGAGCGTAAGACCGCCGCATATAAGCACAGCCGCACCGACAAACGCAGTTATAAGACAACCCTTGCTGCGCCTGGGTCTGATGCAGTCCTGCTCATCATCACTGACATCATAGTCGTTTCCGTAGCTGTCTGCATCATTGTCGTTCATAAGTTCACCGATAGCTGAACCGATATCCCTTGCATTGCCGGCTATTTTCTCATCATCGGATATTACGCCGTCAAAATCATCCGGCTCTTCAGTTGCTTCTACCACCTTTTCGGCGGCGGGAGGCTCAGGCAGTGAAAATTCCTGCGTTATACTTTTTTCGTCGCTGTCGTCCGGCGCTTCTTCATCGGGTGGAACTTCTTTTTCCGATACAATATCACCCGTTTCTGACGGTGCATTGTCCGACAAATTGTTATTACTGTCTGTATAATTATCGTTATTTTCTACATTTTCGACATTATCTGATTTATCGAGTTGTTCCTGAATACGGGAAATCATCGCTTTTGCCGCTTCGGTTCTTTCGTCGTCAAGAACGTTTTCGCAGCTGTCAGTTGTTTTCTCTTCGCTTTCCGTATTATTTTCAGTTTTTGCAACAGGCTGTTCATTTTCGGAAACGTCAACATTGTCCGGATTTTCATCATCGGTTTTCAGCTTTTCAGGTTGCTGCTGATTTTTCCTGCCGGTCAGTTCTTCAGTCATTCTGCGCAGGGTTTCTTCTTCTCTTCTCTTTCTCTGCTCTGCAAGCTCTTTGCGCTGGGTAGCTACCGCTATTATCATACGATAGTCATCGCCTGTCAGCACCGAGTTATCCAGTATCTGTAAAAGCTCATCGAATTTGAGATGCGGGTTTTCCTCAATTCTTCCATATTTCCTATTTTACTGTTTCCAAGAAGCTCCAGAAAGTCCGAGCCGCTTATTTTAAGCTCCTTGAGCTTACGCAGGAACACGCCTGCAGTCATATCTCCGTTGTCCTCGAGCAGTTTCCTTATTTCTTCCGGTTTTACTCTGTCGGGTATCTCAACGGAAGACACATATTCTTTTATCTTTTGTTCCAGACTATCCATTCTTTCCTCCGTCAGATGCTCTGTCCCGACAGCAGTCGTGTTTTCATTGTCACCTCAGCATTGGTAAGACACACTCCTACTGTTTCCTCTGTATACCCGCATAGCTTTGCGGTTTTCTCGGCGCTGCAGCCGCACACCGTACTGACGCTCAGTACAAGGCGCTCTATATCGGGCAGTTCGTCAAGAGCCTGTCTTATCTCGGAACCGCCGTCCGTCTTTTCGGTAAGCCCGCCGCATGACTTGTTAAGATGCCTTATCTTGGTGCAAAGTATCTTTACAAGCCACTCTATGAACTGTGCCGTGGTGCTGAGTGTCGCCGTAGGCAGAGCCGCAAAGCTGTCAAGCACCGTAAGCCGTACCGCCTCTACAGCTGCGTCCTCGCTTTTCATCGCCATACGCGCTATTTTATATACAGGTCTGTACACAGCCTTATACAGCTGTGCAAAACCATCTGTGTCACCTGTCTGTGCCTGCTTTATCAAAGCGGCGAGTTCCTGTTCGTTCATCTTTTCACCTCAAAATGTACATATATATTTATCATACCACAAAACTTCCGATAATAAAAGCCTTTTCCTGAAATTTTCACATTCCGCATTATTAAAAGCGCCGCATTCAGCCTTTTATATTGCAGTATGACAACAGATATGATACAATTAAAGGCATATGGAGGACTGTATATGACCGAAAATGAATTCAAACAACGATACATTTCTGATATGAGTACACAGCAGAAACAGGCAGTCACGACTACCGACGGAGCTGTACTCCTGCTTGCCGTACCCGGAAGCGGAAAGACGACCGTGCTGATAACCAGGCTCGGATATATGATATACTGCCGTGGCATAGCGCCGTCGCAAATTCTTGCCGTGACCTATACCAGAGCCGCTACCTTTGAGCTAAAGAAGCGCTTTTCGGAATCTTTCGGGAGCGAGTATGCCGGCAGTCTTGAGATACGCACGATAAACGGCTTGTCGGCTAAGATCACAGAACGATACGGCAGTATATACGGCGCAGAGAATGTACCTCGGCTTATGAGCCGTGAGGGTGACCGCAAGCGGCTCATATCCGATGTATACAAAGATATCACAGGAGAGTTTGCCGACCCGTCTGCGATAAATGATATCGGTGCAATGATCACATACGCCAAGAATATGATGCTGACAGATGAGCAGATATCGGAGCTTGACTGCGGCGGTGCAGATACGCTTAAAATTTATAAGAAATATTGCAGTGAGCTTGCGGTCAGAGGGTTGATGGACTATGACGATCAGATGGTGACTGCACTTGATATACTTACAAAGTACCCGGATATAGCGGATTATTATCAGGGACGTTTCCGCTATATATGCGTTGACGAGGCGCAGGACACTTCCAGGATACAGCACGAGATAATAAAACTCCTTGCAAAGAACAGTGGAAACATATTCATGGTCGGCGATGAGGATCAGAGCATCTATGCGTTCAGAGGTGCCTATCCCGATGCACTGACCGACTTTGAAAAGACGTATGATAACGCCACGGTGCTTTTTATGGAGCAGAATTTCCGCTCCACACCGGAGATAATCGGCGCAGCTAACGCATTCGTAAAGCGCAACCGTTTCCGCCGTGACAAGACTATCCGTGCAGTGAATGAAGCCGGTATGCCGGTCAGAACGGTACACTGCCGTGGCAGAGCGGCGCAGTATGACTTTCTTTGCGGAGTTGCAAAGAGAAACGAAATTCAGACAGCAGCTCTGTTCCGTAACAATGACAGTGCGGTGGCGCTTGTCGATATGCTGGAGCGGGGCGGTATCGGTTACAGGCTTAAAGGCGGAGAAAAGACTTTCTTTACAAGTAAGCCTGTAACGGACATTGTATCGATCATAAATTTCATAAACGACCCTTATAATGTTGACGAGTTTATGCAGATATACTATAAGATCGGTCTGTATATAAACAAACAGGCGGCACAGACTGCCTGCCGTATCAGTACGGCAATGCATATACCGATAACCGACGCATTGCTCGGACCTGGCGAACCTGTCGTCGGCGGCGGTATCGACCTGACAGACAGTTCACGGAAGAATATAAGGCGTATAGCGAAATACGCCGCTCAGGCGCGCAGTGCAGGCGCATCGGAAACGCTGAGCATCATATGGCGCTCAATGCAGTACAGCGATTATGTGCATAACAACGGACTGGATGCGGGAAAGTACGACATACTGCGCCTGCTTGCAAGAAATGTGAGCGACAGCAGACAGATGATCTCAAGGCTTTACGAACTGAACGAAATAATGGCAACACATACCGATGACCCTGACAGCCTTTTCACGCTGTCTACGATACATTCAAGCAAGGGGCTGGAGTACGACTGCGTTTACCTTCTTGACGTGATAGACAATGTTCTGCCGTCAATTACGTCCGACAAGCTTGATGACAAGGAAGACGTAAAGCAGTATGAAGAAGAACGCAGACTGTTCTATGTGGCTATGACAAGGGCAAAAAAGGAACTGTATCTTTTCTCGTGTACCGGCGAAAGCTCGGAGTTTGTGACCGAGGTCGATGGCAGTATACCAATCGAATACACCGACAGCAACGATATTTTCTTCTCGCTGTTTGCAAGGGATATGCTGGAACGTGAATACTGCGACAGAAAAAACGGGAAAGGCGTTGTTACGGCATACTGCAACGATAAGCTGTATATCAGATACGCAAACGGCAGGAGCGAACTCAAGACGCTTGAAGAAATGCTGAAAGACCGTGACAGGACTGCACATTATATTACTAAGGAAGAGCTTGATAAGCTGAATACCGATAACCATGCAAAGACGGATACAGTACCATCAAAGAGAGTCGTTATGCCGAAAGAGGGCGACAAGCTGTATCACAGCGTTTTCGGAAACGGCGTTATCAGGAGCATTGACAAGCTCGGCATAGGTGCGGTATATTTTGAAGCAAGCGGAAAGACAAAAAGGTTAATGCTTGAAACGTGTATCAAAAACGGGATAATTACCGTATAATGTTTAAAGCAGACGTTGAGAAACACACGCAGACAAGAAAATCGTCCCGATAAGCGTACAAAGGTACCTTGACGGGTGATTGACGCAGTAAGGAAAAATGCCTTTGCAGAGCCGTTTTGAGACTCTGCAAAGGCATTTTGCGGTGCGTGGGTTTATCGACAGACTGAAGCCGCCGTGACATATCACGGCGGCTTGTCTTTATTATTCTCCCTTTGCCCTTTCAAGCACATCGATCACCTTATCCAGTGACGGTGCGACCGCATAAACAGCTTTGAGCTGTTCTTCCTCAGGCTCAGTAAGATCGGGTACCATTACAGTGACGCAGCCTGCACTGCTTGCGGACTTCACGCCGTTCGGGCTGTCCTCAAGCGCCATGCACTGTGACGGCTCAAGTCCGAGCCTTTCGCAGGCATAAAGATAGATATCCGGGCACGGCTTGCCGTTTTCAAGCATATTGCCGCAGATTATCGTTTCAAACTTGTCGTATACGCTTATCTTTTTAAGATACTCCTCAGCACGCTCAATATTGGTAGCGGTAGCGACCGCTGTCCTGTAGCCGTGTGTTGTGAGATAGTCAAGCAGAGTGTCAAGTCCCTGCTTTTTCTCTATACCGTGTACGTCCGTGTATTCCTTCATCAGCTTGACACGCAAATCATGTATAGCCATATAGTCGCAATCTTCACCGAACCACTCTTTAAGTTTCGGTATTGCAAACTTTCTTGAAAATGACCTCAGCGCAAGTGCGTGCTTGCGCTCCATAGGAAATCCGAGTTTGTTTGCCGCTTCGCACCAGTATTTCACCAGAAGCTTCTCGGTATCGAGCATAAGCCCGTCCATATCAAATATTACAGCCTTTATCTCCATATACGCTCCTTATATCTTCGTCATTTTTGCAAACTTTGCGGCTACCTTCTTTGTACCCTTGTCGTCAAAGGCTATCTCAAGCAGCCAGTCGCCGCCCATTGCCTTTGCCGAAAGTATAGTACCATCGCCGAAAACTCCGTGATGAACACGCTCGCCCAGTGCATAGCTTACATTTTCGGTTCGCTTTTCTATCTCACGCTGTTTTGTGCGGTATGACTGCTGTTGTTGCTGCAGATATCCTGTGCGTGGCTTCATCTGCTCTGCACTTCTTGCCGCCGCCGATGCCGTTATAGCCGAATGATCATCATATGCCATATACTGTGACGGTATCTCGACCACAAAGCGTGAGACCTTGTTCCTCATAGTCTGACCGTACAGCATACGCTGTTTTGCACAGGTGAAATAAAGATGCCTTTTTGCTCGTGTAATCGCAACGTAGGCAAGTCTTCTCTCCTCCTCTATCTCCATCGGGTCAAACTGGGAACGGTAGCCGGGGAAGATATTTTCCTCTGCGCCTACTACAAATACGGTGTCAAACTCCAGACCCTTTGCCGAATGCATTGTCATAAGCACCGCCTTGTCATCATCGGCTTCATAACTGTCCATATCGGAAACAAGCGCTACCTGCTCTAAAAATTCCGATAATCCCGCACCCTCGTTTTCCTTTGCAAAGGTTATCATATTGGACTTTAATTCGTTTATGTTTTCAAGGCGGACCTCGCCCTCAAGTCCCTGTCTTTGCATAGCCTCTCTGTAGCCGAAACGGTCAAGTATATCGTCAATAAGACTTCCGTCTGAAATATCATCGGTGTGCTGTGAAAGCTCGCTGAACGTTTCGCCGAGCGGAACAAGCACCTTTGCCTTTCTTGAAAGCGACGGCAGGCTGTCGCTCTCGCACATCGCCTGTACATAGGATATTCCCATACCCGATACGACACGGTTCAGTTCGTCAAGCGTTGCCGCACCTATTCCTCTTACAGGCTCGTTTACGATTCTTCCGAAGCGCACTTCATCATAGTTATTGTTAAGCACGCAAAGATAAGCGATAATATCCTTTATTTCCTTACGCTCATAGAAACGCACACCGCCGATTATCTTATAAGGTATGCCGCTCTTTGCAAGCGTGGTTTCGACCGTTCTTGACTGGGCGTTGTTACGGTAAAGTATAACGTGGTCGGCATACTTTTTCCCCTGCTTTACTCCGTCAAGAATACGCTCTGTTATAAACATCGCCTCTTCCTGCTCGGTAGAAAAGCGATCCATTCTTATCTTATCGCCGTCACCGAGATCTGACCACAGATTCTTGTCCTTGTGCTGAGTATTGTTCGCTATGACCGCATTTGCCGCTTTAAGTATAGTAGCGGTTGAGCGGTAGTTCTGTTCCAGCTTTATGACCTCTGCTCCGAACTGTTCCTCAAACGAGAGGATATTCTCAATGGTAGCGCCTCTGAAACGATAGATACTCTGATCCTCATCGCCGACAACGCACAGGTTCCCGCTGCCCTCGGCAAGCAGTGACACCAGCTTATACTGTGCCGCATTGGTATCCTGATACTCGTCAACCATTATGTATCTGAATCTGTTCTGCCAGTGCGAAAGAACATCGGAACACTGTGCAAACAGTCTTACAGTCAGCATTATTATATCGTCAAAGTCGAGCGCATTCGCCGCCTCAAGCCTTGCCTGATAGTCGGTATAGATAGTCTTTGCGGTAGAAAGCTGATAATCGTCACTGCCGTTCTTTCCCTTTGTCGAAAACTTATCGGGAGTTATCAGCTTATCCTTTGAGCGTGATATTAAATTCTGCACCGCCTTCGGAGTTACCGCCTTGTCGGAAATATTGTGCTCTTTCATTACCGTCTTGATAACCTTAAGCTGATCGTCGGTATCATATATCGTAAAGTTGGACTTATAGCCCATACCCAGTTCTTCTATATCCTGTCGCAGTATTCTGACACAGGCACTGTGGAACGTTGCCGCCCATATACCGTCAACATCTGCGCCCATGTTTTCAAGACGTTCTTTAAGCTCTGCCGCCGCCTTATTCGTAAAGGTCACCGCAAGTATGTTCCACGGCTTTACTCTGTCCTCGCCGAAAATCTCCGAAAGACGCTCAGCCGCATCAAAGTTGTCAATTTCTCCTGCAAGAAAGCTCTGCGCAAAAGTGACATCATCATCGGACAGTTCTCTTACGGTATTGCTGTTATACGCATTACCGAAAAGGAGCATATTTGCGATACGGTTACAAAGCACGGTAGTTTTACCGCTTCCTGCACCTGCCACTATAAGCACTGCTCCGTTTATGCGGAACACCGCCTTTTTCTGCATATCGTTTGTACGGCTGAAATACTTATTCAGCACCTGTTTTT
>ENA-OPYH01001643-OPYH01001643.1-human-gut-metagenome-genome-assembly--contig:-NODE-1643-length-12351-cov-2.515940_pt1 | contig 12351 bp, 9 predicted proteins | sample MGYA00241254_ERZ501488 | MGnify/ENA primary metagenome ERZ501488 (study PRJEB25962, sample SAMEA2042660) | human gut metagenome | biome: human gut; feature: human-associated habitat; material: faeces...
ATATTGATTTTGACGACTTTGTGTTTTGTACAACTGAGTCAAAATCAATATTTTTTAATGTCGGGCTTTTCATAGAAGACTATTTCTCGCAGCGACGAAAGTCACAAATATAGCGTATGGTATTCCCTGGGAGCGTCTGCTTAGCCAATGAATTAAAAGCCAAAATCCTCATAATCTTCTGGTAAGAATCTATGGTATACGATTTGAAGTTCTTCATCCTTAAAGCAATAATAATATGGGTCATCTCTGTCAGTGAATGTGATCAGAATATCAAATTCATCGTTATTGACTTCTTTTATAACACAATTTTCATCCCATTCTTTAAAGAAAGAAGTGACTGTCTCAAGAGAAGTATCTGGTTTTAATAATAACTGAATCAGTTCGAAAATAAACTCATTTTTCTCTTTATGTTCATGGACATAAGTAGGGGCAGCTTCGCTTAAATAAAAGCAGAAACGATGTTCTTTATACTCAATTCTAGTTTCTCCAAATCTAGGGGCAATAAAATCAATAAATTCCTGTAATGCCTTATTCATCTCGTCAGCTTCCCACTCACTGTTGAAGAAATGATTTAAAGTACGGAGTGGATAGTAGAACTGCATCGTATTTTTGCTATAACCTAGTTTTGCCTGTGCTTCAGCGATATTATCTGTTAAACTGCGTTCTAATTTTTTATATGCTTCTGTGTACATAAAAACCTCCCGAGAGTACATAAATATATGTTGAAATATAAATTAAAAACCTTTTAACTGCTTCAATTTGGATTTCATCCCAGTTAATAAATGTTGAATTTAAATCCTTAAAAACAGCTGTTGTTATCATAGCATATTTTCAAAAAACTCTAAAGAATATCTTTCACTAATTTGCAATAGCCAAAGATAGCCCCCCGAGGCCACAAATATAGGATATCTTCTCTCTTCGGGAGCGTCTGTCTGTCACTACAAACCAACTTTCCTGTGCTTATCCAGCAACATTAACTTTTCCCATTCCTCCACATCGTTATCCCACTGTTTATAATTCGCAGTTCCCCTGCGGTCAGGAAGACCATACTCTTTTTTCAGATATTCTCCAAGATAGGCAGAGGTCTTTTTAGCACCCTTGATATTAAGATGGTCGCCGCCATCTACACTATCTTTTTTCCAATTAATCTGTTTCTTTAATTCCAGATTCAGATCGACAAAGTTGATTCCGTTTTTATCGGCAATTTCCTGTAAGGCATTATGCTTTTGATAATTCCATCCGTTATAGTTTGGAACGGAAATCAGAACAGGGATAGAACCCTGGCCCGAGAGAATAAGTCCTCCACCGCAGCACACCAAGTTTGTTAATCTGCCAGCATTTTCTGGTGAATTTCATGCGGTGCTTTTTCTTATGTACTCTATGAGATGCCTTTCGGTAATAATATCCTTTCATAACGGAGTATCGGTTTCCAAAAATATTTTTCAGTCTGTGAGGATTCAAATTTTTGTGGAAACTGATAACCGGGAAAATAGTTGCAAGTTTGGCCTTTGTGATAGAGTCGAGGTTATCAATATCGGTTTTATCACGGAAAAGGTTGTTGCCATCAATTAGGACGATAGATGGTTTCTGGTGTTTGTAAATTTTTTTTAAATATTCGTAAGTTTCCGGGATACGCTGGCTTGGCTGTCCCCAGGTATATCCGGTAAATCCCTGTTGTTCCCACCATACGAGAGGGAAAATGCTGCTGTATACATTGCTGTCTCCGATGGAGAGTACATCAATACTATTATCTGGCTCCTGAAAAATGCTATAGCTGGAATAGTTGTACAGCGGATTAGCGTTATATCCCATAGCGATAGAAAGGGAGGAAAAGATTTTCAGTATAAACGCTAAAATCAGCAGGAAAATTACGCTTTTCGTTATCATTCGTTTTTTAGACATTTTAAATCCTCCTGTAAGTTAAAATTTAGCGTAAATAAAATCTGCAACGCCCCATCCTGGTCCGTAGGCTCCAGCAATGATAATCAATACAATCGGAATTATATAGATGGCCCAGCGAATCGGTAATGGCTGTGCAAGAATCAGTTCACGGATAGAATGACCATTTTCCTGTTTCTTTCCGATAAAATAAAGGAGAATGACACTGAAGGCAATAAGCAGAAAGTCTAATTTAAATAGACCACCCCGGTTAAATGCCAGCTGCCAGAAATTAGATTTTCCATGCCACGGTTGAAATACGGAACCAAGCATAGTGATTGCTGTTTTAATATCCTTTGACCGGAATATAAGCATTCCAATATTTACAAGGATAAAAGTACGCACTACCTGCATTGTATGATACCAGGAAGCATTTCTGTCGATATTAAGTTTGCTGCAAAAACTTACGAAAGCCGGTTCAAGCAACATTCCGAGAACCATGATAACGTAGTAATAAAGTCCATAAATAATGTATTTCCATTCGGCTCCATGCCAGATTCCATTTCCAAACCAAACAGCAAACAATGCAAAAATGCCAGGAATAGTTGCGGCATAGTAACGGTTCATATGTTTTCTACAGTTCTGACTGAATTTCTGAAAATGCGTTCCGAGGGAGATCGGATAAAAAATGTAATCTTTGAACCAGGCTCCGAGAGTGATATGCCATCTGCGCCAGAACTCATTAACGGAAGTGGCGAAGAAAGGCCGCTTAAAGTTCTCTTCTAATGTAATTCCAAAAAGCTGCGCGCTTCCCCGTGCAATGTTGATACAGCCGGCAAAATCCATGTAGAGTTGGAATGTATACAAAAGAATTGCCATAATAACCGGAAACCCGGAATATTTCTCATGATTTGCAAAAATAGCGCGGACATACATATTTACACGGTCAGAAAGAAGAACTTTCTGAAAAAGCCCCCACACGATAAGCTGAGCGCCAAAACAAAATTGCTTATAATCAAAATGATGTTCTGCTTTTAACTCTTCTCCAAGCTGTCCATAACGAGAAATTGGTCCCTCTGTAATAATCGGGAAAAAAATCAAAAACAGGAGAAGGCGAAAATAATTCTTTTCTGCTTTGCATACTCCCCGGGCAACATCTGTTATATAACTGATGGCAGATAAGGTATAGAAGGAGATTCCAAGTGGGAGAAAAATATCTAAGAATGGAATCTGTGCGGAAATATGCAGTGCATGGAAGAGAGTGTTGATATTTTCACCAAAAAAATTAAAATACTTTGTGATAAATAGAATACCGAAATTAATGACACATAACAGTGCGATAACATAACGATTCTTTTTTGTTATTTTACTCTTTAGTTCTTTTCGGGCGGCACGGTCTAACTCTTTTTTCTTCAATTTGAACTGTTCATTGAATTCTTCAATTGTTCTTGCGCCAAGATAAATGGTTGCCGTCGTAAATAAAACAACGGCAACCAGATTCTTCATTGCAAGAATATAAAACAGCAGGCTCGAAAAAAGAAGACCAATCCAGCGGCGTTTTACAGGAATTAAATAATAAAGAATTATGCTGCCGCCAAGAAAAGGAAAGAGATAGAGCCATGAATTATACTGCATATTCTCACCTACTCATCTTCTAAAATTTCCTGAACCATGTTGTAAATGCTTTCCACAGACTTAAAGTTCTCTGGCTTAATATAAGGAAGCGTGATATTAATATCAAATTCGTCATTAAGTTCAGATACAAGCTGAAGAATCTCCATGGATTCTAAGAGATGTTCTTCGATAAAATCTGTGGATGAAGCAAAATCAGCTCCCGGTTTAATCGTTTCTAAAATTTCAAGAATAGTGTCCATAATTAATTTTCCTCCGTATAGTGTTTATAAATATTGTTATAGTCATTGTAATAGTTACTTTTTATATAGTTTTTTCTGCTATAGTGTTATAGCTGATTTTCTTCCAGATAGTTCGTTTTCAATAACTTTCTATCAACCTTACCATTTGAATTGTAAGGCATCTGACGAATTCGAATGAATTTATTTGGGCGCATATAAGCAGGAAGTTTGCCTGAAACTGCCGCCGAGAGAGCTTCCTGTTTAATCTTTCCCTGATAAAATAAAAGAATTTCGTCCGTAGTTTCAAGATAAATGCATACACATGCATGAATTTCCGGAAGTGCGCCGATGGCAGCTTCAATCTCACCAGGTTCAATACGGTATCCCATATGTTTGATCTGGAAATCTTTTCTTCCCTGATATCTTAAAAGACCGTCCTCGCCTCTGTATACAAGGTCACCTGTACGGTATACGATTTCGGGATAAGCATCATTCAGTGGGTTCTGAACGAAAACTTCAGCGGTCTTTTCCGGATTATGATAATAACCATCTGCAAGAAATGGGCCTCTGACAAGAAGTTCACCACTTGCAGCCTCCTTTCCGTTCTCATCTGCAATAATCAAATCACAGTTGTTGCAAGCAACACCAATCGGAAGTGTCTCATCATCAGAAAATGTACGATTTACGACATAATAACTGCATATATCGGTTGTTTCTGTCGGACCAAACAAATTGGCATAGAAAACATCAGGGAGCGCCTTCCGCCAGTAATTTAATTGTTTTACTGGCATCACCTCGCCAGCAAACAGCACTTTTTTAAGATATTCCGGTTTAATATAAGCAAATGTATCCCAATTTGCCACAATATTAAGCGCAGAAGGAACCCAGTAAATCGTATTTATCTTATAAGTGTTCAGATACTCAATAAGCTGCATCGGAAATGAAAAATATTTTTTCGGAATAATCTGATACGTTGCTCCAGTACGAAGTGAGGCATACAGATCAGAAACAGACATACTAAAATACAACGGTGTCTGGCTTCCAAAAACAGTTCTTTCATTAATGTCAAATGCGTGAATGAACCAGTCGCTATATGCAATTAACGCACGATGACTGATCACTGTACCCTTTGGCTGTCCGGTAGAGCCGGAAGTATAAAGAATATAAGCAGGATCACGTTCCGTCATCTGACTTCTCAATCTTCCAAGAAGTTTTGTATCTATTTCTGTTGAAATACTGTCTTCTATATAAAATGTTTTATAAAACGTTTTCAGTTTATCCTCTTTAATCTGGCTATTTTCGCAGCTTTGTTCTGTAATAGATGTACTATTTATCGCATTATTATTTTTAAAATTATTAATAGATTCAACTTTATCAATATAAGATTTATCTGTGAGAATCGCTGCCGGCTGCAATGTTTCAAAAATACGGCGAACCCTTTCTACAGGCATCTGCGTATCAAGAACAACATAAAAATTGCCGCTGTAAAGAACACTTAACATTGCCTCCACTAAAGCCAGACTCTTATCAATATAAATAGCCACAGGAAGGGAATCTTGTTTTAGTTCAGAAGCAATCATAGTACCGGCCTGCTGACTTCTTGTTTTTAAATCATTAAAAGTAACCGAAGAAGATTCATTTGCTACCGCTATATGATCGGGAAACTGCTCACAGGTTTCCTCAAAATACTGCAATATATTTTTCATTGGTAACTCCTTAATATCATTGCAAATATTCCAATTGTCAAAAATGGAATATTCACAGCTATAGATGTTGTTTATAACTATAGAGTAACAGAAAAATCTTAAGCATAAGATAAAGCAAATCTAAAATATTCTTAAGAAAGGGGATTACTATTTAATTCATTAAGTAAACAACAGACGAAGCCAGTGAACTTCATAAGCCATATTTGTGCTTTTAGTCGCGGCGCGTTGAATGTTCGCTCCACGCGCTCGCATCCAACACTTGCTCCGAGACCACAAATATGCCTTATTGAGGGCAATGGCGTCTGTCTCTTAATGAATTAAATAGTAATTCAATTGACAGTTTTCCCTCTTTGGTATATGATAAGTTTACATTATTTTACTTGCTAAAGGGCAGATGCCCGATAAAGGAGGAAACATGGTTTTTGGAGTAATTTTAGCCGGAGGAATCGGCAGCAGAATGGGAAATGTTGAGAAACCAAAGCAGTATCTTAGCGTTGGTGGCAAGCCGATCATTCTTCATACATTAGAGAAGTTTTATGTGAACAGTAAGTTTGAGAAGTTAATCGTACTTTGCCCTTCTCAGTGGATTAATCATACGAAGAATCTGGTTAAGAAGAACTTTAATGATTCTAGTAAGATTGTAGTGATTGAGGGTGGTTCTACCCGTAATGAGACAATCATGAATTCTATTCGTTACATTGAAAAAGAATATGGTCTGGATGATGATACGATTATCGTAACACACGATTCTGTTCGTCCATTCCTTACCTATCGTATTATTGAAGATAACATTCGTTATGCGCAGGAATACGGTGCCTGTGATACCGTTATCCCAGCCTCCGATACTATTGTAGAAAGTGCAGGACATGAGATTATCAGTAACATTCCTGACCGTTCTATTATGTATCAGGGACAGACACCGCAGTCTTTTAAGGCAAAGAAGTTAAAAGAGCTTTACGAGGGACTGACAGAAGAAGAAAAAGAGATTCTTACAGATGCCTGCAAGATTTTCGTTATCAAGGGGCAGGACGTACATTTAGTAGAGGGAGAAGTTTTTAATATCAAGATCACTTATCCATATGACTTGCGAGTTGCTGAAACTTTGATTAAAGGAGAAGAGAAATAATGTTAAATACAGTGTATCGTCTGGTAGCACCCAGGAGATTTGAAGTAGCATTTAACGATATTGATTTAAATAGTGATAAGGTAGTTGTGCGTCCAACGCATTTATCTATCTGTCATGCAGACCAGCGTTATTATCAGGGAACACGTCCGGCGGATGTTATGGCAAAGAAGCTGCCGATGGCCCTGATTCATGAGGCGATTGGTGATGTGGTGTATGATGCGACAGGAGAATTCAAGCCGGGTGAACTTGTTGTTATGATTCCGAATACACCAGTGGAGAAGGACGATGTTATCGCTGAAAATTATCTGAGAAGTTCCAAGTTCCGTGCAAGCGGTTTTGATGGATTTATGCAGGATAATGTCGCTTTAGACAGAGACAGACTGGTGCGTTTACCGCAGGATATTGATCGAACTGTAGCTGCATTCACAGAGATTGTCAGTGTTAGTGTACATGCCCTTCGTCGTTTTGAACGTTTTACTCACGCGAGGAAGAATGTTGTAGGTATCTGGGGAGATGGTAACTTAGGTTACATTACCGCAGTATTTTTCCACTATATGCATCCAGATACCAAGCTGGTTATCTTTGGAACGAATGAAGATAAGCTGAGTGGTTTTACTTTTGCCGATGAGACCCATCTTGTATGGGAGATTCCGGAAGACCTTAAGGTTGACCATGCGATTGAGTGTGTAGGTGGTGACGCTTCTCAGAAAGCAATTGATCAGATGATTGATATTATCCAGCCAGAAGGAACAATTGCCCTTCTTGGGGTATCAGAATATGCGGTTCCAATCAATACCCGTATGGTATTAGAGAAGGGGCTTCATCTTTATGGAAGCAGCCGAAGTGGAAGAGCCGATTTTGAGAAAACAGTTGAATTATATCAGGAATATCCAGAAATTCTCGGTTACCTCAGCAATATCGTAGGAGCGCAGGTTGAAGTGAACTCTATTGCAGATATGACAAGGGCATTTGAGATGGATATTAATAAGATGATGGGTAAAACCATTATGATATGGAATAAGTAGAAGCTTTGATGATTATAGAAATTCAAAGCTATAAAACTGAAAAATGCAGGAATTAAGAATTAAAAATGCATATTGACATAATTGACATATATGATATACTTAATTCATAAGTTGAAGGAGCAACGATTTTCGTTGCTCCTTTTTGTTGTTTCGTATACTTTTTAAGAGATAGATTTAGAGCGTGTTTCAAATATGCTCTGGAATATTGCAAAATAGGGCAGAGAAATTTTTGCAGACTCTTATATGAAATAACAGAAAAAGTCTTTTGTAGACGAAAATCTAAAAAAAGAGAGGAGCAAAAAGTATGCTAAAAATAAGTAACATTGTATCACAGATAGACTCTTTTGTATGGGGACCAGTGATGCTGGTTCTTTTGGTAGGAACAGGAGTACTTTTAACAGTTCGTTGTAACTTCCTGACATGGAGAAATCTTCCATGGGCATTAAAAAAGACTCTGAGTAAAGAGGCGCGAACAAAGAGTCGTGGAACAGGAGATGTTTCCCCGTTTTCCGCACTTACAACCGCCCTTGCGGCAACAATCGGAACCGGAAATATCGTAGGTGTTGCAACTGCTATGGTTTCTGGTGGAGCAGGAGCATTAGTATGGATGTGGATATCTGCCTGTTTTGGGCTTTCTTCTAAATTTTCTGAATGTATGTTAGCGATTAAATACAGAGAGGTTAACGAAAAAGGCGAAATGTCCGGAGGACCAATGTATACTATGAAAAAAGGGCTGAAAAATAAAAAGCTAGGTGCAGTACTTGGCTGGCTGTTTGCCCTGTTTGCAGTAATTGCTTCCTTTGGTATCGGAAATATGACACAGGGAAATTCTATTGCAACATCCGTTCACGCAACCTTTGGTGTGTCAGTAACAGTGGTTGGCGTTGTGATCACAGTACTCGCACTTTTAATTATTATTGGAGGAATCAAGACCATTTCTAAAGTTTCTTCCGTAGTAGTTCCTGTTATGGCTATTTTTTATGTAGCTGCCGGAATTATCGTCATTCTTGGAAATATACATAACCTTCCAGCAGGAATCTCTATGATATTTAAAATGGCATTTAGTGTGAAAGCAGTAGGTGGTGCTTTATGTGGAAATATCGTAGCATCCATGATGAATGCAGCACGTTACGGTGTAGCCCGTGGGTGTTTTTCCAATGAAGCTGGAATGGGTTCTGCTGCAATCACAGCCGCAGCCGCAACAACGGATAATCCGGTAAGGCAGGCTTATATTAATATGACTGGAACTTTTTGGGATACGATTGTTGTCTGCACGATCACGGGTCTCGCCATCGCAAGTTCTGGTGTGCTTGGACAGATTGACCCGGCAACAGGACAGCTTTATGTTGGCTCCGCATTGACCATCGCTGCATTTTCCACAGTACTCGGAAAAGTTGGTGGATATCTCGTAACAATAGGTATTACATTATTTGCTTTCTCCACAATTCTTGGATGGGAATATCATGGAGAAAAAGCTTTTGAATATCTGGTAGGAACCCATAAACTGAATATGGTTTATCGAATTATTTTCTCACTGGTTGCTTATGTTGGTGCAACACAGACTTTGGAACTTGTATGGAACTTTTCAGATATTGCAAATGCGTTGATGGCGATACCGAATTTGATCTGCATGATATTGTTAAGCGGAGAAATAGCGAAAGATGTGAAAGCATTCCAGAAGATAATCGATAGGGAAAGATAATTTCTGAATTTGCTTAGATAGCCAAAACATAGACCACAGGGAATATAGGATATTATATTCCCTGTGGGCGTCTTCTTTGCTGCGCAAATCAGAATTCAATGGAAAAGTTCCCTCATTTCTGATATACTAATACAATGTTGATAAAGTAAAAATTTATTTTGGGAGGTTTAATCATGAGCTTAAATACAGGAATGAAAATGATAAAAACGGAGACAGTAACAGTGGAGAATGCAGCCAAGACTTTAGGCAGCGGCAGTCTCTTAGTATATGGAACTCCAGCAATGCTTTTATTAGTAGAAAAGACAGCCGTTGCGCTCTTAGACGGACATCTCGATGAGGGAATGACAACTGTTGGAACGAATTTAAATGTAGATCATGTTTCTGCGAGCCCAATTGGCTGTGAAGTAAGCTGTGAAGTGACACTTACAGAAATTGATAGAAAGAAGCTTGTTTTTGCTGTTGAAGTGAAAGATCCAGCAGGAGTGATTGGTAAAGGAACACACGAGAGATTCATTGTGGATGCAGAGAAGTTCCAGAATAAAGCGAATGGAAAGTTTGATAAATAATGGCGGCGACAGGAAAGAATAATCAGGGAAAAAATGACTCAAAAAGGAATAATCTGAAAAAGAATGCCACGGATTTTAAGGAAAAGATATCGAACGGTGAGCCAATGCGTCTAAATAAGTTCCTTAGTGATGCAGGTGTGTGTTCAAGAAGACAAGCAGACCGCTATGTGGAACAGGGACGTATTTTGGTTGACGGAGAGCCGGCGCAGATGGGTCAGAAAGTGCATGCGGGACAGGATATCCGTGTGGATGGTAAGCGTGTCAGTGTGAGTCGTAAACAGATTGTTCTTGCGGTGAATAAGCCAAAAGGCATTGTCTGTACGACAGAGAAGCGAGAGAAAGATAATATCGTTGATTTTATTGGCTACCCTGAGAGGATTTATCCGGTGGGACGACTGGATAAAGATTCCGAGGGGCTTATTTTGATGACCAATGACGGAGAGTTGATGAATGAGATTTTGAAGGCGAGAAATTATCACGAAAAGGAATATGAGGTGACAATTAATCGTCCAGTAACAAATGTGTTCTTAAAGCAAATGAGTGAGGGTGTGGAGATTCTCGATACGGTGACACGTCCATGCAAAGTAAAAAGAACGGGCGTGTATACATTTCGTATTATTCTCACACAGGGCTTAAATCGCCAGATTCGCCGTATGTGTGAGGCATGTGGTTACCGTGTAAGAGAGTTAAAGCGTCTTCGTATTATGAATATTCATCTGGGAAGTCTGCCGACAGGAAAGTATCGGGAGATTACCGGGGAGGAGCTTTCTAAGCTTGAAAAACTTGCTGGAAGAAAACCGGGAGGGGTTTATCATGGATAAGCAGGCGAGAATGAAGGAACTTGTAGAAGTGCTGAATCAGGCTTCTAAGGCATACTATCAGGAAGACCGGGAATTATTTTCCAATAAAGAATACGACGAATTATATGATGAATTGCAGGCATTAGAGGCAGAGACTGGTATCGTGATGAGCCAGAGTCCTACACAAAATGTCGGTTATGAAGTACTCAGTGAGCTGGAAAAAGAGACACACGAAAGCCCGATGCTCTCTCTTGATAAGACAAAGAGTCCAGAAGCATTAAGAGACTGGATTGGTGAAAAAGAAGGCCTTCTTTCCTGGAAAATGGATGGACTTACGGTGGTGCTGACTTATCGTGATGGCGTTTTGCAAAAGGCAGTTACACGAGGAAATGGTGTTGTAGGCGAGGTTATCACCAATAATGCCAGAGTATTTAAAAATCTTCCGGCAAAGATTCCATTTGCAGGTGAGGTTGTTCTGCGTGGTGAGGCGGTTATTAAATATTCGGATTTTAAAAAGATTAACGAAGGCATCGAGGACGTGGATGCCCGCTATAAGAACCCTCGTAATTTATGCAGCGGTTCCGTCCGCCAGCTTAACAACGAAGTGACCGCAAAGAGAAATGTCTTTTTCTTTGCATTTGCCCTTGTAAAAGCAGAAGGAAGAGAACTGGAGAATTCTGTGGAAAGCAATATGCTCTGGGTGCAGAATCTTGGATTTGAGATTGTACCATATAAGAGGGTAGACAGAGAGAATATTATGGGGGAGATTCAGAACTTTTCCGAAAAGATTGTGGAAAATGATTTTCCATCTGACGGACTTGTTCTTATTTATGATGATATCGCTTATGGAATTTCTCTTGGAAGAACAGCGAAGTTCCCGCGAAATTCGATTGCCTTTAAATGGGCAGACGAAGAAGCAGAGACCAGGCTTTTACACATTGAATGGAGTCCGTCAAGAACCGGTCTTATTAATCCGATTGCCGTGTTTGAGCCGGTAGAATTAGAGGGAACAACGGTAAGCCGCGCAAGCCTCCATAATATCAGTATTATGGAAGGATTGGAACTTGGAGAAAGTGACCATATCAAGGTTTATAAAGCCAATATGATTATCCCACAGATTGCGGAGAATCTTACAAAAAGCGGCACCTGCCAGCCGATAGAGCATTGCCCGGCCTGTGGTGGTGCGACAGAAGTTCGCATAGAGAATAATGTCAAGACACTTTACTGTGTAAATCCATATTGCAGTGCAAAAAAAGTGAAGCTCTTTTCTCATTATGTAAGCCGTGATGCGATGAATATCGACGGCTTATCTGAAGCAACATTGATGAAAATGATTGAGCAGGGATTTTTATCCGAATTAAATGATTTGTACAACTTAGAACAGTATAAAGAACAAATCATTGCTATGGACGGATACGGCGAGAAGTCGTATAATAATCTGATGCAGTCTATTGAAAAATCAAGGGATACACAGTTGTTCCGTTTCGTTTATGGAATCGGAATCTTAAATGTCGGAAGTTCAAATGCCAGGCTTTTATGCCGTCATTTTGGAAACTCTTTAGAAAATCTCCGCGGAGCATCCGTAGAAGAAATGACACAGATTGACGGAATCGGTGAAGTGATTGCAACAAGCGTACACGACTATTTTGAGAACGAACACAATCAGAAGCTTCTTGAAAAACTTCTGCCATATTT
>ENA-OPYH01001646-OPYH01001646.1-human-gut-metagenome-genome-assembly--contig:-NODE-1646-length-12335-cov-15.889332_pt1 | contig 12335 bp, 10 predicted proteins | sample MGYA00241254_ERZ501488 | MGnify/ENA primary metagenome ERZ501488 (study PRJEB25962, sample SAMEA2042660) | human gut metagenome | biome: human gut; feature: human-associated habitat; material: faeces...
TGAGCAAAAAGCGGCGGTTGGAATGGAGCTTTTTCCTCAACCACCGAAACCGTATTACCTACAATGACCTTTGCCGGGGCTGCACACACGGCTGCAAGCAGAGCTTCCGGGCGATTATCGTCCTCTGCCCCCGGTATTTCTCTAAGAGATGGAAACACAGGGAGGACACCGCCAATGGCAGATAACCGCAAATATTACTACCTCAAACTGAAAGAAAACTTCTTCGACAGCGATTCCATTGTGCTGTTGGAGGACATGAAAGACGGGATTTTGTATTCCAATATCCTCTTGAAGCTGTACTTAAAATCGCTGAAAAATGGCGGCAGATTGCAGCTTGACGAGCATATCCCCTATACCGCCCAGATGATAGCCACGCTGACCCGTCACCAAATCGGGACGGTGGAACGGGCATTAGCCATCTTCCAGCAGTTAGGGCTTGTGGAGCAGCTTGACTGCGGGCTGCTTTATATGACCGACATCGAGCTGATGATCGGTCAATCCTCTACCGAAGCGGAACGGAAACGCGCCGCAAGGCTTGAAAATAAGGCACTTTTGCCGCCGCGGACAAATGGCGGACATTTGTCCGACATTCGTCCACCAGAGATAGAGATAAAGAAAGAGATAGATATAGAGTTAGAAAAAGAGGGAGAGTTAAAGGGACAAGCCCTCGCCCGCAGCTATGGCAGATATGAGAATGTATTTCTGACTGATACGGAGCTTTCCGAACTGCAAGCGGAGCTGCCCGAAAAATGGGCGTACTACATTGAGCGGCTTTCCGGCTATATCGCGTCCACGGGCAAGAAATATAAAAACCACGCCGCCACTATCCGCAGATGGGCGGCAGACGATACCGCAAAGGCTGCCCCGAAACAGGGCATACCCGAATACACCTGCAAGGAGGGCGAGAGCTTATGAGTAATCTGTTTACAGAACGAGTTTTGAATATGACGGCTGTTACCCCACAGCCGGAGGACTACATGGGCGAGGACGGACTGCTTTACTGCGGCAAGTGTCACACTCCGAAAGAAGCCTACTTCCCGGAAAAGCAAGCCGCCTTGTTTGGGCGTGACCGCCACCCGGCAGAATGTGACTGCCAGAAAGCCCAGCGTTTGGAGCGTGAAGCCGCCGAACAGCGCAGAAAGCACCTTGACACCGTGGAGGACTTGAAACGCCGGGGATTTACCAATCCTACCATGCAGGAATGGACTTTCGCCAACGACAACGGGAAATGCCCGCAAATGGAGATTGCACACTTCTATGTGGAGCATTGGGAAATCATGCGCGAGGAAAATATCGGCTATCTGCTATGGGGCAAGGTCGGCACAGGAAAAAGCTATTTTGCCGGGTGTATCGCTAATGCCCTCATGGAGCAGGAAGTCGCTGTCCGCATGACGAACTTCTCTGCGATTTTGAATGACCTGACCGCCAGCTTTGAGGGGCGCAACGAGTATATCGAGCGTCTTTGCCGTTTTCCTCTGCTTATCATTGATGATTTTGGAATGGAGCGCGGCACAGAGTACGGTTTAGAACAGGTCTACAATGTGATTGACAGCCGCTACCGCAGCCGCAAGCCCTTAATCGTTACCACCAATCTGACATTGGACAGCCTGCAAAATCCGCTGGACACCGCCCATGCCCGGATTTATGACCGCCTTTTGGAAATGTGCGCCCCTATCCTCTTTACGGGAGAGAACTTCCGCCGTGAAACGGCGCAAGCCAAGCTGAACAGACTAAAAGAATTGATGAAATGAAAGGAGTTGCCTATGGCAGAGAACAAGCAGAACACCACCCCGGAACGCCGCCCGGACTGCGTGACAGAGATCCGCATGGGCAACACCGTCCTTGTCGTTTCCGGCTTTTTCAAAAAAGATACCACCGACACCGCAGCCGATAAGATGATGAAAGTGCTGGAGGCGGAAGCCGCCGCAGGACACAAAGCCCAGCTTTCGCCCTAACGCTACAAGCCGCACAGTAAAAAATCGTCATTTTGACAGGCGGTAAAGAAGCAGAAGCCGCTATACAGACAGCCGCCCCATGTGGTATAATCGAAATACGGAATAGTGGGGCTGGCTGTCGGAAACGGAGGATTTTATGTTAAGACAGACCACCCAGAAAATCACTGCCCTTTATCCAAGACTATCCCATGAGGACGAGCTGCAAGGCGAAAGCAATTCCATTTCCAACCAGAAGCGTATTCTTGAAACCTACGCAAAGCAGAACGGTTTTTCCAATCTGCGCTGGTACACGGACGATGGTTATTCTGGTGCGAACTTCCAAAGACCGGGCTTTCAATCCATGCTTGCGGATATTGAAGCCGGGAAAGTGGCTACTGTTATCGTAAAGGATATGTCACGGTTAGGGCGAAACTACCTGCAGGTGGGAATGTATACCGAGATGATTTTCCCACAAAAAGGCGTCCGCTTTATCGCCATCAACGATGGAGTAGACAGCGCACAGGGCGACAATGATTTTGCCCCTCTGCGGAACATTTTCAACGAATGGCTGGTGAGAGATACGAGTAAGAAAATCAAAGCTGTAAAACGGTCAAAAGGCATGAGCGGCAAGCCTGTTACGAGCAAACCCGTGTACGGCTACCTCATGGACGAGGACGAAAACTTCATCATTGACGAGGAAGCCGCACCCGTGGTCAAGCAGATATACCGTCTGTGCCTTGCCGGGAACGGTCCGACCAAGATAGCCCGTATGCTGACCGAGCAGGAAATCCCAACGCCGGGAACGCTGGAATACCGCAGGACGGGCAGCACACGCCGCTATCACCCCGGCTATGAGTGCAAATGGGCGACAAATACCGTGGTGCATATCCTTGAAAACCGGGAGTACATGGGCTGTTTGGTGAACTTCAAGACGGAGAAACCGTCCTACAAGACCAAGCACAGCATAGAAAATCCCATTGAGAAACAGGCAATTTTCGAGAACCACCATGAGCCTATCATCGACACCCAGACATGGGAGCGTGTGCAGGAATTACGCAAACAGCGCAAGCGTCCGAACCGCTATGATGAAGTGGGCTTGTTCTCTGGTATGCTCTTTTGCGCGGACTGCGGCAGCGTCATGTATCAGCAGCGTTACCAGACCGATAAGCGGAAACAGGACTGCTATATCTGCGGGAACTACAAGAAGCGCACCCATGACTGCACCGCACATTTTATCCGCACCGACCTTTTGACTGCGGGCGTTCTCTCCAATCTACGGAAAGTGACGAGCTATGCGGCAAAGCATGAAGCCCGGTTTATGAAGCTGCTGATCGAGCAGAACGAGGACGGCGGCAAACGCCGGAACGCCGCCAAGAAAAAGGAACTGGAAGCTGCCGAAAAGCGTATCGGTGAACTTTCCGCTATTTTCAAGCGGCTGTATGAGGACAGCGTAAGCGGTCGCATTTCTGACGAGCGTTTCACGGAGCTTTCGGCAGACTATGAAGCCGAACAGCAGGAATTGAAAGAGCGTGTTGCCAGAATACAGGCGGAGCTTTCCAAAGCACAGGAAGCTACCGTAAACGCAGAAAAGTTTATGAACATTGTCCGCAAGCACATGAACTTTGAAGAACTGACCCACACCCTCTTGCGTGAGTTTGTAGAGAAAATCGTTGTGCATGAGTGCAGCTACGATGAAAACGGCACACGCAGACAGGATATTGAGATTTACTATTCTTTCGTCGGCAAGGTGGACTTGCCCGAATGACCGCCCGCCCTATCCGATACCAAAGACAAGTATCGGATAGGAAAGGCAAAATTTTTTACACTTCTATTACTTCTTTATCACACATAAACAAAAGCGTGCCGCATGATGTGAGGAAATATGGATAAGGTACTCATTGCGATGAGCGGTGGTGTGGACTCGAGCGTCGCCGCATTTTTGATGAAGGAGCAGGGCTGCGAGTGCATCGGCGCGACGATGAAGCTCTTTCACAACGAGGACATCGGCGTCAGCCGCACGAAGACCTGCTGCTCGCTTGAAGACGTCGAGGACGCGCGTCTCGTCGCGCTGCGCCTCGGCATCCCCTACTATGTCTTCAACTTTTCAGACGACTTCAAGGGACAGGTCATCGACCGCTTCATCTCGTCCTACGAGCGCGGCGCGACGCCAAACCCCTGCATCGACTGCAACCGCTACCTGAAGTTTGAGCGTCTCTACGAGCGCGCCCGCATTTTAGGCTGCGACGCCATTGTGACCGGCCACTATGCGCGCATCGAGCAGGAAAACGGGCGGTGGCTGCTCAAAAAATCGCTCGATGAGAGCAAGGACCAGAGCTACGTGCTCTACTCGCTCACGCAGGATCAGCTGGCGCACACGCGCCTGCCGCTCGGCGCGATGCACAAGAGCGAGACGCGCCGCATCGCGGAGAAACAGGGCTTCTACAACGCCGACAAGCCGGACAGTCAGGACATCTGCTTCGTGCCGGACGGCGACTACGCTGGCTTTATCGCGCGCTATACGGGCCGCGACTGCCCCGCGGGTGACTTTGTCGATGAAAGCGGCCATGTACTCGGCCGACACAAGGGCATCGTGCACTACACCGTCGGCCAGCGCAAGGGCCTCGGCATCGCCGCGGACGCGCCGCTCTACGTCAAGCGCATCGACGCGGCAGAAAACCGCGTGGTGCTAAGCGGCAACGACGCGCTTTTTTCTCGTGAGCTGATGGCAAATGACTTCAACTGGATCGTCTACGACGTCCCACCGCGCGAGCTGCGCGCGACCGCGCGCGTGCGCTACCACCAGCGCGAGCAGGCGGCGACAGTCACGGTGTTCGAGGACGGGCACGTGCACCTCGTCTTCGACGAGCCGCAGCGCGCTATCACGCCGGGTCAGGCCGTCGTGCTGTACGATGGCGACACCGTGCTCGGTGGCGGCACGATTCTCTGATGATATTCTTCTCTTTCTCTCTTCCGCTCATCCCCTGAGCGGGCGCGGGGCGCAGGCATCTGCGCCCCGCGTTTTTATTCCCGCCCGCCGAAATATTCTCTTGTTGAACTGATAGCAAATTTGTATAATAGAGTCGACAAACTAAGAAAGGATGTGCCCTGATGGACCATATTCCCTCCTTTGAAATTACCACGTATGACTTTGCCGCCAAGCACTACAGTGACTGGATCTTCCCCTATGACTATCACTATCTCTACATTCTGGAAAACGGCAAGGACGCCTACATCGGGGAAACCAATGACATAAAGGTCCGCACCGGCGACCATCGAAAAAAGGCTGACTTTTGTCATCAATTTCATTTCCGCCGTATCCACGTGATCACCGGCATAGACATCACGGCAACGCCGGCCAAGCACTATGAAAACATGCTCATCAAGCTCATGGAGATCGACCAGAAGTTCCACGTGCGCAATACCGAGCCCGGTGTTCGGACGTTCTACCATAGCAAGAATGAATTTGAGTTAGGATTCGACCAGCTCTGGCAAAAACTTGCCGAAAAGGGACTTGTCAGCCACATGGAATTTAAGACGATCCTGAATTCTTCCGAATATAAGTACTCTCCCTTCACTCGCCTGACCCCTTTGCAGCAGGAAGCGCTTGAGAGCACGATCAACGCGCTGCATTGCAGCGACTCGCAAAAGCAGCGGGACGCCAAGCATACCCGTCCGATCCTCATTAAGGGCGACGCCGGAACCGGCAAAACTGTAGTCGCTGCATCTCTGTTTTATCACTTGAAGCAGGACCCCGCTTTTTCTGACAAAAAAGTATGCCTTGTCTATGCCAATCCCGCAACGCGCGAGGAGCTCAAAAGCGTTTTTCGCTGTATTCCCGGAAAGTATCAGGATGATATCATTGCCCCGATCCACGTCACCAAGAAGCACTATGACATCGTCATCTGCGACGAAGCGCAGCATTTGCGGCGCGACAAGAACCTTGGCGCATACGGAGCCCTTCTTCGCAAAAACAATGAACGCCTCGCTCTGCCCAAGGATAACAACGAACTGGACTGGCTGCTCGCCTATTCGGATTATCAGGTGCTTCTCTATGACAAAAAGCAGCTCTCCACTCCAATGGATCTTCCCGCAGCGGATTTTAACCGCCTTCTCGACGTCGAACACGGCGGTATACGTCAGTGGCACTGCACGAGCAAATGCGCATCCGGGCAGGCAGCAGCTATGTGCCGTATATCTATGACGTTCTGTACCAGCGCGCCGAAACTCCCATTTCCTTTGAAAACTATGATTTTGGCCTATTCTCTTCTTTTCAGGATATGTTCCGTGTGCTCAACGAAAAGGATGAAATCTACGGCATGTGCCGTCTTTGCAGCGGCTACGCCTGGGAATGGACCTCTAAAAACGATCCCTCTCATCCCGACATCGTCCTCGATGGAACAGAGATCTGGTGGAACCGCCAGACCGGCAAATGGCTCCGCAATCCCGAAGCCAAGCTGGAAATGGGCAGCATTTATTCCCTCGTCGGTCTGGACTTGAACTACGCAGCCGTCGTGATCGGACCGGACCTGTATTATGACCGCGCCGATCAAAAAATCAAGGTCAACAAAAAGCACTACTTCGACAACAAAGTGAAAACCGGCGGTTCTGACGAAGAACTGCGGGAATATGTCCTCAACACCTACGCCGTCCTGTTGACGAGGGGCATCTATGGTACTTACGTGTATGTCTGCGATGAAGCGCTGCGGGAATATCTGCAGCAATATATTCCTTCTCTAAAATAACGTATTCTGTTTCAAACATTCTTTCGTTCAACATATATGGTAAGCGGGGCGCTAATGCGCCCCGCGTTTTTTATTCCCGTTCACCGAGGGCTTCCTCCAGCTTTTGCAGCGCGCGCTTTTCGATGCGCGATACGTAGCTCCTCGAGATGCCGAGCTTTTTGGCGACCTCGCGCTGTGTGCGGGGCATCCGGCCGCCGAGGCCGTAACGCGAGATGATGACCTCTTCCTCCCGCTCGGTCAGGCACTCGTGCACGAGCCTTCGCACGCGCAGGCAGTCGTCGCGGTCCTGAATGTCCAAATACATCGTGTCCTCGACGCCGACGACATCCATGAGGTAGAGCGACTCGCCGTCGGCGTCGGAATCGAGCGAATCGTTGAGCGACACCTCGCCCTGTAATTTCTTCCGACTGCGAAAGTACATCAAAATTTCATTCTCCACGCATTTGGCAGCGTAGGTCGCGAGCCTCGTACCCTTTTCCGGGCGGTAGCTCGAAACGCCCTTGATGAGACCGATGGTGCCGATGGAGATGAGATCGTCCTGCTCGTCAGACTGGGTGTAGTATTTTTTGGCAATGTGCGCAACAAGGCGCAGATTGTGCTCAACGAGCACATTGCGCGCCTCAATGTCGCCCGCAAGCATGCGCTCGACGTATTTCTTTTCCTCCTGTGCCGAGAGCGGACGCGGGAACGAGCCGCCCGACAGGTGGAGCGAGAGCAGCATGGCGTGCGTAAGCAGATAAAGTGCAATCGACAGCATAAAAACGCCTCCTCTTTTTCTCCATCCTATGGCCGCACAGGAAGTCCCTATGCAGTGCTTCTTTCCATGACATGAAGGAACCATTAGGATTCATTATGTCTTTTTAACAATGTCGAAAAGTGGGTATTTCTGTTTTTTGTGTACTCGTCCAATCTTGCATAATCAGTCGCTTTTCCCCCTTGCGAGGTAAAAAAATGTGTGTTAAGATGCGTTCATCTTCAGGAAAGGAGAAACGTCTGATGACTCAGTTCTTTGCCAATGCAGCTGCATCTCACTTCGCACAGGCCGCCTGTGCCGCTTTCTCCTGTTCTGATATGAACAGCATGATTATTCTGGACGCCAGCCTTATTCTGCTGGCGTCCTTTATTATTCTGCCTCTGGCAGTACTGGTAAGAAACAAAACTGAACAGCCCGTCCGAATCGCGACGCAACTTCGACTTCTCTCCCGATTCTCCGCACGAGATAGAGACTGATATCACGAAAGAGGCTCCGTCGATTCGACGGAGCCTCTTCCTCTTAGCTTTTTCACTTTTTCTCGTTCGGCCGGCGAAAAAAGCGGAAATAGATCCCCCTATTCCACATTTTTCAGAAAGAGAGATCCCTCCAATGGACTTTTTAAACTTCCTCATGGCGCTCAGCCCGATCGTCGTCGTGCTCGTCGGCATCCTGGGCTTCAAAAAATCCGCAAAAACCGTCTCGCCCATCGCCCTTGCCTGGACGCTTATCCTTGCCTTTACCTATTTCAACCTCGACGGTCTCACGTTCGCTGAAAACGTCAAGGTGCTCGACCCTCTGGTCTGGAAGGGCATCAAGGAAGGCCTCAAGATCGTACTGATGGTCTTCGGCGCGTTCACCATTTTGAACCTGCTGCGCGAGACCGGCGCCATTGAGGATGTGAAAGCCACCATTGCGCAGATCAGCGACGACCGCCGCGTGCAGGTCGTCATCATCGGCATGATGCTGCCGATCTTCCTTGAGGGCGCGGCGGGCGCGGGCGCACCCGCCGCCATCGCCGCCCCGTTCCTCGTGGCCCTCGGCTTTAACCCCACCACCTCCATCGCCATCGCGCTGCTCGGCGACGCGACGCCCGCCTCGTTCGGCGGTGCGGGCCTGACGACCATCAACGGCGGTGCGGCCCTCGTTGACGCGGGCCTTGCCACCGTCGCGCAGAACGCCGCAATGGCCGGCCGCTTCCACATGTTCGGCGTGCTCGTCATCCCGTTCATCATGGTCGGCATGGCGTTCGGCAAAAAGGGCTACAAGGGCATTCTCCCCTACCTCACTTTCGCGGGTGTGAGCACGTGCCTGACGATGTTCCTCCTCTCCAACTTCGTCGGCGCAGAGGTCACCTCCATGGGCACGGGCCTCATCTCCATCCTTCTCTCCGTTGCGTATGTCAAGCTCGTCGGCGTGAAGACTCCGGACGAATTCCGCAATGAAAGCGCCAACCATCAGCGCAAGTACAGCTCGTTCAAGGCCATGTCGCCTTACGTCTACATGCTCGTGCTGCTCCCGCTCATCCGCTACGGCTTCCCCGCCGTCGTCGAAAATGGCTTTGCCATCATGTGCACATTCGGCTACATCTTCTGGGTCGACCTTGTCATTCTTGTGTGCGGCATCCTCGGCGCGCTCACGCTGGGCGTGAACTTCAAGACCTACAAAGAGGTCTGCAAGCGCACCGCGAGCGGCGTGCTGCCGGTCCTCATCACGATGGGCAGTCTCCTTATCGTCGCCTACATCATGCAGTCCTCCTCCACGGGCATGATGAACCTCCTCGCCTCTGACATCGCCGCCGTCGTCGGCCGCTTCTATCCCGCGGCAGCCGTCCTCATCGGTTCGAGCGGCGCGTTCATCACCGGCACGGGCCTTGGCTCCAACATCATGTTTGCTCAGATGCACATCGACGCCGCGGCGTCGCTCGGCATGAACCCCATCACGATCTTCGCCGGTCAGAACGCGGGCGCTTCGCTCGGCAACCTGATCTGCCCGAACAACACGGTCGCCGCCTGCGCGACGGTCGACCAGGTGGGCAACGAAAGCGACGTCATGAAGAAGACCTTCAAGGCCTTCGCCATCATCCTTGTTTTGTACATGGTTCTCGCCATGCTTTATACCTGCGTGCTCTTCCCCAACTTCGGCATGTAAGGGCCGCACAAACGATCAGTTAACTACACGGGCACACCGTTTTTGAGAAAGGAAGTATTCTTATGGCAAAGAAAAGAGTTCTCGGCGTGGTCGGCATGGGTCATGTCGGCGCACATGTGGCTTACGCTCTGGCGATCCAGGGCATCGCGGACGAGCTGGTGCTCGTCGACCAGAACGAGCAGAAGCTCGCAAGCGAAGTGCAGGATCTGCGCGACGCAGTCGCGTACATGCCCCACCGCGTGACGGTGCGCGGCGGCGACTTCTCCGACCTTGGCGTGTGCGACGTCATCGTCAACAGCGTCGGCAAGATCGACCTGCTGCGCGGCACGCATGACCGCGTGACCGAGATGGACTTCACCATCCCCGCTGTGCGCGGCTACGCGGAAAAGATCAAGGCCAGCGGCTTTGACGGCGTGCTCATCAACATCACCAACCCCTGCGACATCGTCACGCGCGAGCTGGCACTGCATCTGGGCCTGCCCCGCGGCCGTGTGTTCGGCACCGGCACGGGCCTCGACACCTCCCGTCTTCTGAGCGCGCTGGCGCGCCAGACCGGCCTTGACCACAAGTCCATCACCTGCTACATGATGGGCGAGCACGGCAACCAGCAGTTCGCGCCCTGGTCCTGCGTCAGCTTCCGCGGCGTGCCGCTGGATGAGTGGGCCAAGACCGACGAGCGCTTCCGCTTCGACCGCGACGCGCTGCAGAAGGAGTCCATTGGCGGCGGCTGGGTCACGTTCTCCGGCAAGTTCTGCACCGAGTATGGCATCGCCACCACCGCCGCGCGCATGGCCTACGCCGTGCTGCATGACGAGAAGGTCATCCTGCCCGCCAGCACGGAGCTGTGCGGCGAGTACGGCGAAGAGGGCCTGTTCGCGGGTGTTCCCTGCGTCATCGGTGAAAACGGCGTCGAGCAGGTCGTCGAGCTGCCGCTGACCGCCGACGAGAAGGCCACCTTCCACGCCTGCTGCGAGGGCATCCGCCACAACATGGAGCATCTCAAGGAAATCTAAAGAGCAAACAAATTTCGACAGGAGGTCATCCTTATGAATATCACGATCACTAAGACTACCCATCCCGGCACGCTGCCCCCGTCCGACCAGCTCGGCTTCGGCACCGTGTTCACCGATCATATGTTCCTGATGGACTACAGCGCCGACAAGGGTTGGCATGACGCGCGCGTCGTGCCCTACGGCCCCATCACGATGTCCCCGGCCGCGAGCGTCCTGCACTACGGCACCGAGGTCTTCGAGGGCATGAAGGCTTACCGCCGTCCCGACGGCGGCGTGCAGCTCTTCCGCCCCTGGGAGAACGTCGCCCGTCTGAACCGCTCCTGCGAGCGTCTGGGCCTGCCCCAGCTTGATCCCGACGATGCGCTGCAGGCCATCAAGACCGTCGTCAAGGTCGACGAGAACTGGGTCCCGAGCGATCCCGGCACGTCCCTCTACATCCGCCCGTTCCTGTACGGCACTGACCCGACGCTTGCCCTGCACGGCGTGCATGAGGCCACGTTTGCCGTCATTCTCTCCCCCTCCGGCAGCTACTTCAAAAACGGCTTACAGCCCGTTCCCATCATGGTCGAGACCGAGGACGTCCGCGCGGTGCGCGGCGGCACGGGCGAGGCCAAGTGCGGCGGCAACTACGGCGCGGCCAACCGCGCGGGCGACCGCGCCATCGAAAAGGGCTTCTCTCAGGTCCTGTGGCTCGACGGCGTGGAGCGCAAGTACGTCGAAGAGGGCGGCGGCATGAACGTCATGTTCAAGATCAATGGCACCGTCGTCACCCCCGCGCTGACCGGCTCCATCCTGCGCGGCGTGACGCGCAAGTCCGCCATCGAGCTCTTAAAGAGCTGGGGCGTGCCCGTCGAGGAGCGTCTGCTGAGCGTGGACGAGCTCTTTGATGCCGCGGCGTCCGGCGCGCTGGAGGAGGCGTGGTGCATCGGCACCGCCGCCGTCATCTCCCCGATCGGCGAACTGTGCTGGGGCGACAGAGACTACAAGGTCAACGACAACAAGATCGGTGCCCTGTCTCAGAAGCTCTACGACGAACTGACCGGCATCCAGTGGGGCACCAAGCCCGACCCGTTCGGCTGGGTCTGCCCGATCGACTAATTTTGCTATTCTCTCATCTCTCGATCTCTCTCATATAGGGAAAAGGCGGTGCACTTGCACCGCCTTTTCCCTATTTTATCGTTTTGTTATCGTTTAAATTCATGCAAATTGTAAAATAGCGCTCCGCTTATTTTGATAGATTTTAAGATTTTGCCTCGTTTTCTATGTCCGACTGTTGATTTTTTAAAATTAAATGATATACTAACCTCATCAATCAAAAGAAAAAGGAGGAACTTTCCATGCCTACGCAAAAAAGCACCGCACGGCTGTCGAAAAAGCCGCCGCTGTCGCCCGAGGAGCTCAAACAGATCGACGCTTACTGGCGCGCAGCAAACTATCTGACCGCCTGCCAGCTCTATCTTCTCGATAATCCGCTGCTCGAGCGCCCGCTGCGCGAGAGCGACTTAAAGCAGACCATCGTCGGCCATTGGGGCACCTGCCCGGGCCAGAACTTCATCTACACGCACTTAGACCGCGTCATCAAGCGCGATGACCTCGATATGATCTACCTTTCCGGCCCCGGTCACGGCGGCAACGCCATGGTCGCGCAGGACTGGCTGGACGGCAGCTATACGGAGGTCTACCCCAACATCACGCGCGATAAGGAGGGCATGCAGAAGCTCTTCAAGCGCTTCTCCTTCCCCGG
>ENA-OPYH01001650-OPYH01001650.1-human-gut-metagenome-genome-assembly--contig:-NODE-1650-length-12323-cov-5.638327_pt1 | contig 12323 bp, 14 predicted proteins | sample MGYA00241254_ERZ501488 | MGnify/ENA primary metagenome ERZ501488 (study PRJEB25962, sample SAMEA2042660) | human gut metagenome | biome: human gut; feature: human-associated habitat; material: faeces...
AAATGGGCGTGTCAAATTGTCTGCTCTACGACGGCTTTTTTTCTTTTGCCGTCGTGCGGCAGATCATTTCAATATTCGGTTGAAGTATCGTTATTCGGTGTTAAGTTCTACTAATACAACCTCTGGACGATTATTAAATCGGAATGGAATAATACTATTTCCAAGGCCGCGGCTAACAACCATATTTGTCTTTCCGTCTGTATAAAGACCGGAATCATATTTAGGAAACAGCCCTTGATTGGGGGCAACAAGCCCCCCAATAAAAGGCAATCGAAACTGCCCTCCGTGTGCATGACCACATAAAACCAAATCAACACCACAGCATACATAGGTTTCAAATAACTCTGGCCGATGTGATAGCAGTATAGTGTAACTGTTTTCGTCATCAATGAGGCTATTCAATTTTGTGTTGACCATGGCTGGTACTTCATTAAACATATCGCCCTTAATCGTAAAGTCAGGATCAGAAAGCCCGATAAGGGTAATCATTTCGTTGTTATGCACTAACTGTATTGCTTCATCTTCAAGGACAGTTACGCCAGACGCTTCAAGCCCTGTTTTGAATTGATCATAATGTGAGAAGTTAGCTTCGTGGTTTCCAGTTACAAAGTAGACAGGGGCTATTTGAACAGCTTGTTTTATAAAATCAAACGCAATCTCAATGTCTGTATGTCCAGCATCGATTAAATCTCCAGTTATCACAATAATATCCGGTTCGTGTTCAGACAGCAATTCTATCAATTCTGTATTGCTTTCTCCAAATTCAGCATTATGCAAGTCGGACACTTGTGCAATCCGAAAATTAGAAAAGGCAGATGCTATGCGATCGCTGGAGATATTAACCATACTTACCATCAATGCTGAATTGCCCCATATAGTATAGATTATCAAAACCAGCAGTATAGTTGTTAATACACAAATCTTCACCAATACTCTGGTGGAAAGGATTTTTTTCATTTTTTCCTCTCTTTCATCAACTTAATTATAAAAAAATCAGCTTACAAACAGGTGAATTTCAACTTACGAATTTGTAAGACAAAAGTGGGCGGCTTCTAAAGCCACCCGCTTCAAAAGTAGAATTACTGTGCGCTGATTGTATCAACAATGGACATATTGCGTATTCTCTTGATTGGCCCATGCACAGCCAGAATTACAGAGCTTACGACAATCAACAGAATAACAGCTACCTCTGGTAATGGAGGAGTCCAAGCATCCCCCCATCTATAACTTATCAACATTCCAAACAATAGCTTGTTACAAAACAGTCCCAACACCGTACCAACTACACCGCCGATTATGGTATAGGTGAAGGCTTCTGCAACAATCATTTTACTTAGCTGTCCCATGCTAACGCCGATGGCACGGAAAGCGCCATACTGTTTCAACCGTGCAGACACACTCATGGAAATACTATTGATTATGTTAAAAATTGTAATCATTGCAATTAGGACGAGGAATCCATAGATGAACAGCCAAAAACAATAGTAAGTTCCCATGGTACTGCTGTTACCCATGCGTTCATCAGCGAAAGTAAATGAGGAATCTACCATTTGGCGGATCACATAAACATCTTCGTCTGTTGTGCCTTTCACTAACTGCACATCAATAACCGTATATTTCGACTCGCCAGTAATTTGTTCAAATGTATCCTCTGAACAAATAATTGTTCCAACACCGGCGGCACTGTAAAACGGACAGTCGGACAACATTCCCACGATTTGGATTTCTTTACTTTGTCCGTTTGTATTCAACGATACAGTATCGCCTATTTGTATTGTGTTCTGCGAATTATAAACAATTAAGCCCGTCCCTAAATCAGTTTGCACAGATTCCAGAGAACCCTCTAATAAATAGTCCTTTGCCCAATCAAATTGATACTGCTCATAAGAGATTAAATCCATCTTTTTTTCAATACCGTTTGTGACAGACGGAACCTCGTATGCAAATTTTCTTCCATACGCTAAATCCACAACAGGATTTTCCTTTAGATCATCAAGTAATGCTTTGTCAATAGCACAGGCGTTATCAGGGCTTATGATAGATAAATCTGCTGTCCAAGGTTGGAGCGGTGTTAAGGTATGCTGCATGAACTCAACTGTTACAGAGAATGAAAGGAAAAGGATAATACTGAGAGCAAATGAGCTTGTCATCAAAAACAGATTTTTCCGATTTGCTTTTGCATGATAAATTCCAAGTGCTGTATCAATCTTAAGCAGTTGTGTATTAGCAGCATTTCTTGCAGGCTCCAAGTCGTTTGCATTACCGGAAACCGCTGCCAACGGAGATACTTTTGCTGCTTTCTTTGCCGGAGAATAGGCAGCGAACAAAACCGTTACCAAGCCCACAACGATTCCTGCAAGAATACTTGGTACGCTAAATCCGAATGTAGGCATCGCTTTGAAAAATTCCGGACTTAGGAAACGCAAAATCGCACATAAGACCCAAATGACAACTATACCGATGGAAATACCCACAGGGATTGCCAAACGGCACCAACTAAGCGCCTCTTTCCGTACTAAGCGCATAACCTGTTTTGGTGTTGCACCGATACAGCGCATAAGGCCGAAAAATTCGGTACGCTGGGCTACATTGCTGTTCAGGCTGCTTGCAATCATCATAATACCAGCTAACATTACCAGTACAAACAATACAGCCGCAGCCAAGTAAACCTGTAACAAAAAGGGAACGCGGCTTTGTCCAAGCAATCCAAGCAGATTGTTGTTGGAAGATATTTGTTCATTCGATAAATTGCATTGTTCTTTCAAATCTGCAATTTCCCCTTGTATATTTCTTGTGTTTGCAAATTGAGTAAAAAACATAATGCCGTAATCATTCGGCTCCCCGTCTGATACATTCGGATAAATCGCGCAGTAATCCTCTGTGTTCAAAATAATGCCGTAGGAGTCGCCACTCATGATCGAGTCTGTATTATTCATAAATCCAGATATGGTAAATTTCAGTTTATCACCATCAGGAGTTTCGACGGCAATGGAATCGCCAATCGCAACACCCATTATCTGTTTTACATTTTCAGTCACCAACGCTTCATTACTTGCCTGTGGAAAAACGCCATCTTCAAGTTGTCCAGCCCAGATTTCGGTTATATAGCTTTCATCACAACCGCATATCGCTACATTTTTTCCTCCTAAAGTGTAGCCTAAATCTCCACGATAATTAAGTACACCATACGGCGAAAATACTTTAACATCGGGGCGTGAAGCGATAATTGACGCTTCTTCGTTGCTGATATTTTTGATGGCGATATGCCAGTTTCCATATTCCTGCTGGGTCTGCAAAATCTGGCTGCGGACGAACATATCTGCCATGCCAAAAATTGTAGTAACCAGAAATACCGCCAGCACAATGCAGAAAATGGACATCCTGCTTTGCTTCCTGTGGATCTTTACAGATATGGGAACAAGGTCAAGATAATGCTTCATTCTTTTTTCCTCCCAAATCCGTCAAAACGCCATCGGATACTCGGAACACCCGATCAACGGATGCTGTCAAATTTTTATTGTGGGTAATCATCAGAATCGTTTGCTGATAGCGGCGGGATGCCTGTGTAAGCAAAGCCATGACATCCTGGCTATTTTTACTGTCCAGATTGCCTGTAGGTTCATCCGCCAAAATCAGCTTGGGCTTTGTGATTAACGCCCGTCCAATGGCGACACGCTGCTGCTGTCCGCCGGATAGTTGATTCGGCAGGTGGTGCCGACGTTCGGTAAGGCCCAAGAGATCCAAGATTTCTTCTACCGCTGCCGGATCTGGCTTGCGATAGTCCAAGAGAAGCGGAAATATGATATTCTGCTCCACATTCAGCTCGGAAACCAACTGAAAGGATTGGAAGATAAAACCGATATTACGACGGCGGAAAATCGTGCGCTGTTCCTCTTTCATGGAAAATAGGTCTTGTCCATCTACCAAAATGTGGCCGGAAGTAGGAGTGTCCAAAGCTCCAATACAGTTCAGTAATGTGCTTTTGCCAGAACCGGATTCACCCACAACGGCAGCAAATTCGCCTTTATCCAGGGAGAGGGAAACCTTCTTCAACGCTTCGACTTTCGCCTCACCCTTGCCATAAGTTTTACATAAATCTTGTACTTTCAATATTTCCATAGTCATCAGTACCTCCTTTCTCAAAAGGATAGCAAAAACAGCTTACAAGCAGGTGAATTTGACCTTACAGTTCCGTAAGGAAAGATAGTGTAAACAGCGTACCTTTTCCAGATTCACTTTGTACGGAGATAACACCGCCTTGCCCTTCAATAATGGACTTGGCAAGGGGAAGCCCCAGCCCGATTCCTTGTGTATCAATGGAATGTTTGCTGCGATAAAAGCGTTTGAAGATGTGGTGAATATCCTCCGGGGCTATGCCACTCCCATTATCAGAAATGAAAATCCGAAACATAGCAGGAGCGCGATTCCATGTAATACGGACAATGCCGCCAACTTGTGTGTGATCCAGCGCATTTTTTACGATGTTTCCAATTGCTTCCCCTGTCCATTCCATATCGCAAATAAGCTTTTGCTCACCGCCGCCATCGATCTGAATCTGTTTATTCTCATTTTTAGCTCGTGCAGTTAATTCATTGACGGAATGAGCTATCAGTTCGGACACACGGCAACTTTTTTTCTCAAAAATGATGTTTCCCGTATCCAGTCGGGTTATCTTCAACATGGATAAGATTAACTGCTCCATACGCTTTAGAGAAATGCCCATCTTCGCCGCAAACTGCTTTACCGTTTCCGCATTTTCCGGCTCACTTTCAATGATCTCCTGATACATGGCGAGGGCTGCCAGAGGCGTTTTGAGCTGGTGAGATATATCGGATATGGTGTCTTTCAAAAACTCTTTTGCTTTACGTTCTGTTTCATTTTTGGATTGGAGCATGGTTGCAAGCTGTTCTACCGAAGAAAACACTTGGTAGATAGCCCCCTCATAATTCTGCGGTAAATGACAAGAGTAATCCCCGTTGATGTAATTTAGCAATATTTTGTCGGCCTGTTGATACAATCGCTTCCTTTTCCAGAAAAAAATAAATATTCCTATGGCAAGCACAAAGAGAAAAAATAGCACAGTGCATAGCATGGTGCAGAAAGCGGAACGCTGAAATTGATTGAAATAAGGCCGCATACTGCTTTCTGACTGTTTTCCCAAACCCGCAGCCGCTAATAATGACCTACCATCTTCACTGATGTCTGTGTTCGTAAAGGCAACTGCAACTACTTCTTTCGGAACACCCTGTTCCAAAAGTGAGGATGAAACCGCTTCATCATGTTTGAGCCATAGGACTTCCGCATCGTTCACCTGATAAATAGTCAAAACGGTTGCTGTACCTACAAACAGCAGAGCAAACAAAGTCAAAAATAGCAGGAACCCTTTAATCTGTCTATCTTGGTACAAACTCATATAGACACCTCTTTCCATTGGTAGCCGAACCCACGAATGGTTATAAGGTGTTCTGGATGGGAAGGATCGGTTTCCACTTTTTCACGAAGCCGCCGTACATAGACGGACAGGGTGTTATCATCCACAAAATTTCCTGTATCATCCCACAGCTCATTTAGAATGATGTCCCTTGTCACAACGCGATTTGCGTTTCTTACCAGCAGACAAAGCAAACGATATTCGGCGCTTGTCAAATCCAATGCTTTTCCCTTTAAGGTTGCACGGCTACCCAACAGATCAATGGTAATGTCGCCACATTCCATAGAAGTGTTTTTTTCGCTTTTGGAAACTCCGGCCCGACGCAACAGCGCCCGGATGCGGGAACACAATTCCCCCAGTTTGAAAGGCTTAGTGATATAATCGTCCCCACCGCTATCTAATCCACGAATTATGCTGACTTCTTCATCCGATGCAGTCAGGAATATAATAGGTATCTGCTGATTTTCTTTTCTTACTTTTTCGCATATGTCAAATCCTGTTCCATCTGGTAGGGTGACATCCAAAATCAACAGATCGTATCTGTCGAGTTCGGACAAGTATTGTTTTGCCTCACATACAGTACGGGCAACTTCAACATCAAATTCATTCTTTTTCAAAGAGTAGACCAAGCCATCTATTAGACTGACATCATCCTCCAATAGCAATATTCTATTCATGTTTTAATTCCTTTCCTTGTTTTGTCCTTCCGTCAATCGGCTTTTCTGCGTTCTTTGGGATCAGCCAAACACCAGCCATCTTTACAGCGCCGGGGATACGCCCAGCAGCGCAATAGTAATTTACTCTACGAGGTGTCACGCCCCATTTTTCGGCGGCCTCTTTTAGTGTCATATAATCCATTATGCACCTCCACAGAGTACATTATAGTTCTTTGTCTCGAACAATACAAGTTTATCACCAATCGCAGCTTTATGACTGCTTTGGGGCAAAAAATGCGGGAAGCCCGAAAGAATAAAGAACTGACAGAGTTGTCCGAGAAATTTGAAACAAATTGAGCCAGTGAGAGAATCGTTAAAATTCACTCACTGGCTCTTTTCATTTTAAGAGAGCTAGTTCGTCTAACACTATATGTATCATCAAATGAAAATTTATCTGTTTTATAATTTCTTCACGAAACATTATTTCCAACTGAATAAGAAATAATTTTTACTTATTTCCATATTACGCTTTGCCTTCGTTCAAATAACCCAGGCTTGTTCAAAAAACCTGATGGATATGCACTGACAAAATCATTATCTTTTTTTCCTAACCACATGAACAATTATAGCAATCACAACGATTGCGGCAACCATGCCAATTAGGGGGAGCCATGTGTCTACGATACTTTGAAACACAGCCTCCCATTTTACATTTTCAGGTAACATGATTTACACCTCCAATTTCTTTTGCTCTGTAACAATGCGTTTACAAGATAGATAGGTTGCAAGGAAATAACTCCCGTAAACAATGAGGAAAAGAATAATGGTCAATCCGATATTTGTTGAAATATGGATATTCATAAATTCCTCAACGACAGTCATTGCTTTGCCGATTAAGAAATCCGAGTATATTCCGGCAACAGTCAACGGAATTGCAAAAAACACAGCCGTCTGCGTAAAAAGTGTGCGGTTAATTTGCTTGCGCTTGGCTCCCAACTTTTGCAGCAATCCATATCGGTAAATATTGTCCGTCGTTTCTGTGAGCTGTTTTAGTGCTAAAAGAGCAGCACAGATCAGCAAAAAGATTAAGCCGATATAACAACAAAGGAAACTCACCAAAGCATTGAGTCCGTAGAACATTTCATACATCATGTTCTTTTCCGCGTACCGATAACCATGCGCTTCGTCCAATCCAATAGGGATCATCTTTTGCAGGATTTCATTAGAATCCGCATCCGGCTTATATTGTACCAAAAGCACATTAATGTCTTTTTCGAGGCCAGCCACTACATGATCTGGGACAATGATTGTTCCGCGATCATTGTTTCCAACAGAAGTCATAAAATATGTTTCTTGCAAAACTTCATCGGATGCACGCAGTAAGGTTGTTCCGCCTATTGTGATTTCCAAATGATTTTGTAAGGCCAGAGAAACATATTGATATGTCCCAGTGTAATTACAATTTAACAAGTATTGGTCATCGTTCAGCGTGATTGGCTCTTTGCCCTGCATGGCCAAAGCACGATTGAAGTCCGAAACGGGAATTATGGCAACTTTGCTATTGGAAACTTCCTCATCAATAGGCCACAGCTCGACATTCTGACCTTCAAATAGCTCTGAATAGGTCATATCGGCCTCATAAATGCTGATTTGCTCCATGTTTTCGGCGTAATCACGCATTGCAACATCATGTGTGGCAAGATACTCGGAAATGTTGCTGTCTCCATCAGTGGAAACATTGGAAAGTACATTCAAATCATAGGGGGTTGCAGCTTTTGATAATTCATTCATTGCAAGAGCTGTGCTTGCCCCAATAGATACAGCACAGATGGTAATGGTCAGCAGGCCACAAACAATCGTCACCACAAGATAATTCGTGCGAATTTTACTTCCGATTTGGCGTACAAGGAATGTGTTCAAACCTTTCAGATAAAACCCTTTACCAGCTCCTACCACTTGGATGAAAACAGTGGATAATGAGTTGAACAACAGAAAGGTTCCAACAACCAAAGCTGCTCCCGCAATTTGAAAAGACATATTTTCACGAGATGGCAGTATTCCGTTTTTGTTGAACAGCACAGCGGAAATCCCTATGCAGATCAGGGAAAGCACAAACAGACAGAGCGGCAAAACACGATTTTCTGCTTTTATGCTTTCGTTTTTTCTGCTGGCCGTCAATAAGTCAATCAATTTGACATTGGTTACAGACCACACATTGAAAAGCATTACGATAAAGAAGATGATCGCAAAACAAAGCACTGTCTGTCGAAATGCTCCAGCAGAAAATACGATTTGAAATTTATCCAATTCAATCGCAAAGAGTTTTAATGCAACCAAAGAAAGTCCTTGCGAAAAGAGCAACCCAAGAACCAAACCTGAAACCAAAGCAATGACACCAACACAAAGAGTTTCACCGGCAAACAGCCGGGAAATGCGTCTTTTTTTCATGCCGAGCACCATATATACGCCCAATTCTTTTTTGCGGCGTTTCAAAAGAAACTGGTTGGCATAGATAATCAGAAAAGCCAATACTACCGCAATGACAACAGAAAGCGCCGACAACAGTATGCCGAGTTGGTCGTATAAAAGCGAACCGGTTATTCCCATATCGGAAAAAGCTGGCTGATCGGAAATTGAGTTGAAGGCATAAAACAGACTGACCGAAAGCGTCAGTGTAAGGAAATAAATCAGATAGTCCCGGATATTCTTATGAACATTTCGGAAGATCAGCTTAAATGAGGTCATTTTGCTCACCTCCCAAGACGGAAACCACTTCCAGAATCTTTGCAAAAAAGTCTTTGCGTGTGTCCGTCCCTCGGTGCAGCTCATTGAACACCTGCCCGTCTTTGATAAACAAAATGCGATGGCAATAGCTGGCGGAAAAAGCATCATGCGTTACCATTAGGATTGTTGCCGCAAGCTGTTCGTTCAATTCCGTCAGCATCGTCAACAGCATCCGCGAGGAATTGGAATCAAGAGCGCCGGTAGGTTCATCAGCCAGTACGATTGCTGGATTTGTTACCATTGCTCTTGCAGCGGCTACCCGCTGCTGTTGGCCGCCGGACATCTGATAGGGATATTTGTTCAATACTTCCTGAATGTTCAGCGCCTTTGCAATCTGCGGGACACATTTTTGAATCTCGCTAGGTTTGGTTCCTGCGATAGATAAGGCCAGAGAGATATTTTCGTAGGCTGTCAGAGTATCCAGTAGATTGAAGTCCTGAAAGATAAAGCCCAGCTTTTTTCCGCGAAAGTCTGCAAGCTGTGATCCGTGAAGCGTCGTAATGTCCTTTCCCTCCACATAAATATGGCCGCTGGTAACGGTATCAATCGTAGAAATGCAGTTCAGCAAAGTGGTTTTCCCGGAGCCGGAAGAACCCATAATACCGAGAAACTCACCTTTACGCACAGAGAAAGAAATATGATCGACGGCTTTTGTCAGGTTGCCCTTGTTACCGTAAAATTTTTGGATGTCATCCACCCGTAAAATTGTGTCGTCCATTGATTATGAGACTCCTTTCTCAAAAGCATTTTGCTTTTATATTCTTACTCTACCATAGGGGCTTATCCTGTGCCATTAAGTTAGATTACATTTACCTTACCAGAATGTAAGGTTGAAAAAAGCGAGGTTTTACAGCCCCGCCTCTTTCAAATAGCTCTCCGTAGGAAATACCATAGTTACGGTAGTCCCTTGTCCGGGATCACTGGAAACGGAAAGCACAATATTCATTTTTTTACACAGCTTTTGGCTCAAATACAGCCCAATCCCGGTTGACTTGGAATAGCGGCGTCCGTTTTCTCCAGTGAAGCCTTTGTCAAACACGCGTGGTAAATCCGCAGCAGAAATTCCAATTCCATTATCTGAAATAAAAAGGGATATATTATTTTTATCTGTTTTGGTAGAAAACTCAATTTGTAAATTGTCTTTACGATATTTGATCGCGTTGGATATGATTTGTCCGATTACAAATGTGCAACTCTTGCTATCGGCAACAATAGGAATGTCCAGATCATTCAACACTGGTTTTCCGCCTGCTTGGATCAGAGGTTTGGAATATGTCTTTAACGCAGCATGAACTAAAGATTGCAGTGTGGTTTTTTCCACCTTGAAATCCTTTTCCACATCCGTACTGCGGGCATAGTATAGCACCTGTTCCACATAGGTATCAATTTTGCGGAGTTCATCGTCGATGCGTAGCGTAGTGGGATTTTTTTCGTTTTCTATCATCAGGCGTGCAGAGGTAATAGGGGTCTTGATCTCGTGTATCCATGAATCAATGTACTCCCGGTATTCCCGACTTGCTTGTTTTGCATTGGAAATCTGATCGTTCTGGTATTTATTGCAGCGCCGCAAAATATCCACTAAAATCTGACCTTCCAAAAAATGAGGCTGTGTCAATAGTTCACCCAAAAGCGACTTTTCTTCCATCTGTTCCATCATTTTCAGAAGTAGATTATAATAACTTCGTTTGCGGAAAAAATCATATACCAAAGCGGAAATATACGCTGCCATAAGGATCGTTTCGGCAAACAGAATAAAAGTAGCAGGGGTTTCAATTAGCCAAAGCAGGCCAAACAGTAGGAGTGCCGACACCAGCATACATATCAATGAAAAAATTCGATCTAAAAGATACTCGGATAATCTCATACGCAATACCCCAATCCACGCTTCGTTTCCAAATAGTCAGGCAAACCGATCTCTGCCAGCGTTTTCCGCAAACGAACGATATTCACATTCAAGGTGTTTTCGTCTATAAATTGCTCACTCTGCCAGAGTTCATCAATAATGGCATCACGAGGAATGATATTTCCCTTGTTTACCATGAGCAGACGCAAAATCCCCATTTCATTTTTAGTAAGAGATTTTCTCTGTCCTTGGTAACTGATTTCTGCTTTGAGCAGGTTTAGAGTTAAGCCTTTGTGTGTCAAAACCACATTGTCCTGTATTTCATAAGTTCGTGCCAGAAGTTTTTGTATGCGTGCCAAAAGAACCTGTGCATTGTAGGGCTTTGAAATATAATCATCGGCACCGATGTTCAAACTCATTAGTTCGTCAAAATCGCTGTTTCTGCTGGTAAGCACAATGATTGGAAGATTGGATTTCTGCCGGATTTCTCTGCACACCTGAAAGCCGTCCTGATACGGCAAATTGATGTCCAAAAGAATCAAGTCAGCCCCAGACGAAAGGGCGGTTTCTGCGATATGCTGAAAATCGCTACTACTGGCACATTGGTATCCGTATTTTTCAAAAAGTTGGGTAAGTTCCTCACGGATTGCTGGTTCATCTTCTATGATAAAAATTTTCATTTTGTTGCCTCCCTTGCGTTGTTCTCATATCCAACGGCTTCTCCGCAATTTTAGGGAGCAGCCAAACACCGGCCATTTTCACAGCGCCGGGGATACGCCCAGCAGCGCAATAGTAATTTACTCTACGAGGTGTCACGCCCCATTTTTCGGCGGCCTCTTTTAGTGTCATATAATCCATTATGCACCTCCACAGAGTACATTATAGTTCTTTGTCTCGAACAATACAAGTTTATCTGTTCCAACGCAAACGTTTCTTTGTTGTATAGTTCTTCAGGTGTTTTTGCGTAGATAGCTACGAGCTTACCATTCGCGTCTTTGATTCTGGTCCTATAATATAGGACACCTCTTTTCATGACTGTGCCATATTGAGGAAGTATTATTTTTCTATTTGCCAATTCCTCCACCTCCTAAGAATAATCTCCAGCGCTGTACCTTTGTTTTATCAGACCTCTCTGATTCCATCAAGGATACGGACCGGCTCACGATCTTCCACTTCGAGGCTTACGGTAGGTTGTGCTTCTCTCAACAGGCTTTGCCCTGTGCGTACATTTTGCGATATACTCCTGGAGACCCGCCGCAGTAAAATACACACAGCCATTCTGAACATACTGCACATAAGAGATCAAGCCGTTGTTACGGGCGGCATCCAGCGTTGCTATGCTGATTCCTAAGATTTCAGCAGCTTCTTTTCGTGTAATGAGCTTTTCCATAGACTATATTCCCTCCTATCTGTCAAGGTTATCATCGTGCTTTCAAAATCACATGAATACGCTGGCAGCCGAAACTGCCAGCGCATGGTATCTGATTTTGAATAGAAAGCGGCCACCCAAAAGAGCAGTCGCTTCCTATTTTAATATGACTCAATTCTCGTCACATTTGCCACGCCCCCTGACGATGGGAACACAACAGGTCTCCGCTGGCGCGGCTGT
>ENA-OPYH01001653-OPYH01001653.1-human-gut-metagenome-genome-assembly--contig:-NODE-1653-length-12310-cov-4.877111_pt1 | contig 12310 bp, 10 predicted proteins | sample MGYA00241254_ERZ501488 | MGnify/ENA primary metagenome ERZ501488 (study PRJEB25962, sample SAMEA2042660) | human gut metagenome | biome: human gut; feature: human-associated habitat; material: faeces...
GCGCGGCGGCCCCGGCGGCGCAGCTCTGCCGCCGCCGTAAGCCCTTCGGGCCGGGCTACCGCCGCAAGCTCAATGAGGTACAGCTCGTACCGCAGCCCGGCGGCATCCTGCTGCAAAAGCGCTTCCGGGCTTTGCAGCTGCTCCACGATGCAGGCGTCCTCCCGCCGGGCGAAGAACTCCATGCACTGGTGCTCCAGCCTGCTGCGCAGCGCCCCGTCCGGGCTGCAGATCGCAATGTGAAAGATCATGGTTTGGTTTCCTTTGCGGAAAAATCATCTTAAATCAAGCAATTCCGGGCAGACTGCGGTCTGCCCGGCTTTCTTTTTAGGATTCGGGGAAGAGGTTTATATCATGCTTCCAGCACCTTTTTGCCGGTAACTGGATCAGGGATATCAAGCAATGCCAGAATGATGGCCATGCGGATATACACGCCATTGTGCACTTGATCAAAGTAGGCGGCACGCGGGTCGTCATCCACATCCTTTTTGATCTCGTCGATGCGGGGCAGCGGATGCAGCACCGGCATATCCTGCGGTGCCTTCTGCAGCAGCGCTTCGTCCAGCTGGTAGCAGCCTTTCAAGCGCAGGTATTCTTCCTCGTTGAAAAAGCGCTCCTGCTGGATACGAGTCATGTACAGCACATCCAGATGCGGCAGCTCGGCTTCAAGGTCAGCCGTTTCCTTATAGATCTGATGGGTCGGCTCCAGCGATTCATTCTTCACATACTGCGGCAGGCGCAGATCTTCCGGCGAGATGAACACGAACCGGTTGCCCTCAAACTGGCTCAGCGCAGCGGTCAGGGAGTGGACCGTGCGGCCAAACTTGAGGTCGCCGCAGAAGCCGATAGTCAAATGATCCAGCCGCCCCTTGCGCTGGCGGATCGTCATGAGGTCGATCATGGTCTGGCTGGGATGCGCGTGCCCACCGTCGCCTGCATTGATCACCGGCACACGTGCAGAAAGGGATGCCCGCAGCGGTGCGCCCTCTTTGGGGTGGCGCATGGCGATCACATCGGCGTAGTTGCTCACCACGCGGGCGGTGTCCTCCACCGTCTCGCCCTTGCTGGCGGAAGAAAGCTGTGCCCCTGCAAAGCCCAGTGTCTTGCCGCCCAGCCGCAGCATGGCCGATTCAAACGAAAGACGGGTGCGGGTGGAAGGCTCGTAGAACAGCGTTGCCAGAATGCGCCCATCGCACAGGTGGGCATAGGGTGCCGGGTCGGTCTCCATTCGGTCGGCAAGATCCAGAAGGGCCAGCTGCTCTTCCAGAGAAAAGCTGTTGGGCTCAATAAAGTGTCTCACAGCCATTCTCCTTTCAGCACGAACTTCTCGCGCTCGGCTCCGGTAGAGACGAACTGGATCTCATGGCCCAGCTGCTTTTCCAGAAATTCCACGTAAGCCTTGGCCTCTTTGGGCAGCTCATCCCAGCTCTTGCAGCCGGAGATATCCTTGTTCCAGCCTGGCAGCGTAGTGACCACCGGCTTTACACGGTCAAGGTCGGACAGCGGGTCGAAGCTGGGGACTTGCACGCCATCCAATGTGTAACCGGTGATCACCGGGATCTCTTTCATGCTGCTGAGCACATCCAGCTTCGTCAGGGCGATCTTGTCTGCGCCCTGACAGGCGCTGAGAATCTGTAGGAAAACTAGATAATCAGTCGAAGGGGCCGACACGGCGCGGACGGCCGGTGGCCGCACCATACTCGCCGCCTGCCTTGCGCAGCTGTTCATTCCAGTCCTCGCTCATGGCGTTCTCGGCGGCAAAGGGGCCTGCACCCACGCAGGTGGAGTAGGCTTTCAGCACGCCCACCACATGGTCAAGACGGCAGTTCGGAATGCCTGCGCCCAGCGGCGCATAGGCAGCCAGCGTGTTGGAGCTGGAAGTGAACGGGAAGATACCGTAATCGATATCGCGCATGGCACCCAGCTGGGCTTCCAGCACGATGCGCTTGCCGCTGTCGTGAGCCTGCTGCAAAAATGCACCCACATCACAGATATACGGTGCAAACTGTCCGGCCTGCATCCGGCACCATTCCAGCAGAGCATCGTAGCTCATGGGTTCCTGATGATAGCAGCCACCCAGCTCCAGATTCTTGGATTCCAGGATCATGTGCAGGCGGTCCTGCACGCGCTTTTCGTCCAGATGCAGCAGATCGCCCAGACGCAGGGTCTTTTTGCGGTATTTGTCGCTGTAGGCGTAGGCAATGCCGCGGCGGGTAGAACCAAAGGCCGCACCCTTCTGGGCAAGGCGGTCCTCTTCCAAGCCGTCCTGCACCTTGTGCCACGGCATGGAGATGGTGGCCTTATCTGAAAGTTTCAGGTTTTCTGAGCCTACCTTTACGCCGCGCTCCTCAATGGCATCCATTTCTCCGGCCAGATGGTCGAGGTCGATCACCATGCCCGCACCCAGCACACAGACAACGTCCGGGTGCAGGATGCCGGAGGGCAGCAGGTTCAGGATGAACTTGCCCTGCTCCGTTACAACGGTGTGGCCGGCATTGTTGCCGCCCTGATAGCGGGCAACAACATCGGCATGTTCGGCTAACAGATCGATGACGCGGCCCTTGCCCTCATCGCCCCAATTGATACCAGTAACTGCGGTAAGCATAACTTCTTATTTACCTTCTTTTTCGTTGTTTACAATAGCCTGTACCTTGGTAGGCAGACCATACTTTTGAATTCCCTCTTGCAATTTTTGATTGCGGTGTTATTATACTAGCAAGCAGAGAATGTGTAAAAAGTATCCTGCACATGATCACGATACAAAATTGACATGAAAGAGGGCACGCCGCCATGTATGTGGACTGGGAATATTACAAAATCTTTTATTATGTCGCGAAATATCAGAATTTCACCAAAGCCGCGCGGGTGCTGGGCAACAACCAGCCCAACATCACCCACTCGATGAACCGGCTGGAAAGCCAGCTGAATTGTGTACTGTTCATCCGCTCCAACCGCGGCGTTACCCTTACCCCGGAGGGTGAACTGCTTTACTCCCGCATTGCATCTGCGGCGGTGCAGATGCAGGATGCAGAAGAAGAGCTGAGCGCCAGCGCCACGCTGGAACACGGTGCGATCAGCATCAGCGCTACCGAAACTGCGCTGAACATCTACCTTGCAGAAAAGCTGCGCGCCTTCCACACGGACTACCCCGGCATCCGCCTGCGCATCTCCAACCACTCCACGCCGCAGGCTTTGCAGGCCGTGAAAAACGGCGAGGTGGATTTTGCCATCATCACCACCCCTGCCGAGGTGGAAAGCGGCCTGAAAATGGTGGAGCTGAAGCCTTTTTATGAGGTGCTTGTGGGCGGCAGGACCTTTACTGCCCTTTCCAGCCAGAACCTTTCGCTGAAGGAGCTGAACAATTATCCGCTGATCTCCCTGAGCGACGAAAGCATGACCCGCGCCTTTTACCGGCAGTTCTTTCTGGATCACGGTGCGGTACTGAAGCCGGATACCGAGGCTGCCACCACCGACCAGATGCTGACCCTTGTCAAAAGTGAGCTGGGCATTGCATTCCTGCCCCAGCCCATGGCACAGGATGCACTGGCCCGCGGTGAGATCGTGCAGCTGCATCTGCAGGAGATCATCCCTCAGCGCTCCATCTGCCTTGTGTACGACCATCACCGCCCGCTGAACACGGCAGCCCGCAAGTTCCAGCAGATGCTGACCAAGGCGGCCCCCAAGCGCCCGTAACACAGATAACTGCCGGGCCTTTCCCTGCAAACTGATCTATACGGGACTGTCGCAAAATAGCTCTCTGAAAAAACAATGCACAAAACCCGGAACCTTTTCACAGCCAAATCGGCTTAAAAAGGCTCCGGGTTTTTGATTTTGTGCTATTTCTTTGTGCAAGTTTCTATCGCATTTTTATTTTGCAACAGTCCCCTGTTTTATTTTTACTTTTCCTGGATCTGTTTGCCGGTGAGGTGTTCAATGGTGATCTCGTAAAGCTGCACGGCCTTGATGTCCAGCGCAATTTCCTTTTCCACCTCTTCCTTGCCGGGGTAATACTTCATGCCAAGCTCCCGCACGCGGGCCTCGGTAGCAGCGGCATCGTCGATCAGATGGCAGCGGCCAAACACCACGGTGCTCTGCACATAAGGTGCCCAGTCGCCCGGCTCAAAGTGTTCGTTGCCGTAAACGGTAAAGCATACCTTATCATTCTGTTTCAGCGCGTCCACCTTCTGGCCGGACTTTGCACCGTGGAAGTAGATTTTGTCGTGCTCCTGATCGTAGTAATAATTTACCGGGATCGCAAAGGGATAGCCGTTGTCGCCGTTCACTGCCAGCACGCCCCGCCGGGACTGCTGCAGCAGGTGCTTTGCAGCTTCTTCCGGGATGGCGCGGCTGGCTCTTCTCATGGGTCTGAACATTTTTGTTTTCTCCATGTATCGCAGGTTTGCGGTGCGCACTCATGCACCCTTGATAATGCGGATGAGGGTCTTATCCAGCTGGATGGTGCGGTTCCACGGGTTCAGGATGATGCCGCTGATCTCCGGCACGGCAAGCGCTGCATCAAACAGCTTGTCCATATCCACAAGAAAGGTGGACTGCACCGGCTCGGCTCCCTTCATTTCCTCGTCAAAGCTGGTGAATGCATACCACCAGCTTGCGTCATCGGCCGTCCGGATGGCCCGCAGCTGCATCTGTTCACTGCCCAAATTGGGCTCCACCGCCACGACAAGCTGGCCGTGCTCCTTTATGCGCCGCCGGATCACGGTAAGGGTGTGGGCCAGCTGTTCCTGTGTGGGCTCCTGCTGCAGGGCGGCTACCGCCTGCTCGATCTTTTCGTTGCCGTTCAGGCCCTTGTCTCTGGGTTGATTCATTGAGGTTGGTTCCTTTCTATTGTATTTTGGCAGAGGGAATAAGCGCAGCTCATCACAGCAGCAGATCGAACAGGCCGATCATTACCGGCATAGACACAATGGAAAGCAGAGTGGTCAGCACATACAGCGCGCTGGAATGCGCCGCATCGCGGTCATAGAGCTGAGCCATGGAGGTAACAGTAGCACAGGCAGGGGTGATGGCGGCAAGGTAGACCGTCATCAGGATGTTCTTGCCGTCGGCCACCCAGCTGGATGCATGGCAGACCCACAGCAGCACCAGAACCACCAGCGGGCATACCACCAGACGCAGCACTGTGGGCAGATAGTTGCGGCGGGTGCAGAACACCTCCCGCAGCGGCTTTTCTGCAATGGCCATACCGGCCAGCAGCATGCCCATCGGTCCCATCATGTTGCCCACTGTGCTCATGGTATTCTGCAGCGGTGCAGGCAGCACCACACGGAACCAGTACAGCAGTGCACCGGCTGCAATGGCGATCATGTTGATATTGGTGAGCACCTTTTTCCAGTCCAGCGCACTGCTGCCCTGCAAAAGGGAACTGGCGTGGGTCCACAGCAGCACCAGCTGCACAATGATGAATGCGCAGGAGTAAATGACATACGCATCGCCCATCAGAGCCTTGACCAACGGGATCACCAGTGCAGCGGCGTTGCTGTAGATCACATTCACCTGTTCCACGGCATCCAGCTTGAGCGGGCGGCTCAGCAGGGCGCTGAGCACCAGCAGCACTACATGGATAGCCGCCGCAATAGCCATGGAGTACAAAAGGCCCTTGCGGATCTCCGGCGTATCGTCGATCTGGAATGCGTTGATGATCACGCAGGGCGTGACCAGATACACCATGACCACCGAGAGCACCCGGCTGTCGCTGGCCTTCAGCAGCCCTACCTTGACCACAGCATAGCCCATGATCAGAATGAGGAACAGCTGTGCGATCTGCTGCATCAATAACAGACTTATCTCCATTGTTTTTTCCTTTCCCCTTCCCTTTTTCAAAACCCAAAGGGAGAGCCGCCTTCCGCAAGGCAGCTCTCCCCTTTTTCTGATTTTATTTGCCGCTCGTCAGCCGCGCCACATGCAACGCCAGATAGGCGGTTTCCTCGTTGGGCAAAAACACGCCGTACTTGCGCAGCACAAAGGTGCGTATTTTTTCCGCGCAGGTCACCGCTGCCGGATAATTCTGCTGCATCTGCTGGAACAAAAAGTCGTCCTCGCTGTCCATCAGTTTGCCGGAGAAGAACCGCTCGGCAAAATACTGCAGGTGGCTCACGAACCGCGCATAGTGGATGCTCTCGGTGCTCACCGGGCAGTGCATACTGTAGGTGACAATGTTGGACAGCTCACCGATCAGCTGCGCTGCCCGCATGGCATCGTAGCCGGCCTGCGGGTCCTGCCGGGCGTTGACGATATGGAAGGCGATGTTGCCTGCCTCTTCGTCCGGCAGCTCGATGCCAAGCTTTGCCTTTACCTTCTGCAGGCCGCGCTGGCCCACCGCATACTCCTTGGGATAAAAATGCTTGATTTCCCAGAAGATGCGGTTGGTCACCACAAGACCCTTTTGCTGGCGCTCCACTGCAAAATGCAGGTGGTCGGTCAGCAGCAGATAGATGTGCGCCGAAAGCTTGACTCCCAGCGACTGCTCTGCGTCGTCCACAATGTCCTGCGTCAGTTCCAGATAGGATGCCGGAATGCTGGAAAACAGCTCCAGCATAGGCTGTGCGTCCGGGTTGGACAATGGAAGGAACACGCGGTCTGAGGGCTGCCGTTCAATGGGCTCGCCCGCCTTACGGCCATAGCCGATGCCCTTGCCCAGCAGGATGGATTCCTCGCCGCTGTCATCCTGCACCAGCACAACACTGCTGTTCAGCACCTTCTGAATGTGCATCGGTCCCTCCTCCTTCCGTTGAAACCTTAAAACTGCCGCTTAGTCCAGATCTTCGCCGTTGGAAGCAATGACCTTCTTGTACCAGTAGAAGCTGTCCTTACGGCTGCGGGCCAGAGTACCGTTGCCCATATCATCCTGATCCACATAGATAAAGCCATAGCGTTTGGACATCTGATTAGTGGATGCAGAGATCAGGTCGATGGGTGCCCATGTGGTGTAGCCCCACATCTCAACACCCTCATCGATGGCCTTGCCCATTTCGCTGATGTGCTGGCGGAAGTACTCTACACGGTAGGGGTCGTGGATGGAGCCGTCGGCCTCCACCACGTCCTTGGCACCCATGCCGTTCTCCACCACCATCAGCGGCTTGCGGTAACGGTCGTACAGCTCGATCAGGCTGTAGCGCAGGCCCTTGGGGTCGATCTGCCAGCCCCAGTCGGTGGAGGGCAGATACGGGTTCTTGACACCCAGCACGGTGTTGCCAGGGGTACGCTCTGCGTTCGGGTCCACAGACTCGGTCATGGTCATATAGTAGCTGCAGGAAACAAAGTCCACACAGCCTGCCTTCAGGGTGGCGGCATCCTCGGGCAGCATTTCCACATGGATGCCCTTGCGCTCGAACATCTTGAGGATCAGGCGGGGGTACTCGCCCCAGACATGCACATCGGCATAGAACAGGTTTTCCAGATTCTTTGCCTGAGTAGCCAGTTCATCATCGGGTGCGCAGGTGCGGGCATAGGTGGTGAGCTTGGTCAGCATGCAGCCCACCTTGCTGCCGGGGATGATCTCGTGGCAGTCCTTTACTACCATAGCGCTGGCCACCAGCTGGTGGTGCAGGGCCTGATAGCAGGTCTCCAGCATCTTATCCTCGGGCACGCGGCTGGGGATGATGCCGGCGGTGGTGAACGGGTGACGGATCACGCTGTCCACCTCGTTGAAGGTGAGCCAGTACTTGACCTGATCCTTGTAGCGCTCAAAGCACGCATGGCAGAACTTTGCAAAGCAGTCGATCACGCGGCGATCCACCCAGCCATTGTACTTGGTGGCCAGTGCCAGCGGCATTTCGTAGTGGCTCAGCGTGACCAGCGGCTCGATGCCGTTCTTGTGCATCTCAGCGAACAGGTCGCTGTAGAACTGCAGGCCCTTTTCGTTCGGCTGGGCTTCCTCGCCGGTGGGGAAGATGCGGGTCCATGCAATGGAAACGCGCAGCATGGTAAAGCCCATCTCGGCAAACAGCTTCAGGTCTTCTTTGTAATGATGGTAGAAGTCGATGCCGCGGCGCTTGGGATAATAGGTATCATCCGGGTCGGCCATGGCGGCAGCAATGTGTGCGTCGTCCATGGCAACATGGGACTTGTAATCCTTCACGTCGGTGTTGGGCTTGTAGGTGGCAACATCGGCCACGCTGGGGCCTTTGCCATCCACGTTCCATGCGCCCTCTACCTGGTTCGCGGCAACAGCGCCGCCCCAGAAAAAGCCTTTGGGGAAACTCATTTATTTGCCTCCAGTTTCAGCAGTGCGGCACCGGGCACCACAGCGCCCTCGGCCACAGTCTTGATGGTGAACTCATCGGCGTTGGTCACGACGATGGGGGTAGTTACATCATAACCGTCTGCTTTGATTCCGTCAAGGTCAAACTTCATCAGCAGCTGGCCCTTCTTGACAGTCTCGCCGTCCTTGACCTGCGGGTCAAAGCCCTTGCCATCGCGCTTGACGGTGTCCATGCCGATGTGCATGAGCAGTTCAGCACCGGCATTGGTCTTCATGGAGATGGCGTGCTTGGTGCCGAACACGGACTCGATCACGCCGTCAGCGGGAGCGTACAGCTCACCCTTCTCGGGCACCACGGCAATGCCGTCGCCCAGGATCTTCTGGGAGAAAACTTCATCCTTGACCTCTTCCAGAGCAATGGCCTTGCCCTGCAGGGGGCTGCTGATGGTGGAATCCGCAGCTGCTGCGTCTGCAGCAGTCTCGGGAGCGGGTGCAGCGGTCTCATCCTCTGCGGGGGTCTCGTCCTTATACAGGAAGAAGGACAGTGCGAAGGAAACAACAACGGAGATCACCAGACCAACTGCAGCCCACAGGATGTTCTTGCCGTTATCCGGGTCAACGAACATGGCCATGCCAGCCAGACCGGGACCCATGGCAACGAATGCCTTGACCTTCATCAGGCCAACGAACAGACCGCCGATGAAGCTGGAGGCCACAACGGACATCATGACCTTCTTGTGCTGCAGGGTAACACCGTACAGAGCAGGCTCGGTGATGCCGAACAGGCCGGAGATGCCAGCGGAGATCGCGGTAGCGCGCAGGTTCTCGTCCTTGGTCTTCAGTGCAACGCCCAGGCAGGCACCGCCCTCGGAAATGTTGTGTGCCAGAGAAGCAGGCATGTACAGCATTTCAAAGCCGGGGTCGGAAATAGAAGCAACTGCGTAGGGGACCAGAGCCTTATGCATGCCCATGGAGATCATGAAGGGCAGCACGGCAGCCAGCAGAGCAACGGCCAGCCAGCCCAGCGTGTTGTACAGAGCCAGGATCACGGTGGTCAGCAGAGCACCGATGTTGTAGCCCAGAGGTCCGAGGACGACCAGTGCCACAGGGAAGCCAATGCCGAAGCACAGCATGGGCACAAAGAACACGCGGATGGCCTTGGGGCACCACTTGTTGGCCCACTTTTCAATAAAGGACATGAAAATGACGGTCAGGATAGCCGGGAATACCTGTCCGCCATAAGCGATGTTCTGCAGCTTGATGCCGAGGAAGTAAGCACCGCCCTCGGTAGCCAGCAGAGCGGAAACGCTGGGGTGGATCATGGCAGCAGCCAGAGCCACCGACACCAGCTTGTTGCAGTCGAACTTGGTTGCAGTGGTGAAGGCGACCATAACGGGCAGGTAGTACAGAGCTGCATCTGCCACGCCGACAAACACCTTATAGGCGATATCTCCGCTGCTCATCAGGCCCAGAGTGCTCAGCAGCACCATCAGAGCCTTCAGAACGCCTGCACCTGCAATGGCGGGGACCAGCGGCTGGAAGATGCCGACCATGTAGTCCAGAATAATGCCGCCGATCTCTTTTTTGCCCTTGGGGGCAGCGGGAGCTGCAGCCTGACCTGCGTTGAAGGTGCCCAGCTTGAGCAGCTCATCGTACACTTCGATGACATCGTTGCCGATGACCACCTGACACTGCGGGCCGCTGGAAATAACGCCCATAACACCGGCAGTCTTTTTCAGGGCTGCAGCATCCACCTTGGAGGTGTCTGCCAGAGTGAAGCGCAGGCGGGTGGAGCAGTGCTCGACCTGCACAACGTTCTTCTCGCCGCCAACCAGACGCAGCACGTCGGAGGCAGTCTGCTTGTAGTTCTTCATTTTGTTCTCCTTTATCTTGTGTGTGGTGGCATTTCCCTGCCGCTCGGCCGAAGCGGACAAAAGAAAAAAGACCCAACAGAATGACCCCGTGTACAATTTCTCCCGGAATCATAGTATCTGGCTACAATTCACCCAAAAGAAAAGGTATTCGTCATTCCATCAGATCCTGCCTGCATTACCAGTAACATGTCCAACTGGATATTGTGGTATTAGTATATCAATCCTCTTTTCGTTTTTCAATATGACTTTTTCACAAAATAACTCTTAAAAAATTATGAAGTTCGTATATTCATTTGTTTTTTCACATAGCTGTCGGTGTGTGCTCGTGTACTCCTTTCACCTCCTGCACTGATGCCGGCCGCACATCTTGCGCACCGCGCCGCCGCTTGTTATAATAAGTGTAACGATCTGTTTATTACTTTTTACATACAGGAGGTACAATCCATGCGCATTGCTTACGAGACGATGCTGGCCGAATTTGAGCGGGTCCTGACCAAATACGGTTTCAGCCCAAAGCGTGCCCATGAAGCGGCCGAGATCTTTGCCCAGAACAGTCTGGCTGGCGTGTTCAGCCACGGGCTGAACCGCTTCCCCCGCGTGGTGGAATACCTGCGCAAGGGCGAGATTGATCCCGCCGCTGAGGCCGAGTGCATTGCCAGCTTTGGTGCCATGGAGCGCTGGGACGGCAAGCGCGGCTTTGGCCCTCTGAACGCCAAGCACGCCATGGACCGTGCCGTAGAGCTGGCACATCAGTTCGGTATTGGCATGGTGGCGCTGGGCAACAACAACCACTGGATGCGCGGCGGCACCTACGGCTGGCAGGCCGCAGACGCGGGCTGCATCGGCATCTGCTGGTCCAACACCTGCCCCAACATGCCTGCATGGGGCGCAAAGGACAACCACATCGGCAACAACCCGCTCATTCTGGCCGTGCCGCGCTCGAACGGGGAGCACATCATGGTGGATTGTGCCCTGAGCCAGTTCAGCTACGGCAAGCTGGAAACGATGCGTCTGGCCGGCAAACAGCTGCCTGTGGTAGGCGGCTACGATGCAGACGGCAGCCTGACCACCGACCCCGCTGCCATTGAAGAGACCCGCCGCATGATCCCCATTGGCTACTGGAAGGGCAGCGGTCTTTCCATCCTGCTGGATATGATCGGTACTATCCTGACGGGCGCAAACTCGGTGGCAACGATCGGCACCTTTGGCGATGAAGTGGGCCTGACCCAGATCATGATCGCCATTGATCCTGCAAAGTTCCAGTCCGCCGACCTCACCGATGCCGTCATTGATGCCATTGCCGCCGATGTGGCATCCAGTGAACCTGCAGAGCCGGGCCGTGAGGTGCGCTGCCCCGGCATGGGCGAGCACCGCAGCCGCAAGGAAAACATGGAGCTTGGCATCCCGGTAGCCGAGGAAAAGTGGGCCGAAGTGCTGGCGATGTGATGCAATGTTAAAAGGGGTGTCTCTCCGGCAAATAGAGAGACACCCCTTTTCTTTTTATCTGTGGTTTTCCGCAAATATCCGGCCCAGCTGGGGCAGGATATCATGCGGCAGCATTCCGTACTCGCCAAGCGCAGCAGCGGCACGGTCGGCAGCGGCACCGTGCAGATACACCGCGCAGGCCGCAGCTTCGTATGCAGGCAGGCCGCAGGCCAGCAGGGCCGCTGTCATGCCGGCCAGCACATCTCCGCTGCCGCCCCGGGCAAGGCCGGGGTTTCCGGTAGGGTTTGTGCACACGCGGCCATCTGGTGCAGCCACCACGGTACGGCAGCCCTTGAGCACCACCACAGCGTTCCATTTTTCTGCATACTGGCAGGCGATTTCTTCCCGGTCGGCGTTGATCTCAGCCGCCGAAAGCCCGGTGAGCCGGGCCATCTCGCCGGGGTGCGGGGTCACGATCAGCTCTCCCGCCGGGTGTGGCAGCGTTTTGCCCTCGGCCAGCAGCTGCGCGGCGGCGTTCAGGCCGTCCGCATCCAGCACCGCGCTGCCTGCAAAGCCGGGCAGCAGCTTCTGCACCAGCGTGCGTGTCTCTGCCGCGCGGGCTGCACTCTGGGCCGTACCGCCAAGGCCCGGGCCCAGCAGCAGCACCGTCGCCTTCTGGCACTGGAGCTGTGGAATGCTCTCCGGCGAGATGCCACCTTCGGCCCCCGCCACGCAGGGACACAGGCAGCATTCCGGCAGGCGGGCCACCGCAGCTGCCAATACCGGCTCCACG
>ENA-OPYH01001655-OPYH01001655.1-human-gut-metagenome-genome-assembly--contig:-NODE-1655-length-12301-cov-3.203740_pt1 | contig 12301 bp, 8 predicted proteins | sample MGYA00241254_ERZ501488 | MGnify/ENA primary metagenome ERZ501488 (study PRJEB25962, sample SAMEA2042660) | human gut metagenome | biome: human gut; feature: human-associated habitat; material: faeces...
GAGGATTCGATATGAGTTTACTCATATCGAATTCTTTTTTTGTATATACCGTGCGACGCACGGTAGTGAGATGTAGCGAAGCGGAATCGAACTAAGCGCTTGTGCGGACGAATCGAGACGCACGGTAGTGAGATGTAGCGAAGCGGAATCGAACTAAGCGCTTGTGCGGAAAAAGAAAAATGTAACATATAAGAAATACTTGTAACTTTTTCGTAATGGTAATATAATGTGTTTATGTCACAAAAGAGAGTAGAAGATTCTTTTGCAGCATAAATATTATAAAAGAACAAAGAGGATAATCATTATGGGAAAATATTTTGGAACGGACGGCTTTCGTGGTGAGGCGAATGTTGTGCTGACAGTAGAGCATGCATTTAAGGTAGGACGTTATCTCGGCTGGTATTTCGGACAGGATCATAAGGCAAGGATCGTGATCGGAAAAGATACGAGAAGAAGCAGCTATATGTTTGAGTATGCTCTTGCGGCGGGATTGACAGCGTCAGGCGCGGATGCGTACCTTCTTCATGTTACGACAACCCCCAGTGTTTCATATGTGGTGAGAACGGAAGATTTCGACTGCGGTATTATGATTTCTGCAAGTCATAATCCGTTTTATGATAACGGGATCAAAGTGATCAACAGCGCAGGACATAAATTAGAGGCAGAAGTAGAAGAAAAGATTGAGGCGTATATAGACGGTGAGATCGGAGAGCTTCCGCTGGCGACAAAAGAAAAGATCGGACGTACTGTCGATTATGCAGCGGGAAGAAACCGTTATATCGGCCATCTTATCTCAGTAGCAACACGTTCTTTCAAAGATATGAGAGTCGGATTGGATTGTTCTAACGGAAGTTCATCTGCAATCGCGAAAAGCGTATTTGACGCGCTCGGAGCTAAAACATATGTTATCAATAATGAACCGGATGGTACGAACATCAATACAGACTGCGGATCTACACATATTCACGTTCTTCAGGAATTTGTGAAAGAGAAAAAGCTTGACGTCGGATTCGCTTATGACGGAGATGCAGACAGATGTATTGCTGTAGATGAAAACGGAAAAGTGATAGACGGAGACTTGATTCTCTATATATGCGGAAAATATCTTATGGAACAGGGCCGTCTTGAGGGGAACACGATCGTAACAACGGTAATGTCTAACTTGGGACTGTACAAAGCGTGTGATAAGATCGGTATGAAATATGAGCAGACGGCGGTCGGCGATAAGTACGTCTATGAGAATATGCTGAAAAACGGTTATATTCTCGGCGGTGAGCAGTCAGGCCATATCATTTTCAGTAAACATGCAAGAACAGGCGACGGCATCCTTACCTCACTTTTGATTATGGAAGTAATCCTTGAGAAAAAACAGTCTCTCGGCACACTTGCGGGAGAGGTGAAGATCTATCCTCAGCTTTTGAAAAATGTCCGTGTCACAGATAAAAAGACGGCGAGAGAAAATCCGGCAGTTCAGGAAGCAGTTCAAAAAGCGGCTGACGAGCTTGGAAGCGACGGACGTATCCTTGTTCGCGAAAGCGGTACAGAGCCTGTGATCCGTGTAATGGTCGAAGCGGCAACTGATGAAATATGCGAAAAGTATGTAAACAGCGTTGTGAAGGTGATCGAAGATCAGGGGCTGACAGAATAAGCATTACGATTTCGCGGGTAAAAATAGAGATCGGGAATTAAAAATATATGGATTTGAATAAAGAAAATATGAAAAAGATGAGAGAATTGATCGTTTTTACGATCATTCTTCTCATTGCACTTTGGAACTATAAACTGCTGTTTGAGTGGATCGGCTTTGCGTTCGGCATTGTTACTCCATTTCTTATAGGCGGAGGAATCGCTTTTGTGCTGAACGTGCCAATGAGTTTTTTTGAAGAAACTTTGTTTGGAAATAAGCGGGTAAAAGAAAAGAAACTGGCGAAAAGGCTGGCTCGGCCGTTGAGTCTTGTGCTTACGATCGTGGCAGTGATCGGAGTTGTCGTTCTGGTGATGTTCGTCGTTATTCCGGAGCTGGCGCAGACAGTGCTTTCGCTTGGAAAGACAATACAGGCATTTGTACCGGAGGCACAGCATTTTCTGGAAGAGTTATTTACAGACAACAGTGAAATACGCGCGTGGCTGAATAATCTGGACGTAGATTTGGATAAGCTTTTGGACAGCGTGATCGCTTTCTTTAGAAACGGCGCCGGAAACGTGCTGAATTCTACGGTATATGCGATCGGTTCTATCGTAAACGGTGTGACAACATTTGTAATCGCGTTTGTATTTGCATGTTATATTTTGCTTCAAAAAGAGAAACTCGGCGTGCAGGTAAAAAAAGTGATGCATGCGTTTTTGAAAGAAAAATGGGAAAAAAGATGTCTGAAAGTGTGTACACTGACTTCCAAAACATTTTCTAATTTTTTGACGGGACAATGTCTTGAGGCGCTTATTCTCGGGTCGATGTTTTTTGTGGCGATGAGCCTTTTCAAGATGCCGTATGCGCTTCTGGTCGGTGTGCTCGTGGCATTTACAGCGCTTATTCCGATATTTGGGGCTTTTATCGGCTGTGTTGTAGGAGCGTTCCTCATTTTGATGGTCGATCCGCTGCAGGCATTGTTTTTTGTCATTATGTTTCTCGTGCTTCAACAGATTGAGGGAAATCTCATTTATCCGAAAGTTGTGGGAAATTCGGTCGGTCTGCCTTCCATATGGGTGCTTGCGGCAGTAACGATCGGCGGCAGTTTGATGGGCGTTGTGGGGATGCTGATCTTTATTCCGTTAGTGTCGGTTGTATATACGCTGTTTAGAGAGAGTGTATATAAAAGACTGGAACAAAAACAGAGATAATTCATATATTTCATGTAGAAATGAATGGAATTTAATAAACATCTTGACTTACTTCCGTTTTTCGTGGTACAATACTACGGCGAATGGAAGTAGGTCTTTTTTTTATGCCTAAATTTTGACGGGGTCGCAGCCGTCAGCAACAAGTAGTGAATAATTAAAGCGGAGGTGGAAGTTGTGCGCACAAGAATTACATTGGAGTGTACGGAATGTAAAAACCGTAACTACAACATGACGAAGGATAAGAAAGCTCATCCGGATCGCATGGAAACTAAAAAATACTGCAGATTCTGCAAATCACACACACTGCACAAAGAAACGAAGTAGTCGTCAGGGGGAAGTGGAATTATGAGTGAAACAGAAAAGACTCAGAAAAAGAGCTGGTTCAAAGGACTTCAAGCGGAATTCAAAAAGGTTATTTGGCCGGATAAGAAAACACTTGCAAGACAGACCACGGCAGTTGTTGCTGTTTCCGTAATCCTCGGAGCGTTGATCGCGGTGATCGACGTAATCCTAAGATACGGTATTGACTTATTGATAAAATAGTTGACCGCAGCGGAAAGGTGATTTTATGTCAGAAGCAAAATGGTATGTAGTTCATACTTATTCAGGGTATGAAAACAAAGTGAAAGCGAATATTGATAAGGCGATCGAGAACCGTCATCTTGAAGATCAGATTCTTGAAGTACGCGTTCCTATGGAAGAAGCGACAGAGTTGAGAAACGGTGTTCAAAAAGCGGTTCAGCGCAAGATGTTTCCGGGGTATGTGATGATCCATATGGTCATGAATGACGATACATGGTATGTAGTCAGAAATACTCGCGGAGTGACAGGCTTTGTCGGACCGGGATCAAAACCGGTTCCGCTCGAGGAGCATGAGATGGAAAATCTCGGCATCCAGAGAGATAATGTTATCGTGAATTTCGGAGTCGGCGACATGGTTGTCGTACTTAGCGGAGCATGGGAAGGCACAGTGGGAACTGTGCAGAGCATGAACGAACAGAAGAAGAGTCTGTCGATCAATGTTGAGCTGTTCGGCCGTGACACACCGGTTGAACTTAGTTTTTCAGAAGTGAAAAAAATGGATTAAAAGTAAGTGGGAGGGGCTTGTCCCCGACAATACCACAAGGAGGTAATTGAAATGGCAAAAAAAGTAGAAGGTTATATCAAATTGCAGATTCCTGCCGGCAAGGCAACTCCGGCACCGCCGGTTGGTCCGGCTCTTGGACAGCACGGCGTTAATATCGTTGAATTTACAAAACAGTTCAACGCAAGAACAGCAGATCAGGGCGATCTGATCATTCCGGTTGTCATCACAGTATACAATGACAGAAGTTTCAGCTTCGTTACAAAGACACCGCCGGCAGCAGTTTTGATTAAAAAAGCTTGCAAGATCCAGTCCGGATCAGGCGTACCGAACAAAAATAAAGTTGCGACGATCACAAAAGCTCAGCTTCAGGAGATCGCGGAACTGAAAATGCCGGATCTTAATGCGGCAACAGTTGAGTCTGCTATGAGTATGGTAGCAGGAACATGCCGTTCTATGGGTGTAGTAGTAGAAGAGTAGGCACAGAGTTTCGTCTGCATATTCAAAGCGCGGTGAGGATGAATCGGTTTTGAAGGGCAGAATGTAAACATCCGTGATGCATTGAAACAAACATCAAGTGATTTGAAAGAAGTGGGAGGGGCACGTTCCCGCAAATACCACAAGGAGGTTATTGTAAAATGAAACGAGGAAAGAAATATATCGAAGCTGCAAAACTGATCGAGAGAGGAAACCTCTACGAAAAAGAAGAAGCGGTAGCATTAGTGAAAAAAGCAGCAACAGCAAAGTTTGACGAGACAATCGAGGCTCACATCAGAACAGGTTGTGACGGACGTCATGCAGATCAGCAGATCCGCGGCGCGGTTGTTCTTCCGCACGGAACAGGTAAAAAAGTTCGCATTCTTGTATTTGCAAAAGACGCAAAGGCAGAAGAAGCAAAAGCAGCAGGAGCTGATTTTGTAGGAGGAGACGAGCTTATTCCGAAGATCCAGAACGAAGGATGGCTTGACTTTGACGTAGTTGTAGCTACACCGGATATGATGGGTGTTGTAGGACGTCTCGGACGTGTACTTGGACCGAAAGGTCTTATGCCGAACCCGAAAGCCGGAACAGTTACGATGGACGTGACAAAAGCGATCAACGACATCAAAGCCGGTAAGATCGAGTACAGACTTGACAAAACAAACATTATCCATGTTCCGATCGGTAAAGCATCCTTTACAGAGGAACAGTTAGCGGACAACTTCCAGACGCTTATCGATGCAATCAATAAGGCAAGACCGTCAGCGGTTAAAGGACAGTATTTGAAGAGCATTACTCTTACATCTACAATGGGACCTGGCGTGAAGGTTAATCCGATGAAACTTGCATAATTAAAGTAATATACAGCGAGACAGCATATCATAGTATGTGCTGTCTCGTTTGTTTTATAGGAAGCTTATAGAAACCGGATGAAAGTCCGGATATGCCCAGAAACTTGGCGATCGCTTATTTGTTTTAAAGTATGTGAATATGAAACACATGTGTAAAAAAGTAAAAATAGTAAAATTGACAAATTTTTGAAGAGAAGATGCGCCCGGAAAGGCTGTTTTCATAGGATGAAAAAGGAAATATTGTTAAAAATCACAAAAAAATTATGTAGTGATAAAAAATATTGAGTTTTATGATGAAAAAAAACTATAATAATGAGAGAGTCGCTAGAGGCGAGTTGGTTTTTTATATCGACTCTGACTAAATCAGGATATAAACTTTTTACTGGAAGTTTATTAGCAGAAGTAACGAGAGAAGTACGAAAACGTGTTTTCTCTCGTTAAAAATTTTAAGAAAGCAGAGAGGTAAAAAATGGGAAGGAAAATGAAAAAGTTAACGCGCGCCGGCGCGGGAGCGCTTGCCGGAGTAATGGTCTTCGGATTGGCAGCTCCGCTTGCACCTCTAAGTGTTGAGGCGGCAGATGAAGTGAAAAATCTGGCGATTGGTTCAACAGCAACAGTCAACGATAAAGAAACAGACTATTGGGGCGCGGATAAAGCTGTTGACGGTATTGTTAACAGAACTGCAGCAAAAAGAGATCAGTCCCGTTGGGCAACGAACGTAGGCGGAGATGCAGATGCAAAGTGGCTGAAGATTGATTTGAAAGAAGCAAAAACATTCCAGTCGTTTGTTCTTGCATGGGAAAGAAGAAATATTACCGGTTATAAAATCCAGATTTCACAGACAGGCGAAGATAATTCATGGGAAGACGTCTATACAAAAACAGGAGCAAGTCATATTTCTCATATAAATGAAAATATTCATTTGCCAGAGGCAAAAACAGCACGTTATGTACGTTTATATATTGACGGATATACGGCGAATGCGGCAGATGATCAGACAAATTGGCGATCAGTTTCTCTTTATGACTTCCAGATCTATGCAAATGAGATTCCTGATACGGTTCTCCCGGATGAAAACTACTGTCTGGAAGGAACAGCAGAAGCAAGCAATTTTGAAGAGGTTCAAAGCGAGCCGGGAAAACAAGGTCCGGCAAAAGCGATTGACGGAGATTTAACAACACGCTGGGCAACAGAAAGCGATGGAAAAGGAACGACAGCCCGTACGCTGACTGTGAAGCTTCCGGCAGCGCAGTGGGTAGAATATGTGAAGATCGACTGGGAAATGCCGGCAAGCGGAGTTCCTACTCCGAAGAAATATACGATTGAAGCGGCAGAAAAAGAAGGCGGCGAATTTACTGTAGTTCATACAAACAGCGAGCAGGTTACAAAAGCCGAGCAGATTATCAAGTTAGACAAACCTGTATGGGCAAAAGAACTGAAATTAAACGTAACGGAGTACGGCGCTGCGACAGGAACTTGGTATAATGTTTCTGTGGCAGAATTCGGCGCATATGCGATGAAGCCGGAGTCAGGCGTCATCGATGAGAATGCAACAGCAAAACAGATTGCGGACAAGCTGGCAGCTCCGACTGTAAAGGCGGACAAAACCGGATTAGAGTGGCAGGATGTGCCGGAAGGAGTTACTGTAGAGTTCCTCGCAGATTACGAACAGGTTGTCGGAAGAGACGGCAAGATCTATCAGCCGCTTAGAGAGACAACTGTAAAGGGAATTTACAAAGTAACAAAAGGTGAAGAGACAGCAGAAGGCGCAAGAGAACATACAGTTACGATTCCGGGTAAATATGATAACGCTGGAACAAATGCGAAACCGGTTGTAATTCCGGAACTGGCAGAGTGGTATGGCGGAACAGAGGCCGGATCTGTTAAGATCGGTGAAGGCACAAAGATCGTTTATAAAGACGCCGCGTTTAAGGCAGCGGCAGAAGCTCTTGCAGCAGATTATAAAGCAGAGTACGGCGTTGATCTTCAGGTTGCAGACAGCGGAGAAGATGCAGGCGATATCGTCTTTACAAAAGATGATAAAAACGGACTCGGTGAAGAAGGCTATATCATGGAGATGGACGATAAAGTAAATGTAAAGGCTGAGCAGGCGCAGGGAGCTTACTGGTCGACACGTTCCATTCTTCAGATCGTGAAACTGAATAACGGTGAGATTCCGAAAGGTATTACAAAAGACTATCCGAAGTTCAAAGTAAGAAGCTTTAGCTTGGATGTTGCCCGTAAACCGGCATCTCTTGAGTCATTGGAAGATTTTGTAGACGCTATGGCATACTACAAGATGAATGATTTTCAGGTTCATTTGAATGATAACTTGATCTTCTATGAGAATTTTGAAAGCGCAGAAGTCGCTCGAGAAAGGGCGTATACAGGATTCCGTCTTGAGTCCGATATTAAGGCAGGCGGAGAAAATAAAAAAGATCTGACTAACGAAGACCTTTTCTATACAAAGGAAGACTTTAGAAACTTTATCGAAGAGTCTGAAGCGCAGGGAGTAAGTATTGTGCCGGAAATTGATGCTCCGGGACATTCGGGTGCATTTACAAAAGTTCGTCCTGATCTGATGCTTCCGCAGAATCAAGCTGTCAACGGAAATGCAAAACGTGCAGGCGAGCAGTTTGACTTAAGCGGTGATGTGAATTCCAAAGACAGTCAGTATGGTAAGAGCCTTTCATTTGTTCAGGGTGTGTGGGATGAATATCTGACAGACAATATGTTCGACGACAGTATGACAGTACATATCGGAACAGATGAATATTATGGTGAAGAGAATGCTTTCCGTCATTTCTCCGATGATATGATCAAATATATTCAAGGTAAAGACCGTACAGTCCGTATGTGGGGAAGTTTGACGCAGATTGACGGAGACGGAACAGTTCCGGTAAAAAGCGAAAATGTACAGTTGAACGTATGGAATACAGGATACTCCAATCCGAAACAGATGTACAACGATGGATTTGATCTTATCAATACACTGGACGGTTCTCTCTATATGGTTCCGAATGGAAGCGGAAGCAGAGGAGGATATGGCGATTATCTGAGAACAGAAGACCTTTACAAAAATTGGATTCCGAATAATATGGGCGGAACAGTAATTCCGGCAGGATCTGATCAGATGCTCGGAAGTACGTTTGCGATTTGGAACGATAATATTGACACTGCTGCACAGGGAATCTCAGAAGTTGATAACTTTGAGCGTTTTGAAGATGCGCTTCCGATTCTTGCAAGCAAAGGCTGGGGCGAAGGTGAAGATCTTGAGTTTGCCGCAGTAAAAGAAAAAGCGGAGAAACTGGGAGATGCTCCGGGAAGCAATCCGTACTATGAAGAAACGGCAGATAAAGACGGCAAGTATATGTCTTACGGTTTTGACAATAAAGAAGATTCGTCTGAAAACAACAGAGATATCAAAGAGACAAAGAATGCAGATATTGACGGCGCGCTGAAACTGAAAGGCGGCGAAAGTTATGCGTCGACACCGATTGAAAAACTTGCAGTCGGAAACGCCCTGTCATTTGACGTTACATTAACTGAAGAAGCAAGAGCAGGACAGATCCTGTTTGAAGCAGATACACCGGGCGGAGAAGATTATGTACATGATATCCGCATCATGGATGACGGAAGAGTTGGATTCAGAAGAGAGCTTTATGATTACTACTTCGATTATAAACTTCCGGTTGGCGAGAAAGTTCATATGGAAATCGTGACAGATACGTTGAAAACTGTGTTGATCGTAGACGGAAAAGAATATCAGGCAACAGGAATTTACATCAACAGACAGACTGATAATACGCTCAGAAAACAGGGGATTAAAAATGCAACACTGCTTCTGCCTGTTCAGCGTATCGGATCAAAGACGAATTCAATCGTCGGCACGATCGATAATGTAGAAGTAAAGACAGCAGATCCGATCTCGTCAAAAGATGAGTATAATAAAGCGGCATGGACAAAAGTATCTGTTGATACAGAAACCAATATTGCTGATAGTAAAACAGAAGGTCTTTTCACATATGCATTTGACGGAAAATCAAATACAATCTGGCATTCAAATTGGAAAGATGGAAAAAGCGATAAGCTGAAACCGCAGGGAAGTTTTGATGAGATCGGCGGAGTGATCAATCTCGGTCAGAAATATACGATCAATCAGTTCTCCTTCACTCCAAGACAGGGAAATGCAAGTGGTCAGGTGACAAAAGCTGATTTATATGTGAAGGCAAATGAAGGTGACGAATGGGTAAAAGTTGCCGAAAATACAGAATTTGCCGCTGATGCATCTAAGAAGACATTCTACTTTGACGAGCAGGAAGTTCAGTTTGTAAAATTCGTTGCAAAAACATCTAATGACGGTTGGGTAGCTGTATCTGAATTTGATGTTGACAATGAAAAGGTAAAAGAAATGACAGTTTATGCTGCGGCTCAGAAGGGCGGAAAAGTTACAAGCAGCGCAAAAGACGGAAAAGTAATGCAGCACGAGAACGTTACTGTAACGGCGACTCCGAATAAAGAGTATAAGTTTGCAGGATGGTATGATATTCTTACAGGAGAAAAGGTATCTGATGATGCGGAATATACATTTGCTGTAGAAATGAATACATCTTTGATCGCTCATTTCACGAAAAACGGTGAAACGCCGGATCCGCAGCCGAAAGAGTGGACGGTAACGATCGACGGGACAGGACATAAAGTAAAAGACGGCGAAACACTGACAGTAGAAGAGCCGTCTAAACCGGGTCATGCGTTTGCAGGGTTCTACCTTGTTGGAACAGATACGGCTGTAGATTTCACAAAACCGATCACATCTGATATGAATGTTGAATCACGCTTTACACAGTATAAAGTTACAGCAGTAGAGAGTGAGAACGGAACAATCACAGTCAGCGAGATGAATGACAAAGGTGAAGTAACTGTTACAGCAAAAGCAAATGACGGATATATCTTTAAAGGTTGGAAAGTAGATGGAAAAGAGACAGAGGCTCTTGGAACACCTTATACATTTGTGCCGGTGAAAGATACAACAGTTGAAGCTGTATATGAGAAGAAAGATGATACAAAAGTTTATCATACAGTAATCATTAACGGACAAACAGTTACGGTAGAAGATGGCAAGACGCTTGATCGTCCTGCTGATCCTGTAAAAGAAGGATATAAGTTCATCGGTTGGTTCGTGGATGGAAATCGGAGTTCTGGCTCATCTCCAGACCGGAGGTGGCCACGCCGCCTGCGTTGGAAGCCTTTGCAGGTCCGTACAGGATGCCGTTGGACAGGTAGACCTCGATGGCCTCCGGGGTGCTGGGCATGTTGGCACCCTCGCACACGACGGTGCAGCCGCCCTTCACCAGAGCCTCAGCGGACTCCTTGTTGATCTCGTTCTGGGTTGCGCAGGGCAGGGCAATGTCGCAGGGGACAGTCCAGACCTTGGTGCAATCTGCAACATAGGTTACACCCTCGTGGGTCTCGGCGTACTCCTTGATACGGCCGCGGCGGACTTCCTTCAGATCCTTGACGTAGGCCAGATCAATGCCGTTGGGATCGTAGACGTAGCCGTTGGAGTCGGACATGGTAACGACCTTGGCACCCAGCTGGGTAGCTTTCTCGCAGGCGTAGATCGCCACGTTGCCGGAACCGGAGATGACCACGGTCTTGCCCTGGAGGCTGTCGTTGCGCATGCACTTCAGAGCTTCAGCGGTGAAGTAGCACAGGCCGTAGCCGGTAGCCTCGGTACGGGCCAGAGAACCGCCGAAGGTCAGACCCTTGCCGGTGAGCATACCGCCCTGGAAGCTGTTGGTCAGGCGCTTGTACTGACCGAACATATAGCCGACCTCACGGCCGCCGACACCGATATCACCGGCGGGAAATTCCGTTTAGGTTATGGCACGACCTGGCCGATGTGGCGGTACAGCTCGGTCATGAAGCTCTGGCAGAAGCGCATCACTTCCATGTCGCTCTTGCCGTGGGGATCAAAGTCGGAGCCGCCCTTGCCGCCGCCCATGGGCAGGGTGGTCAGGCTGTTCTTGAAGGTCTGCTCAAAGCCGAGGAACTTCAGGATGCCCTGATTGACAGAGGGATGGAAGCGCAGGCCGCCCTTGTAGGGGCCGATGGCGCTGTTGAACTGCACACGGTAGCCGCGGTTCACCTGAACCTTGCCCTGATCGTCAACCCAGGGCACACGGAAGGTGATGATGCGCTCCGGCTCGACCAGACGCTCGATCAGAGCGGCCTTCTCGTACTCAGGGTGCTTCTCCACAACGGGCTGGATGCTCTCCAGAACCTCGCGCACAGCCTGCAGGAACTCAGGCTCGTTGGCATTGCGCTTTTCCAGACCTTCGTAAACGCGCTTCAGGTATTCATTTGTCAGCATAGTAGAATACTCCTTTTCCCAATTACTCTATAAAATTTGAAAAAGACGAGACCGCCCAGCCCGCCGCACAGCGGACGCGCTGCTAAAACGCTTTGGGACGATCCCGGATTTCCGTTCTTACACACCGGCCTGCTTATGGCTGCAGACCGCTTTATTATTATAAAGCATTTCTGTGGGTTTGACAATAGCGAGAAAGCAGAAAATGCTTCAAAAAAACAGATGAAAAGTTGAGACCGCTTCACAAAACGAAAAATAAAAGAAAAAAACGGCACAGAACCTTGTTTTTTAAAGCGCTGGCAGAACAAAAGAAATACGGAAAAGAACGTCTTTTCTCCATTTTGCTGCATTTCGCAGGCGCAGAAAGCCATATTTTCTGCAAACAAAAAGCCCTGCACCACGCAAACGGCACAGGGCAGAGAAACGATTTTTACTTCTTCAGCAGCTTTTCGCAGGCATCTGCGGCACCTTCCAGATATTCGCCGCCATAGGTCTCGATCATACCGGCATCGGAAAGCGCAGCCAGCTGGGGATCGATGGGGCACTTTGCCAGCACGGGCAGGCCGTGCTTTGCAGCCACCTCATCCACATGGCTCTCGCCGAACACATTGATGTGCTTGCCGCAGTCGGGGCAGACGATGTAGCTCATGTTCTCCACATCCAGCTCCGGTTTAATGC
>ENA-OPYH01001668-OPYH01001668.1-human-gut-metagenome-genome-assembly--contig:-NODE-1668-length-12200-cov-4.048333_pt1 | contig 12200 bp, 9 predicted proteins | sample MGYA00241254_ERZ501488 | MGnify/ENA primary metagenome ERZ501488 (study PRJEB25962, sample SAMEA2042660) | human gut metagenome | biome: human gut; feature: human-associated habitat; material: faeces...
GCGGATTTCGCCCGCGTCGCCCAGCGAAAGCACTGTCAGCACCGCGCCGACGCCGACACCCAGCCCCAGCACCGTCAGCAGTGATTTCGCCAGATTTCCGCGCAGGCTGGTCAGCGCAAAATCCAGCGCGTCCCGCAGCGTCACGGCGTACCCTCCGCAATCCGGACGCGAACGCCTTGCTGACAGCGGTCAAATTCGCCGTTCACCACGCTGATTCCTTCCGGCAGGCTGACCCACGCGCTATTTTCGTCCGTCTGCACGATTTGCGCGGGAATTTCTGTGCAAATACCATCAGCAATCCACCAGACCGTTTCGTCGGGCGTGATGGCACTGAGCGGCAGCGTTGTGACTTGCGCGTGATATTCGGCGGTAATCTGCGCTTCCACCTCTATGCCGGGACTGAGGGTCAGCCCGTCCTGCGGCGTCAAAATCAGGCGATAGGCGGAAGAGCTTTCCGCAATCATCGGCTTGATGCTCGCGACCGTCGCGTAGCCGCAATGCTTGCCATTTGTGCTGATGTCTGCCAGCTGCCCAACACGCACATCTTCCGCATCCGCCGGAACGCACAGACAGACGATTTCCGGCGCGCCCGCTGCAATCGTCATGGGGATGCTCCCCGCCTGCACGGGCGCATACGCTGCCGTCGCCACGCGCTGCACAATCCCGCTGACAGGCGCGCGCAGGACACTGCTCTCTGCCAGCGTCTGCATCAGGGAACAGAGTACGGCTTTCTTTTCCAGCAGGTCGTGGCGGTTCAGGGTGAGCAAGAGGTAGTTTCCCTTGCGCAGTCCGAGGGTGGAGAACCATAGCGGCTGCATCAGGCGGTGGCGGTTGTAGCGGATGGTGTCGATGAGTATATTGCCCACGTAGTGGATGTATTCCGGTATCATCCCTTCTTGGTTGAGGTTGCGGTTGGCCACCATTCCGGCAGTGAAGAGGTAGTCGGAAATGGCGTCTACGATCGTGCGGTTCACCTCACGCGGCATATTCATATCGAACGAACGCGTACCGGCAATGACATGGGCTACCTTCAGACCGCGCTTCTTGGCTACGATGGCGCAGCTCATGGTGGCGGTCATGTCGTCCACCACCAGCACTACTTGGGCGGGATGTCCGTTGAGTTCCTCTTCGAAAGCGAGCATAATGGAAGCCGCCACCCGCGAATGGTCGCGTCCGCTGATGCCCAAGTAAGCGTCGGGCTTAGGCATGGCGAGGTCGGAAAAGAGCGAGGCATCCAAAGTGGTGTCGTCCTGAGGACCGGTGTAGACTATGCGATAGGATATGTTTTTACCCGCTTCTCTGGCTGCGTCTATGGCGCGGCACAGGGGGGCAATCTTCATGAAGTTGGGACGTGCGCCCGATACGATGGTTATTTTCATTGCTCATATAAATTGGTGAGACAAAAATACATTTTCTTAGGGAAATTATTTGTTACTTTGCAAAAAAAGAAATCCTTTCATGCCTACATTTGTTCAGATACTCGACTTTATTGGCACATTTGCCTTTGCCATCAGCGGCATACGCCTTGCTTCGGCGAAGCGCTTCGACTGGTTCGGCGCTTATGTGGTGGGGTTCGTAACAGCCATTGGAGGCGGTACGATACGTGATCTCCTGCTGGATGTCACTCCCGGCTGGATGACAGATCCTATTTATCTGATATGTACCGGACTGGCCTTGCTGTGGGTTATCTTCTTCGGGAAGCACCTCATACACCTGCACAACACGTTCTTCATCTTCGATACTATCGGCTTGGCACTGTTTACGGTGGTGGGAGTGGGCAAGAGCCTCTCTCTGGGCTATCCCTTCTGGGTGGCAATCATCATGGGCAGCATTACCGGAGCTGCGGGGGGCGTGATACGCGATGTCTTTATCAATGAAATTCCTCTCATATTCCGTAAAGAGATTTATGCAATGGCATGCGTGGTGGGCGGTACGGCCTACTGGATATGCGAGCTGGCGGGCATGCACTCCTACGGTTGCCAGGTGATAGGCGGGATGTCTGTGTTCATCACCCGTATCCTTGCTGTGAAATATAAGATATGTCTGCCCATACTCTCCGGAAACGACGGGGAGGAAGAGGGGAAAGAAAGCTGACTTTTAGATGCCTTTTCCGGTGCTTGTGTTTGCCTGTAATGACGGTGTGCTTTCATTACAGGCAAACATTTCTTGTGACCCCAACCTGTGTTCTTCTCTTCATAGGGCCTGTTTTTATTTATCTTATGGTAATATTACTATAATTTAGCGCTAAAATCACCTCTCACGCCCGTTTATGTTGTTTCCGCATCGCCTGAAAACTGCCAAAACAGGGGGGAATATCTGTCAAATGTTAGTTTTCACCCCAAAGACTACCCGTATTCCATCCCTCCTGATTCGGAAATTTCCGTATACTTGCAACCACTAAACCTAAACGAATATTAACCATAAAAAAAATTAGCAAAGTATGAACACTTACAGTTTTAGAAAAGATTTGCTTGCTGTGCAAGAAGAACTGCTTCGCTTTGCATACAAATTGACGTCCGATCGGGAAGAAGCGAATGATTTGTTGCAGGAGACCTCTCTTAAAGCCTTGGATAATGAAGACAAATACGAGCCCGATACCAATTTTAAAGGTTGGATGTACACCATTATGCGTAACATCTTTATCAATAACTACCGCAAGATAGTACGTGAGCAGACGTTCGTCGACCAGACCGACAACCTGTACCATCTGAGCCTGCCGCAAGATTCCGGCTTTGCCAGTACCGAAGGAGCTTACGACCTGAAGGAAATGCACCGCATCGTCAATTCATTGCCACGTGATTATAAAGTGCCGTTTTCCATGCACGTCTCCGGATTTAAGTACCGCGAGATAGCCGAACGCCTGGGACTGCCTCTTGGAACAGTAAAAAGCCGCATCTTCTTCACAAGACAGAAGCTGCAGGAGGAATTGAAGGATTTCATTTGATAAATTAAGAATTAGAAAACTTTTAATGCTTGATTTACTAAATGATATAAAACATATCTTTTGAGTGAATAATTATAGGATTATTTTGACTATATGTCAGAATAATCCTTTATATTTGTATATACCAAGTTAACCTGATGAACAAATCGTAAATTACCTATTGCAATGAAAAAAGAAATCAAATTCAGTCTTGTTTACCGCGATATGTGGCAGTCGTCCGGTAAATATCAGCCGAGAGTGGATCAGTTGGTGCGCATCGCCCCGCTGATTATCGAAATGGGATGCTTTGCCCGCGTCGAGACCAACGGCGGAGCCTTCGAACAAGTGAACCTTCTCTATGGCGAGAACCCGAATAAAGCGGTTCGTGCCTTTACCCAACCCTTCAAGGATGCAGGCATACAGACCCATATGCTCGACCGCGGGCTGAATGCGTTGCGCATGTATCCCGTACCCGCCGACGTGCGCCGCCTGATGTACAAGGTGAAACATGCGCAAGGCGTGGACATCACCCGCATCTTCTGCGGACTGAACGAAACGCGCAACATCATCCCTTCCATCCGTTATGCACTCGAAGCCGGAATGATTCCGCAGGCGACGCTCTGCATCACCCATTCGCCTGTGCACACAGTGGAGTATTATGCCCGCATAGCCGACCAACTCATTGAGGCCGGAGCACCCGAAATCTGCTTGAAGGACATGGCGGGTATCGGTCGTCCGGGGATGCTGGGAGAACTGACGAAGACAATCAAAGAAAGGCATCCCGACGTATTGATACAGTATCATGGGCATAGCGGACCGGGACTTTCGATGGCTTCCATCCTCGAAGTCTGCGAGAACGGCGCCGATATCATAGATGTGGCCATGGAACCCATGTCGTGGGGAAAGGTGCACCCGGATGTTATTTCCGTACAGGCAATGTTGCGCGATAAGGGTTTCCAAGTGCCCGACATCAACATGAAAGCCTACATGAAAGCTCGTGCCATGACGCAGGAGTTTATAGATGACTTTCTCGGCTATTTTATGGATCCCACCAACAAGCATATGTCGTCCCTGCTCTTGAAATGCGGGCTTCCGGGCGGCATGATGGGCTCTATGATGGCAGATTTGAAAGGTGTACATTCCGGCATCAATATGATACTGAAAGGTAAGAACCAGCCCGAACTCAGCATAGACGACCTGCTGGTGATGCTCTTTGATGAAGTGGAATATGTATGGCCCAAACTGGGGTATCCGCCTTTGGTAACTCCGTTCAGCCAGTACGTCAAGAATGTGGCGCTGATGAACGTGATGCAACTGGTGAAAGGTGAAGAGCGCTGGACAATGATCGACAATCATACCTGGGACATGATTCTGGGCAAGAGTGGCCGCTTGCCGGGCGAACTGGCTCCTGAAATCATTGAACTTGCCAAATCCAAAGGCTACGAGTTTGTCGATACCGACCCGCAATCCAATTATCCGGACGCTTTGGACGACTACCGTAAAGAAATGGACGAGAACGGCTGGGAATATGGCGAGGACGATGAGGAGCTTTTTGAACTGGCCATGCACGACCGGCAATATCGTGACTATAAGTCGGGTGTTGCCAAGAAGCGTTTCCAAGATGAACTGGAACGTGTCAAGGATGCATCTATGATGAAGAACGGATATTCGGAAGAGGAAATAAAGAAACTGAAACGGGCCAAAGCAGACCCTATCATAGCTCCGTCCAAAGGACAGGTGCTTTGGGAGGTTTCGGTAGAAGGGCCGTCGGCAGCACCGTTCATCGGACGCAAGTATCAGCATGACGAGGTGTTCTGTTATCTCTCCACCCCTTGGGGAGAATACGAAAAGGTGATGACCGGATTTACCGGTCGTGTTGTGGAAATATGTGCCCAGCAAGGCGCCAATGTCAATAAAGGAGATGTGATAGCATATATCCAAAGAAGCGATATCTTTGCGTAAATAGAAGAATAAGTGAAAAGGGCCGTATCATTGCTCTCCGAAAGGGAGGGAGGATACGGCCCTTTTATATTTACCTTTTACAAGTTGCGGCTTTCCCCGGCACTCATTTTTGCTTTTGCACATCTTTCTCTTCCAAATGTCTTTCTATCACTTCTTTAAGTTCCTCTTGCTTGTAGGGCTTTGTCAGGAACTCATTGCATCCGGCCTTCAGGGCTGCTTGCCTGTCACACTCGTAGGCATAGGCGGTGAGGGCGATAATGGGTATTTTGGGCGAAAGTTCACGAATGATTTTCGTAGCATCCAGACCGTCGAGGTTGGGCATCTTCATATCCATCAGGATGAGGTCGGGATGCAGCTCTTCAAATATTGTTACAGCCTCCATGCCGTCCTTGGCACGTTCCAAATGGTATGACTTTCCCAAAATGGCCTTGACGAGAATATAATTGCTGTCTGTATCTTCCGCCACCAGTATGGTGGGAAGACCGGGCTTTGAGGATTCATGGGGCTGTTCGGAGCCTTGATGCTCTTCGCCGGAAAGGGAAGCATTGTTTTCCTTTTGGGCATAGGTTGGGGCGTTGACGCCCGATTTATGTATGTCGGCATGCTTGTCTGCTGTTTCTTCTTGTTTCTCAGGCAGGGTAAAGGTGAAGGTGGTTCCTTTGCCCATTTCCGAGCTGGCAGAGATTGTGCCGCCCAACCGTTCAATAATGGTTTTGCAGATGGACAATCCCAGTCCTGTGCCTTGTGCGAAGCTATTCATCTTGACGAAACGTTCAAAGACCTTGTCCAACTTGCCGGCTTCGATGCCGATGCCGGTGTCGCTGACGTGGAACTCTATCCCGTCTCCTTTGCGGCGATACCCATAGCTGACTTTGCCCTGGGTGGTGAATTTAAAGGCATTTCCGATAAGGTTGGATATCACCTGGAAGATGCGGTTCTTGTCTCCTTCGATGGTTATCTCTTCGTCCGAAGGCTCGTAGATGAGTTTCACCCCCTGCGGACAGCGGAACTTCAGCGCATCGTATATTTCCCTGCAGAGTGAATGTAGGCGGACGGGAGTGATAGTGAACTCCACTATGCCTGCTTCAATCTTGGAAAGGTCGAGAATCTCGTTGATTAGTTGCAGCAGCCGTTCGTTGTTGGCTTCCACAATGTCGTAGAAGCTTTTCCGTTCTTCGGCATCGGTGCTTTCGGCAATGATTCTGGAAAAGCCTACAATGGCATTGAGCGGGGTGCGTATTTCGTGGCTCATGTTGGCAAGGAAGGCGGACTTCAATTGGTCGGAAGCCTCTGCCTTTTCTTTGGCAACGAGGAGTTCCTGCTTCATCCGTTCCATTTCGGTGATGTCCCATTCGATGCTCAGCAGGATAGGGGAGAAGTCTTTGCTCTCGATGCGCATTTTCCGTTTGTCGAGGATGATGGATTTGCCGTTTTGGTCGTACTCCTCGGTGATCCAATGCTTTTCGATGCCGGTTTCGGCTATCTCCATGTCCTGCTTTCTCTTTTTCTGTGCGATGTCAAAGGGGTAGAAGTCGAAGTCGTCTTTGCCCAACGCTTCCTTCATGGGGATGTTCCGGTTGTACGATTCACGATTACGGTATAAGTACTTGAATTTGTTTTTGATGTCTTTCACGACGATGCCTGCCGGAAGATTCTCAATGGTCTTGTCCATCACTTGGCTGAACCGTTTGATCTGTTGCTCGTCCTTGATGCGCTGCGTGATGTCTTTTCCGAACGCCCACAGGCTGTATTCGCCTTCGTCGCTTGTCACCCAAAAGGCATTGCCTTCCATGGCCAGCACTTCCGGGTGGAGGGGCAGAGGGTCGTAGAAGATGAACCCTTTGCGTTGGCTTCCTTTGGGTATGGACGCTTTTATTCTGTTCCACTCTTCCTCGTTGCGTGCGTGCGAGTTCACCTGATAGATTTTCAGTTGGGTGATATCATCTGTCAGTCCGATGTTGTGGTGCTGCCTGAAGAAGCGGTTGGCAAATATGAGGGTTCCGTCTTCGTGGGCGGCAAAGATGTCTTCGGTGGCGTTGTTGATGGCATGCGTCAGCAGGGTGATGTCATTGCGCCGCTGCTGGATATCGGTGATGTTCTGTATGTATCCTTCGAGGACAGTGTGTCCACCGGGTCGTTTCTCGCAGGAGAAGGTCTTTTGGCGGATATAGAACACTTTTTGCCGGAAGTGGATGCGATACTCCACGCTTTCTTTCATGTCTCCTTGCAGGTTCTCGTCGAGCCATTTGCAGAATATCTCCCTGTCTTCGGGCAGTATGTGTGTTATGTAGCTGTCGAGTGAGACGGTCTGTTGTTCCTCATCGAGCGTGATGTCGGAGTATCCGGAGTAGCAGATGCATTCCTTGCCGGAGTCGTACCACCACCTTCCGATGAGCGCTACTTTCTGTATTTCGTTCAGCTCGTAATTCTTCTTTTCCAACTCCAGTTTGCGCTGGCTTCGTTCTGTGATGTCGCGATATTGGCAGAGCACCATATCTTCGTAGGGGCGCATGATGCACTTGAAGAAGTAGGTCTTGCTGTCGGTGGCAAGCTCATAGTTCCGGCTGGAGACTTCTCCTCGCAGAAGCACTTTCTTGAACTCCGGGTAGATTTTCCGGTAAGTGGAGGGTGGCAGCAGCTGGAGTATGTTCTTGTCCAACAACTGGTCTTCTGTCAGAAACCATAGGTTGATGTCGTGCACTGCGATGTCCACGCAAACGCCGTTCCGATCCAGTAGGATCATGGTGTCTGACGTCAGGTTCAACAGCTTTTCGGCATTCTCTGCCTTTTTCAGGATGTTTTTCATTTTTCTATCGGTTAAGCTCTTTGTGCCTTTTCCCATGCGCCATTGGTCTGTCCCCGGCGTTTGCGCAGGTAGTTGAAGCCACGTACAACGTTGATGTTCATGAAAAGGAAATAGTAGGGAACAAAGAGTATCTTATTTTTGATGCGTTTCTTTGACAAATAATATCCCCAGCTCGCCATGAGGTAGAACAATGTTTGCAAGAGCCAGATGACGGCATAGAACAAAGGAGAGTCTGTCGTAAAAATAAGAATTGTGTTCAGAGGAAGTAATGAGAATAGTAAAACAGGTGTCAGCGACCACCGTAGTACGCGGTGGGAGATATATTGGAAACAAAATGTGCCGTAGCGCAACGGGTTGAGCAGTGTGCGCAGGCGCCAGACGGACTGTAAACCGCCGGCAGCGATCCGCACTTTCCGTTTTTCCTCTTCGTGCATGTCTGCCGAACCGCTTTCGGTGGCATAGGCATCGGCACAATAGGCGATGGTGTATCCGCGCATCACGATGCGCAGGGAGAGGATGAAATCGTCCAGCAAGGTGTCAGCAGGCATTTCCTCGAACAGTTCGCGGCGGATGGCGAACAGCTCGCCGGCTGCTCCTACTGCGGAGTAGAGGCGGGCATCGAGTTTCTTGAGAGCGGATTCGTATTTCCAGTAGAGGCCCTCGCCACCGGATGCGGCGTTGTCTTTGGCCTGTACGGCGATGCGCTTTTCTCCTGCCACGCAGCCCACTTTGGGGGTGGCAAAGGCATGTACTATTTCGCGCAATGCTTCGCGGTTGAGGTGTGTGTTGGCATCGGTGAAGACAACGAGCGGTGTGGTTACGAAGCGGATTCCCCGGTTCAGCGCAGCGGTTTTTCCCTGCCGTTGGGGCTGGTGGAGTACGGTGACTTGCGGCCAGTGCGAAAGGCGTTCGTTGGTACGGTCGTTGCTGCCGTCCGTCACCCAAAGTATATGCAGTTTGTCGGCAGGATAGTCCAGAGCAAGGCAGTTGCGCATTTTCTCATCTACGACGTCTTCTTCGTTGTAGGCGGCGATGAACAGCGTCAGGTCGGGGAGGGAGTCATCTGCCGGTGGGGGTGTGGCGGCTGTTTTGCGAAAACATTCCTTCAGTTTGACAAGGGCATAGAGGATCATTCCATAACCTATATATGTATAGAACACAATGAATAAGCCGATCCAAAAGATGATTTCGAGAGCCCCCATCAGTATTAGAATATAAATAATTATCTTTCAGTAATTTGAGATTAACGTCCAAAGATATGTATAATCTTTTAGTGCTGCAAGGGAAAGGAGGAATATATTGTTGATTTATGGTGAGCGGTTAATCATCAATCATCAAATTGCCAATGTCAATCACCCAATTGTCAATGTTAATCATCCAATTGTCAATGTCAATCACCCAATTGTCAATGTTAATTACAGAATTGTCAATGTCAATCACAACCGAATCCTTTTTCTTAAAAAGCCTCGGTCATGTTGAAGTAGAACAATGTTTGGTTGTTTACTGTGTTTTTACCCAAATCCAGACGCACGTTCATACGGGGCTGCACTTCGATGCGCAGGCCTACGCCATAGTTGGGCAGCACACCTTCAATCTTGCCCATGGTGGGGCCCATGAAGCCGCATCCGGTCCATGCCACGAAGCCGATGTGGTGCAGCATGCGCTTCATCCAGTTGCTCCGGTCGGTATTTATCATCTGGCGGTATTCGGCCATGATGACATGAGAGGATTTGTCACGATATTGTCCCATGTAGTAGCCGCGCAGGTCGAAGGGAGTGCCGGTCAGTGAATATTGGGTGAGGGGGACGTTGCCGAACACGTTTTTGCTTTGCGCTGTCCAGGCGAGCACCTTGCGGCGGCCTACGGACTTGTACTGGCGGTAGTCCATTTCCAGTCGGTAGAAGTTGTTGTCGCTGCCAAACGCCTTGCTGTACATCATACCCCGGAAGTCAAGGTAGACGCCTTTGTAAGCGTTGGCGGGGATGTCGCGGCTGTCGTAGGTGAGGAGGAAGCCCAGGCCGGAGTTGAAGTTCTTGTAACCGCTTGCCGTACCGCCGGCTGCCACGTAGTCTGGTTCTTCTATGAGATGTTTGGCGGGATCGGTGATTTTGTCGTAGTTGATGTCCACTTGGGGGCCGGCAAACACGTTGCTTTCGCCCAAACGGAACAGAAACCAGGGATTGATTTGTATGCCGCTGTAACGATATTTGCTGGTGCTGTCGCTACGGATGTAATTCTTGTTCGTATTGTAGCCTATGCCGTAGAAGTTGTCCTCAGTGTTCTTGTAGACGAATTTTCCGAAGATGCGGAAGCGGTCGCCTTTAAAGAAGAGTTGCGGTTTCACCATCAGGTTGACGCCGCCCTTGAACATATAGGCTATGGACATCGGCAGCACCGAACGCAGTTGTGTGGTGTCGCCGGGATTCATACGGAAGGTCATCAGGGCGCTTCCGCCTATCAGCGCACCGAAGTCGGGTGTATAGCTTGGGCCACCCAATATGTTGTAATGGAAATTTCTGCGAGCCACCCTTTGTTTGCGCAGTTCCTTTTTGCTCAGTGCAGGAGTTGTGTCGTTGGTAACCGTAGGGGACTGTTCTTGTGCTGAAACACTTACAGTTGTCAGTATAATAGTAAATATACCCAGTATATATCTTTTCATATCGTACGAATGTGGCTGCAAAGAAAACTATTTTATTTGAATCGGTTTTTAGAAGAATAGATAATAAATCTAAAGAGGGCGCTAAAATTATCAAAAAAGACATTACATTTGCCTTTTCATCGGTCTCGTGGTACGGAAAAATCCGTTCCGTAAGATGAATTTGTTTGCCTTGCGGGATGAGACGGATCATCTCACGAGATGATTTTTGGGGGCTCGTGGGATGAATTTGTTTCTTATATCAACATACATAATACATACATATATACATCTTGACATGAATAAACGTTTTTTATCTGTAATTGTTTTCGGCACCGCACTGCTTTCGGTGCAGGCACAGGACGGCCAAGGCGGAATCACTTCTGCCATGCTCAGTCAAATCCAGCAAAGCTATCAAGGGACGGCGTCCGACAAGGCGCTGCGCAATGCCATTGGCAACAACGACATCCGCAAGTTGGCGCTCAATCAGGAGAACATGCAGGGCATGGATACCCATTTCTCCATTAAGGTGGACTCCAAAGGCATCACCGACCAGAAGTCCTCAGGGCGTTGCTGGCTCTTCACAGGGCTGAACGTGATGCGTGCCAAAGCCCTTGCACGCTATGGTTTCCGGTCTTTCGAGTTCTCGGAGATATATCCTTTCTTTTGGGACCAGCTGGAGAAGTCCAACCTTTTCCTGCAAGGCATCATCGACACTGCGGAAAAGCCGTTGGACGACAAAACAGTGGAGTGGCTGCTGAAACATCCGTTGAGTGACGGAGGCACATTCACCGGAGTGGCGGATATCGTTTCCAAATACGGCCTTGTGCCCAAGTGTGCCATGCCGGAGACCAACAGTAGCGAGAACACCGCCCGTATGGCCAATCTCATTTCTCTGAAGCTGAAGGAATACGCCCTCCGGCTCCGTGACCTTGCTGCCAAAGGCGCCAAGCCTGCCGCCCTGGAGAAGGAGAAAACCGCCATGCTCGGCACTGTCTACCGCATGCTGGTGCTGAACCTGGGCGTTCCGCCTACGGAGTTCGACTACGTGCGCACCGATGCACAAGGCAACCCGGTGGAGACGGAACATCACACCCCGATGTCTTTCCTTGAGAAGTATGGTGACAAACAACTGCTCACCAACTACGTGATGCTGATGAACGATCCCAGCCGCGAGTATTACAAATGCTATGAGATTGACTACGACCGCCACCGCTACGACGGCAAGAACTGGACTTACGTCAACCTGCCCGTAGAGGACATCAAGCAAATGGCCATTGCTTCTCTGAAAGACAGCACCATGATGTATTTCTCCTGCGACGTGGGTAAGTTCCTGAACTCGGAACGCGGCCTGCTTGATGTGAAAAATTATGACTACGAATCACTCATGGGAACCACCTTCGGAATGGATAAGAAGCAACGCATCCAGACCTTCTCCAGCGGCTCCTCGCATGCCATGACGCTGATGGCTGTGGATTTGGATAAAGACGGGAAGCCGGTCAAATGGATGGTTGAGAATAGTTGGGGCGCCGACAGCGGCTATAAAGGCCACCTCATCATGACGGACAACTGGTTCGACGAATATATGTTCCGTCTGGTAGTGGAAACCAAATATGTCCCCGCTCAAATAATGGAACTTTTCAAACAAAAACCTGTCCGCCTGCCGGCATGGGACCCGATGTTCGCAGAAGAAAAAGATTAGTGGTTAGTGATTAGCGATCTCTCCGTCCTAATCGCTATTCACTCTTCTCGTGTTCGTTAACGAAAGGAATTACGGAAATTTCTCCGTAATTCCTTTCTTTTTTGCTACTTATTCACATTCTTTTTTGCTACTTTTGCGGCAAATTAATGAAACCATTATTTTAAATAAACGC
>ENA-OPYH01001669-OPYH01001669.1-human-gut-metagenome-genome-assembly--contig:-NODE-1669-length-12194-cov-8.020018_pt1 | contig 12194 bp, 9 predicted proteins | sample MGYA00241254_ERZ501488 | MGnify/ENA primary metagenome ERZ501488 (study PRJEB25962, sample SAMEA2042660) | human gut metagenome | biome: human gut; feature: human-associated habitat; material: faeces...
GTGGCAGAAATATTTTTTTGATTTAATTCTTGTTGTTTTTATTACATTTTCTTCTTACGAAAGAAAACTTAGGCAAAAGTAATAAAATACTTGGAAGATATTTAAAAAATAAATAAAAAAGTAGTGCTATTTAGTAAAAAACAAAAAAGCAGTACTCCTTTTAAGGCAACTTTTTTACTTTAAATCAAGTTATGCAAGTGTTTAATTTATTTCTTTCTCGTTTCAAAGGCAGATAATGAAATTAGAGTAACTTTAAGCTTTTTGATTCGTTGTTTGGAGAATCTGCTTCCTTTGTATGGGAAAAATGGGGTGAGAGTTGTATGGACTTTTATGCGGAGGAGTGATACTGCTTCTGAATTTAACTTCTGGTTTTAGAAATTGTTAAAAAATAATTCGGTTAGCTGTATGATAACGTGAGTTCGATATAAAATCAAAAAATAGAAAATTGTCCATCATTGACAAAATTTACGTCAATGGCAAGCTTCTTCTCAAAAAAGCAGTATACTGCAATAGCTGACGAAGAGTTGACTATAAAGTTACTGAATGAACGATGTCTGGAATGTTCGATCTGTACAATATTCTTCAGTTCATCATTGACAGTTTCAATCAAGGCTCTTCTTCTGAGCAGAATTTTATCAGCTATACTCATCAGTAAATTCTTCATGTTGCTTTTACCTTCGTAACAAACCGAACACCGTTAAGAAAGAGATTTTCAAACAAACCTGTCTAATGTTTCCTTTATCTGCACATAGTTTTCCCTTAATGTTTTCCAGAAACTTACCCTGTTTCAATGGCTCATGATCATCTACATTTCCAAGTGTAAACATGGAATTAAGGATTTCACATTTATTATTGATAATCAGGTGTAATTTAAATCCGAAGAACTATCCCATGAAACATTTTCCGCGCTCTGCAAGTCCTTTAAATATCTTATGAATCAGGATTCTTTGGTTATAACAGAGATGTAAAGGGAGAGATAGAGTCAACAAAACTGATGCCAGTACAGCTCCCCAACAAGGCTTTTTTATGAAAATGGTCAGGGGAAGCAATACTTCTTTCTCGAGTTCCACAAAACGGTTATAGGACACTTGACGAGGAAAAAGGTGTTTCAGATGTTTACAGACATACTCCTTGGTAATAATACTTGAAGCAGCGGAAACTACTAGAATGAAACAAAATAAGAATAACCATAATCTCAGCACCATTCATGCGGTTAGGCTTCTTACTATGCCTAGCCTTTTTGCTTCAATCATGTATTGTTCCTACTGCAATGAAAATACCTTGCAAAAATCATCGGCCATACAATAAATCTCTATAACTTTAGACTCTAGGAACATAATGGTAATCGTTTAAATGTTATAATTGAGCACTATAAATTTAATAACTTTATCAATATATCACTAATAATCAAGCAAATATATTAATCCTAATATCGAATTCACGTTAAGATATCTTCGTGGAACAAATACGTGGTGTTACTTTGCTCGGAAACATATCTTACTTTGCCCACGAAGATATCTTACTTTTCTTTACAACAATACAGACCTCATTGCCGCCAAGCCTAAAACAATAATACCAAAGCTTATCGCCAACCGAGGTGCCTCTAAACCGTTATCTCTGTTTCAAAGGCACATATTCCAGTTCTTCCAACACATTCTTGTATGCCGGACGAATAATGCGTTTTCCTTCAAAATTCAGCTCCTCATTGCGGTGTGCGCACCACCCCACGATACGAGCCATCGCAAACAAAGGTGTAAATATTTCCTGTGGCAGACCAATCATTTCATATACGAAACCTGAATAGAAATCGATATTGCTGGACACCGTCTTGCCGTTATTCTTAATCTTTCCGAACATAGCAATGGCACGTTCCTCCAACAATTCCAGGAAGGCAAATTCTTCTTCCTTGCCTTTTTCTTTTGCCAAGTCACGAGCCAATTCTTTCAACAAAATAGCACGAGGATCGGATATCGTATAGACCGCATGGCCGATACCATAAATCAGACCGGACTTATCATACGCTTCCTTATTCAACATACGGGTAAAGTAAGTATCAATTTCGTCCACATTGGTCCAATCCTTGATATTTTCCTGCAAATGATGGAACATATCCGCCACCTGGATATTTGCCCCTCCATGAAGCGGACCTTTCAACGAGCCGATACCTGCGGCTATGGCCGAATAAGTATCCGTACGGCTGGACGAAACTACACGGACGGTAAAAGTAGAGTTATTACCACCTCCGTGTTCAGCCTGAAGTACCAACAGCAAATCAAGCGTGCGCGCATCAAGTTCCGTATAATCCTTTTTCAACATATACAGGAAGTTTTCTGCGATAGACAGTTTTTCACGCGGATGACGGATATGCAACGAACGACCATACGTGGCATGGCGCAACATGTTATAAGCGTATGCAATAATGGTCGGGAACTTGGATATCAAGTCAATACTCTGACGCATCAGGTTATCACGCGAAGTATCATCCGCCTGCGGGTCAAAACGGTACATTTCAAGCACGCTACGGGCCAGAATGTTCATAATGTTATTTCCCTCCAACTCAATGATATTCATTTTGGTCTTCTGTTCCAACGGAGTATTGTCATTAATCAACTCACAGAAAGAAGCCAACTCTTCCTTGTCAGGCAAATGACCGGACAATAACAGATAAGCCACCTCCTCAAAACCAAAACGTTTCTCCTTAATGATACTATGTGCCAAATCTTCCAAATCATACCCACGATAGAAAAGTTTGCCGGGAATCGGCTTCAATCCTCCGCCGGGAATACGTTCATACCCTACTACATTGCCTATCTTGGTCAACCCTACCAAAACACCGGTGCCATCTTCGTTACGCAATCCGCGCTTTACATCAAACTTCTTGAACAATTCGTTCTCAATCCGGGTCGCATTCTTCATTTCCTCGGAGAGTTTGTAAATGATATATTCTTTCTTCATATCCGTGAGTTTTTAGGAGTTTATTCTTTCTATTATTTCTTTTGTAAATGCCGACGTGCCAAGCGAGACACCTCCGGGCATAAAACGAGCAAGGTCATGTGTGGCACGTCCCTCGCCAAAACTGGATTCCAAGGCATTCACTATCAGCTCCGCCGCCTTATTCCAGCCAAAATGTTCCAACATCATGACAGCCGAGAGGATTAATGAACAAGGATTCACCACATCCTTTCCGGCAATATTGGGAGCCGTACCGTGAGTTGCTTCAAAAATGGCATGACCGGTATTGTAATTGATGTTCGCTCCGGGGGCAATTCCGATACCGCCTACCATGGCAGCCAACTGATCCGAGATGTAATCTCCGTTCAAATTCAAGGTAGCCACCACCGAATATTCTTCGGGAATCAATAACGTATTCTGCAAGAATGCATCGGCTATGCAGTCTTTTATCACCAACTTGCCTGACGCAATGGCATCTCCGAATTCACGTTCCGCCAGTTCATATCCCCATTTCTTGAAGCCGCCTTCAGTAAACTTCATGATATTTCCTTTATGCACCAACGTCACTGACGGCAAGCCATGCTCCAAAGCATATTTACATGCCGCACGTACCAGACGTTCCGTTCCTTCTTTGGACACCGGTTTCACGCCAAACGAAGAACTTTCGGGAAAGCGCACTTTAGCCACTCCCATTTCATCATGCAAAAAACGATAAAACTTCTCAGCTTCCGGCGTACCTGCTTCCCATTCTATACCTGCATAAATATCTTCCGTATTTTCGCGGAAAATATGCATATCTACCTTCTGAGGTTCTTTTACCGGGGATACCACTCCGCTGAACCAACGTACGGGGCGCAGACACACATACAGATCCAGCGTCTGGCGCAAAGCCACATTCAAGGAACGGATACCACCTCCTACCGGAGTAGTCAACGGACCTTTTATGCCCACACCATATTTCTTGAAAGCCTCCATCGTCTCATCCGGCAACCAGGAACCTGTTTCGTTGAAAGCACGTTCACCTGCCAGCACTTCTATCCATTCTATTTCGTGTTCGCTGCCGTATGCCTTTTTCACGGCTGCATTCACTATGGCTTGCATGGAGGGAGTGATTTCTACTCCCACTCCGTCTCCTGTAATATAAGGTACTGTCTTTTTCATCTTTTATCTTGCATTTAGAGCAGAGCCGGCACGGAACCAACCTATCTGCTGTTCATTATAAGTATGCTGTACTTCAAAACGATCCTGAGTGCCATCTTCATGGTGTAAAGTCACAGTCAGATTTCTTCCGGGAGCAAAGTCCGCCAATCCGCTGACGGTAATCAAATCATGTTCTTGAATCTTGTCATAGTCCGCTTTGTCTATAAAAGTCACCGCCAGCATTCCCTGCTTCTTCAGATTCGTTTCATGGATGCGGGCAAAACTCTTTGCCAAAATAACCTTTACATTCAGAAAACGAGGCTCCATAGCAGCATGTTCACGACTGGAACCTTCTCCATAATTTTCCTCCGCAACTACCATAGACCCGATGCCTTGCGCTTTATATTGCTTAGCCGCGCCCGATACACTCTCATAGGTATTTGTCAATCGGTTCCACACCTTGTTCGTTTCACCATTGAAAGCATTCACCGCCCCCATCAGCATATTATCCGAAATATTTTCCAGATGACCACGGAAACGCAGCCACGGGCCTGCCATCGAAATATGGTCTGTGGTACATTTACCTTGAGCCTTAATCAGTAAAGGCATATCCGTAAAATCCTTTCCATCCCATGCCGGAAACGGAGCCAATAACTGCAAACGCTGTGATTCGGGATTCACCTTAATTTCTACCTGTGCACCGGCAGGAGCCAAATAACCAGGATTACCTTGAGTGAAACCTGCCGACGGCAATTCATCTCCCTCTGGAACGCTCAATTTCACCTTCTCGCCTTCTTGATTTATCAACGTATCTTTCAACGGATTGAAACATAAATCACCCGCAATAGTCAGAGCCAATACCAATTCAGGAGAAGCCACAAATGCATGTGTATTCGGATTACCATCGGCACGTTTGGCAAAATTACGGTTGAAAGAAGTGACAATCGAGTTCTTGCGGACAGGATCATCGGTATGGCGTTTCCACTGTCCGATGCACGGACCGCAAGCATTCGCCATAATAGTAGCCCCAATCTTTTGGAAAGCATCAATCATCCCGTCACGCTCGGCGGTAGCTCGAATCTGTTCAGAACCCGGATTGACAATCAAAGGAGCAGCCACAGCCAAATGTTTTTCAGCTACCTGACGGGCAATGGAAGCAGCCCGACTTAAATCCTGATAAGATGAATTGGTACATGAACCTATCAGCCCGACTTCCATCTTACGCGGATAACCATTAACCAATACCTTTTCGGCAAACTCTGAAATAGGTGTTGCGGCATCCGGTGTAAACGGCCCGTTGATATAAGGTTCCAACTCGGACAAATTAATTTCAATCACACGGTCGTAGAAAGCAGAAGGATTGGCAACAACCTCAGCATCGGCACATAAATCATTTGCCACTTTTCCGGCCATCTCTGCTACAGACTCTCTTCCGGTAGCTTTCAGATACACAGCCATCCGGTCGTCATAGGGGAACAAGGATGTGGTAGCCCCCACCTCTGCACCCATATTGCAGATAGTAGCCTTACCGGTTGCCGAAAGTGAAGCTGTCCCTTCTCCAAAATATTCTATAATGGCATTCGTTCCACCTTTCACGGTCAGAATACCGGCCAATTTCAGAATCACATCCTTTGGCGAAGCCCATCCATTCAAGCTTCCGGTCAAATGAACTCCAATCAGTTTCGGCATCTTTAACTCCCATTCCATACCGGTCATTACATCCACAGCATCAGCACCACCGACTCCGATTGCCACCATTCCCAATCCTCCGGCATTGGGGGTATGAGAATCCGTCCCCACCATCATTCCCCCGGGAAAAGCATAGTTTTCGAGTACCACCTGATGAATGATTCCTGCTCCCGGTTTCCAAAACCCGATACCGAAACGCGAAGAAACATCTCGTAAGAAATCGTATACCTCACGGTTGGTTTCCGTAGCCGTTGCAATATCCGGGCCCGCTCCTTTATATGCCTGAATCAAATGGTCACAATGCACAGTAGAAGGTACGGCAGCGGAATCCTTTCCTGCATTGATAAATTGCAACAATGCCATTTGCGCCGTCGCGTCTTGCATAGCCACGCGGTCGGGACGGAAATTCACATAGTCCTCGCCACGTTCATAATTCTTCAGTTGAGCATCATCATAAAGATGTGTATACAGAATTTTCTCAGCCAATGTCAGCGGACGCTGCAACACGGCTCTTACCCGACCTATCTTCTTTTCGAAAGAAGCATAAAAGGCCTTTAACATGTCCAAGTCATATACCATACCTTTTACCATTTATAATTATTACAGTTTTAAATCTATTTTATTTTTGGCAATATAGGAATAATATTTGAATTCTTGTGTAATCTATAATACGTTTAACAAAATAAAACATAAAGTCCTACCTAAAGGATTATTATTATCTTTGCAATTCTTATAGAAAAAAGCATCATTATGAACCAACATATACCCCTTTCTAATATAATTAACAAACTACAACGCAAAGAGTTGTTACTAAAATTAGAATATGATTACGAAAAAGAGACTTTCAGGCAACAGACTGAAGCAATGGGCATCGGTCGCAAAGTGAAACGGGGTATGTGCTGGTATCCTATATCGGCAGGCAGAAGCTATTATAACTCATTGAATCAATTGGTTGTAGAAGTTGAAAGGCAAGAAGACAAAGACATAGAACATGTATTTGAATTCGGCCGTCCGGTATGCTTTTTTACGCAAAATGCATCAGGCCAATTACATTATTTCAATTTTACGGCAACTGTCAACTACGTGGACGAAGACCGAATGGTAATCGTTCTCCCCTCGGCAGATGCATTGCTCAGCATACAGGCAACCGAGCGACAATTGGGAGTACAGCTTTATTTTGATGAAACCAGTTACCGGTTGATGTTCGAAGCGTTGGGACAAGTCCTCAAGGCAAAAGGGAATCGCCTGGCAGAGTTACGTGAGATTTTTCATGGCAACCAAAAGGCGGAAACTTTCAGTTTCGGCTTCACCCGTTTCCCCTGGTTAAACAATACGCAGGAGGAAGCAGTAAATAAAGTGATGCATGCCAAAGATGTTGCTATAGTCCACGGTCCGCCCGGAACCGGTAAAACTACCACATTGGTAGAAGCCATTTACGAGACCCTTCACCGGGAAAATCAAGTCATGGTGTGTGCACAGAGCAATATGGCTGTCGATTGGATTAGCGAGAAACTGGTGGACCGGGGTGTTCCCGTTCTCCGTATTGGTAATCCCACCCGCGTCAATGACAAAATGCTTGCTTTTACCTATGAACGCCGTTTTGAAAGCCATCCCGATTATCCGCAATTATGGAGTATCCGAAAAGCAATACGCGAGCTCTACGGACGTTCGCGCAAAGGAGCGGAGCGTGAGAATATCCGACAGAAAATAAACTCACTGAAAGACCGTGCCACCGAACTGGAAATTCGCATCAACGAAGCATTGTTCGGCGAAGCACGTGTGATAGCCTGCACACTGGTAAGTTCCGCCAACCGAATATTGACAGGACGCAAATTCAGTACCTTATTCATAGACGAAGCCGCACAAGCTCTAGAGCCTGCCTGCTGGATTGCCATCCGCAAAGCAGACCGTGTCATTTTGGCCGGTGATTATTGCCAGCTTCCTCCTACCATTAAATGCATGGAAGCAGCTCGTGGAGGATTAGACCGGACACTGATGCAGGAGATTGCAGACAACAAACCCGACACTGTATCCTTGTTAAAGGTACAATATAGAATGAATGACGAAATTATGCGTTTCTCTTCAGAATGGTTCTATCAGGGTGAACTGAAATCAGCTCCCGAAGTAAAATATCGGAGTATATTGGACTATGACACACCGATAGAATGGATAAATACGGAAGGAATGGAATGCAACGAAGAGTTTGTGGGTGAAAGCTTCGGCCGTATCAATAAAGAGGAGGCGGCACTCTCCATTTCCCAACTCACCAACTATATCAATAAAATAGGTAAAGACCGTTTTCTGGAAGAACGGATTGATGTGGGACTGATTTCTCCTTATAAAGCACAAGTACAATATCTCCGTCAACTGATAAAACGAGATGCTTTCTTCAAGCCTTACCGACACCTTATCACCATCAATACGGTAGATGGTTTTCAGGGACAGGAACGAGACGTTATCCTCATCAGTTTAGTACGTGCAAATGAAGAGGGACAGATTGGTTTTCTAAATGACTTGCGACGAATGAATGTAGCAATTACACGTGCACGCATGAAACTTATTATATTAGGAGATGCCTCTACGCTGACGAAACATCTGTTTTATAAGAAGTTATACGAATATATCTTGGCGCTGCAAGAATAAAAGAAGGAGGGCAGAACTCCATGACACTCTTTTTCAGATTGTCATTCGTTTTGCTCTCCTTAAATATTTTTTATTAAAGCACGTTCTTCATTCCTCTACTTGATTTCCCGTTATCGGAACAAATAATATTCAGAATCACAAAAGAAGGGAAGCTCTCAGTTGTGGCATAATTTCAAATAATTATTAAGACAATTTACTCATAAACTTCTCTTTGTCCACAATATAACGTACATGTGTACCTTCTCCAATCACGCCCATGCTATCTTGCGCCCGCACTTCAAAAGTAAGTTTTCTGCCTTCCACCTCTTTTAATACGGCAGTAGCCGAAACCGTGTCTCCCACAGCCGAGGGCTTGATATGAGTAGTGTTCATCATGGCCCCTACTGTAGTGGAACCTTCAGGCAACTCATCTGCCACGGCACTCATGGCAGCATTCTCCATCAACGCCACCATAGCGGGAGTGGCAAACACATTCAAATCGCCGCTACCCATGGTGGCAGCTACATTTTCTTTTGAAACGACAACAGTCGAAGTATAAGTTAATCCTGTTTCCATCATGCTATTTTTTATTCTAAATGCAAATGTAACTGAATATCGTATATCATACAAATCTATTTTTCCACATTCATCTTTTACTCTCTCATCAAAATCACAAAAAATGTATAACAGAAATACAAATTCACATTTCAACTGCCTGCCACAAAAATCATAATGTTTAAGCCCCCCAAAGCTGTCCGGCCCTATGAAACATCCGCCTGTTTACCTAGCATAGCCTAGGGGATAATAAAATTACAACCAAACGCCGTCCTTATCTACCTTTACTTTAAGCTCTTTATCGATCTGTTTGTTTTCCAAATCAAGTATATACCATTCATTATCAGGTGTCACCACATAATCAGCATCATCTATCACATAGTCTGAATATTTTTCCATAACCGATTTTTTTACCGCTTCCGGTAAATTTGCCACCTGTACATCCCAGCTTGTTCCCATCCATTCGTTCCGCTCATTGAAATAAACCTCTTTCTCTTTGTTTTCATCTAAAATAGTAACTTCCTGCAAACCTTTTTCACGTTCTATTTCTACAATTGTCGCATTGGGATATTTCTGCTTGACAATAGCTATAATGCCATTTGCATCAGGCTGCGGCAAATAATCATCATAATCTTCTTCGTGTCCGGTATCTACAACAGTTTTTACCAATATGCCTGTAGACGAATAAAACAAATCCAGCTCGGATTCTCCTTTCTCCACCTCAATGACATAAAGAGTTTCCATTCCCTCACGAGTCAACTTATCCACATCATCCACCCGCCAATCAGCATATTTGCCTGCTTTATGGGCAGCAAGTACAGGTTCGGGAAGATTTTCATAACGAACATCTGTTTCTGTCATATACCAGGCAGCCGATAACGGATTGAACCATGCAGAATGCTCTCCACCATCCCAATAAAAATCTACTACAGCATAATCACCTTTCAGCTCCCATTCCACGTCTTTAGCTTGCGGATATTTTGCATTAAATGCAGCCTGTACTTCTTTTGAAACCAAATGTGTGTTTTCAGGAACATCACTATTGTCATCATCACTACAACCACTAAAAGTTAGTGCAGCAAAAGCTGCGAAAAATAAAAATAACATCCAATTCTTTTTCATAATTACATTGTTTTATAGTTTCTTTTTGATGCAAAATTCTTATAGGATTCTGAAAAGAAACTGAAATCATAGAGAAAAGTTCAAAAGACATTCGTCAAACAGCAAATAACAGAAAAACCATACCTAACAGCCCATTTGCACTGAAATGACCTTAAAGCCCCCGATACCTACTTTTAAATTCTTATAAAAGAAGAACTAATAAAGACAAAACAAAATCTCTTCCGAGGTTTTTATTACCTTTGCAATCCTATTTGAACAGAAACGAAAAAAAATATGATAGTTTGTATTGCCGAAAAACCTTCCGTAGCCCGTGACATAGCGGATGTACTGGGAGCAAAAACCAAAAAAGACGGATATATAGAAGGAAACGGATATCAGGTTACCTGGACATTCGGACACCTCTGTACTTTGAAGGAGCCTCATGAATACACTCCCTCATGGAAAGCATGGAGTCTGTCCAGCCTTCCTATGATTCCACCTCGTTTCGGCATTAAGCTAATCAGCGATCCGGGCATTGAAAAACAATTTCGTATTATAGAAGGACTGATGCAAAATGCCGATGAAATTATAAATTGCGGTGATGCCGGCCAGGAAGGAGAACTTATTCAACGATGGGTCATGCAGAAAGCAGGAGCACACTGCCCGGTGAAACGTCTATGGATTTCATCCTTGACTGAAGAAGCCATACGCGAAGGATTCAGCAAACTAAAAGATCAAAAAGAATTCCAACCTTTATACGAAGCCGGATTAAGCCGTGCTATCGGCGATTGGGTATTGGGCATGAACGCCACCCGGCTCTATACCTTAAAGTACGGACAAAACAGACAAATTCTATCGATAGGACGGGTGCAGACCCCGACTTTGGCACTGATAGTAAAGCGTCAGCAAGAAATAGAGAACTTCACTCCTCAACAATATTGGGTACTGGCTACTTTATACCGGGAAACCACATTCTCTGCCATCATCCGCAAAAGCGATGAGGAACTGGCTCAGGAAGAAAGCGATGCTAAAGAGAACCCCAAGAAAGCCAAAAAGGCTGAAGGGAACAGGGGAATTCCTCCCATCACCGATCTTGCTACCGGACAGGCACTTATGGAACGTATCAAAAATGTTCCTTTTACCGTGACAGAAGTAGCAAAAAAACAAGGCACAGAAGCACCTCCCCGTCTTTTTGACCTGACTTCCCTACAGGTGGAATGTAACAAAAAATTTGCTTATTCAGCTGACGAAACTCTAAAACTTATCCAGTCATTGTATGAAAAGAAAGTGACTACTTATCCTCGTGTAGATACTACTTTCTTAAGCGATGACATCTATCCCAAATGTTCCAATATCTTGGCGGGACTAACTCCATATACAGTATTTACCGCTCCGTTGGCAGGACAAAAGCTCATCAAGTCCAAAAAAGTATTTGACAATTCAAAAGTAACGGATCACCATGCCATTATTCCTACGGGACAACCTCCTGTAAATCTGACAGAAATGGAGAAACGGGTATTTGATTTGGTAGCACGCCGCTTTATTGCCGTATTCTATCCCGACTGCAAGTTTGCCACTACTACCGTAATAGGCGAAGCTGACAGTATAGAATTCAAAGCCACAGGAAAACAGATTCTAGATCCCGGATGGCGCGTTATCTTTGCCAAACCACAAACCAATCTGCCAGAAGGTATGACCGATCCCGATGCAGAAGCCCGTGAAAATGACGAAGAACACTCCTTGCCCGCTTTTGTGAAAGGAGAAAGCGGGCCGCATCTGCCCAAACTGGACGAGAAATGGACACAACCCCCACGGCCATATACAGAAGCAACTTTACTACGCGCTATGGAAACTGCCGGTAAGCTGGTAGATAATGACGAGCTACGCGATGCATTAAAAGAAAATGGAATAGGACGTCCGTCTACACGTGCAGCCATTATTGAAACCCTATTTAAACGCCATTATATCCGTAAAGAACGTAAAAATCTGATCGCAACCCCTACCGGAATAGAACTGGTGGGACTAATTCGCGAAGAACTGTTGAAATCCGCCGAATTAACGGGAATATGGGAAAAGAAACTACGTGAAATAGAAAAGAAAAGCTATGATGCAACGACTTTTCTAAATGAATTAAA
>ENA-OPYH01001680-OPYH01001680.1-human-gut-metagenome-genome-assembly--contig:-NODE-1680-length-12112-cov-3.244008_pt1 | contig 12112 bp, 14 predicted proteins | sample MGYA00241254_ERZ501488 | MGnify/ENA primary metagenome ERZ501488 (study PRJEB25962, sample SAMEA2042660) | human gut metagenome | biome: human gut; feature: human-associated habitat; material: faeces...
GTCCTCGTCCTGCGTGCCGTCCAGCGGGTCGGACAGGCAGTTCACCGTGCATCGAGCAGTGTCCTGACTGCCGCGGCTCGGGCTGCGCCAAGGGCACGACCGCCGAGGTCTGCCCTGACTGTCGCGGCAGCGGCGTGATCCAGCAGCGCCGCCAGACGCCGCTGGGCTATATGTCGACGTCGGCCCCCTGCCAGCGCTGCGGAGGCAAGGGTAAGATCATCCACCAGCCCTGCCCCAAGTGCGGCGGCAAGGGCATGATCCGCCACCGCAAGACCATCAAGGTCAGCATTCCTGCGGGCATCGACAACGGGCAGACCATTTCGCTGCGCGCGCAGGGCAACGCGGGTAAGAACGGCGGCCCCGCGGGCGATCTGCTGATCGTTGTGTCCGTGCGTCCGCACGAGATCTTCCGCCGCGAGGGCACGAGCGTCCTGTGCGAAGCGCCCATCACGTTCACGCAGGCGGTGCTCGGCGCGGAGCTTGAGATCCCGACGATCGACGGCAAGGTGAAGTACACCATCCCCGAGGGGACACAGAGCGGCACGACGTTCCGCCTGAAAGGCAAGGGCATTCCCGGCCTCAACGGCCGCGGCCGCGGCGACCAGTACGTCACCGTGTATATCGAGACGCCGCGCAACCTGAACCGCGAGCAGAAGGAAGCGCTCAAGAAGTTCAGCGAGTCGCTCGGCGAGAAGAATTATGAGGAACACAAGAGCTTTTTCGGAAAGTTCAAGCTGTAACGAATAGAAGATGTATTTATCCGATTATCACACCCACTGTTCGCTTTCGTTCGACTCGAAAACGCCGGTGGAAGACATGGTGCGCGCGGGCATCGCGCAGGGTTTGCAGGAAATGTGCCTGACCGACCATGTAGACCTGTTCCGCCCGAGGGAGACGGCGCACTGGGAGCACGATTTTTCGAATCGTGAAGAGACCTTTGCGCGCGCCGACCAGGCGGCGGACGGGAAGATCATCGTCCGCCGCGGTATCGAGCTCGGCGAGGCGATGCGCGACTTTGCCTACGCAGACGAGCTGCTCTCGCGTTTGCCGGAGCTCGACTTTGTCATCGGTTCGCAGCATCAGCTGTCGGAAAAGTACGATTGGAACGACCTCTACTTCATGCCCGAGGCCACGGAGCAGGAGGCGCGCGAGCAGATCGCGGACTATTTAACGCTCGTTCTGGAGACGGCCAAGTGGGGGAAGTTCTCCGTGCTCGGCCACCTGACGCTGCCGCTTCGCTACATGAACGAGAACCACGGTATGCACATGAGCTTTGACGGCTTCGAGGACGAGGTGGCGCAGGTGTTCCGCGCGCTCATTGAAAATGGCTGCGGCATCGAGTGCAACGTCAACCGCGGCAACACGCCGCTGCCGGACGCCAAATGGCTGAGGCTCTATCACGAGCTCAGCGGCGAGATCATCACCATCGGCACCGACGCGCATACGCCGGAATTCGTCGGCATGCGCGCCCGCGAGACGCAGGAATTACTCAAGAGCTGCGGCCTCAACTATGTGTGCACGTTTGAAAAGAAAAAACCGGTCTTTCACAAAATCTGACTGACAAAAGGAGAAACACTATGAAGATCGCATTGGGCTGTGACCACGGCGGATACGCCATGAAGGAAGACATCAAAAAGCAGCTGGAGGGCCTGGGCCACGAGGTCAAGGACTGCGGCACCTATTCCACCGAGAGCTGCGACTATCCCATTTTCGGCGAGGCCGCCGCGCGTGCCGTCGCGAGCGGAGAGTGCGAGTACGGTATCGTCGTGTGCACGACGGGCATCGGCATCTCCATTGCAGCGAACAAGGTCAAGGGCATCCGCTGCGCGCACTGCGCCGATACGCTCGAGGCGCAGCTCTGCCGCCAGCACAACAACGCGAACATGATGGCCATCGGCGCGGGCTTCACGGGCCCGAAGCTGGCCGCGGCCATGGTCGAGACGTTCCTCTCCACCGCGTTTGAGGGCGGCCGCCACGCCCGCCGCGTCGCGCTGATGGACGCTATCGAGGGCTAAAGCATACAAAAACGGAAAATCAACAAAAACCGAAAGGTTTTTGTTGATTTTTTTGCTCTCAAAAGGTAAACTGTTGCACGAGAAAAAGGAGGCGGATGCAGACAATGGCAAGAAGATCGAGCGGAACGAAGGGCTATACCGGTTATCGCGGGCGCAGGCGCGGCAGAGGCGTGCTGGCCGCGGTGCTGGTGGTCATTTTGCTGCTGGCGTGCGGCTTTTTGTTTGCGCAGCGCTATATGGTATACGATGCGGACGGCTCGGTCCGCTTTGAGTTCCCCTGGATAAAGAAGACCCCACAGGACGACACCGCAAATGGCGGCGACAGCGGCGACGATAAGGAGCAGGACGACCTTGAGATCACGGTGCAAAAGCCCGTCATCAAGGATACCTACGCAGTCGAGCTGGGTGCGGACGCGCTCGGCAGCGATTGGCAGGCAGCGCTCGATGGCCTTGATAAGGACGTGAACGCCGTGGCGGTCGAGCTCAAGGACGCGAGCGGCAAGATCCATTACGGCTCTAAGGTGCAGGGCGCGATCGACTGCGGCGCGGTGGCTGGCGGCAGCGCATCGGATACGGCCATTCAGGGCCTTGTCGACTCGGACTACTATACGATCGGCCGCATCAGCACGCTGCACGACAGCCTGTACGCCTACGAGCACATGACGGACGCCGCCGTGTGCCAGCTGACGGGCTTTGTCTGGTACGATACGAACAGCACCCACTGGCTCGCGCCCGAAAAGCAGGCGGCGCGCCAATATGTGACCGATATCGTCACGGAATGCGCACAGATGGGCTTTGACGAGCTTCTGCTCGACGATTTCCACTACCCGCGCGAGGGGCGCATGAGCCGCATCAAGACGGACGAGCGCACCATGACGCAGCAGGAGGCGCTTGCGCTGCTCGCCGACGATATCCACACCGCGCTTGAGCAGGCGGGCTACAAGGGCAAGCTCTCCGTCAGCGTGGACGCGGACATCGCGCTTGCGGGCAGCGAGGCAAACTCCGGCATCGTGATGAGCGAGCTCACGGAAAAGTTCGACCGCGTGTACGTCACGGTCACGGCAGACCAGCTCGAGAGCGTCACCGAGGCGATGAAGGCCTACGACGTCGAGTTCGTCCCCATCGTGACGGAGGCGACGGACAGCGGCAGCTATCTGATCGAAAAGTGAAAAGAAAAAGCGGTCTGCTGAAATCTCAGCGGACCGCTTTTTGCGTAAAAAACAGCACGAAGCAGTGCCCGCTGCCTCATGCTGTTTTTCTTTATGAAAAGAGAGGTATCTCAGTTCATACTGCGGGAATTTTCGTAGCCGCCCTCGCGCGAAAGGCTCATCGCGCGGATGCGGTCATAAACATCGGCTTCGAGCTCGACCGTGCCGCGCGCAAGCTGTTCGCTGCGGCGCTGGGCGGAACGTTCGCCGGGGACGAAGACCTGTGCATTTCCTGCGGCGGGTGCGCTGGTGCGTACAGCCTCGGCCAGCGCCGATGTCTGCGCGATGAAATCGTCTGCGGAAGAAAACATTTCCGGCGACAGGGCGCAGAACAGGTAGCCGAGGTCGTATTCATCGCGGATCTCGCCGCCCATCTTTGCGCCGACGAACGCGCCGGTCAGAATTTCGAGCGCCATGCACAGTGCCGCGCCGCGCGCCCCGCCAAAGGGGAGCACGCCCTGCACGCGCTGTGGATCGGTGGTGAAAGCGCCGGCAGCATCGAGAAAAGTCCTCTCGGGGAGGGAACGCTCCTCGACAATGGCCTGCCGCAGCTCGCCCCACACGCCCTGCGCGGTGGCAAAGTCAAAGAGGAGGGGGGGCTTTTCGCCCTGCGGGAAGCCGAAGGAAAGCGGATTTGTGCCGAACATCGGCGCGCTGCCGCCAAACGGCACCACATGCGCGGGACCACCGTTGTTCGTGACGATGCCGATGCAGCCGCGCTCGGCGATCAGGCGGGAATAGGGGACAAGGCGGGCATAGCGGCTGACGTTGGTCAGCGCGACGAGGCCGACGCCATGCTCTTTAGCGAGTTCTGCGCTGAGCGCGGCAGCCTGCCGCGCGGCGATGTGGCCGAGCTCGCGGTGGCCGTCGATCTTGGCGTGGCCGCCGGTCCGGCTCACGATTTCGATGCTGCCCTCGCGGCCTGAAAGGCCGATGTCGATGGTCAGGAATTTGGAGACGCCGTGGGTCTTATGACCCTCGAGCTCGGCGTCCAGAAAATCATCGACGATGAAATCGGCGTCCTCGCTGCCGATGCCGCGCAGCGCGAGCGCGTCGAGCATCATGACGCGGAGCTCGTCGATGCGGATCTCTTTTTTCATAGGCCGCGCTCCTGCGCCAGCGCGATCAGACGGGCGAACACGTCCTGTGCAAGGCCACGGACGGCCTCACGCTTGTAGGGCATGGAGCCGCGCCCCGCGATGACGCGCTCGACCTCGGAAGAGAGCAGGTCACCGAGCGCGGCGCCGGTCTCCGCCGTGAGCGGCTTTCCCCCAAGGAACGCCGCGGCGTCTTCTGAAAGGTAGGCGGCCGACAGCCGCCGCCGCGTTGTCGCCCGCGCCGCCGACGACCAGCGTGTCTTTGCTCAGCCCGGTCAACTCCGCTGCCGCCTTGGAGATGTGGCCCGTCACTTCGCAGGATTCGTACACCTTCGCCAGCAGCGACGGGTCGATGTTCAGCATGTTCAGCAGCTTCTCTGACCAGCAGCGGTTCGGCACATCGAGCATCTGCATCCCGGATGCGTCGCTGACTTCGGTCGCGAAATCGCCGGTCAGCATATAGCGCATGTATATGACAGGTAATGAATAACACTTATATATGTTATCTAGAAATCTTATGTACTTCCTGATGTAAGTTAAGATTATATTAAAAACGCGTTTTTCATATTGATACTATATCACTATATTATATATTTGTAAAGTATTATTTTAAAAATATTTTTATTTTATATAACTTTCATTTTATTTATATACAGCACATTCACTTGCAGCAAACTACATATTGTAAACTACATATTAGAGCGATTACACGTTATCATTACATAATACTTTTTTGTAACAGGGATCTTTATCAGATTTTCATATTACATTAAAAATCCCTTCAGGCAATATCTGCCCGAAGGGATAATAAATCATTCTTTAGATTATCAGCATCTGGTTATTCACCCTTTTTAAGTTCAATTTCACCTGAATCGTTAGATAATGTAAGTGTCTTTGACTTGTTAGAAATCTTAAATGTATACTCGTCTGTCTGTGTTCCACCAAGAACTGACTTGTTGATAGTTATTTTGTCACCATCAACGGAATATGTAATATTAAGCTGAATTCCGCTTAACTGCATAGTTCCCTGACCATCTGCCTCGAAATTAAATACAACATCATATCCGTTATCATTACCACTCCAGCTTCCCTCTACACTTGATGACTTACTTCCGCAAGCTGTAAATGCCAAAGCGAATACCATAATCATAGCACTTATTATTAAACTCTTAGTCTTTTTCATAGACGCCTCCTTTCTTCTTTCTGTATATATTTAAGCATTTGCAAAACGCTTAATCTTAATCTAATTATCCTTGCTTAAAAGCTCCACAATATCAGCAAATTTCATTGCGTGCGATGCCTTTATCAATATATTATCATTATCCTTAAGGATTGACGAATATGCCATATTGAATTCTTCCATATCATCAAAGCTGTGTATCTCACAATCATATGAACCAAAATGTGTTTCCATATAATCGTCTGTTCCCATAGCGATATGTCTTGCCAGATCACCAATCGTAATAAGAACATCTATATTCTTAGTACCTATATACTGTCCAACATCATAGTGGAGATTTTTCTCATTTTCTCCAAGCTCATACATATTACCAAGTATACATACTTTTCTGCCAATAGCCACATCAAGCACATCAACAGAAGCCTTCATAGATACAGGATTAGCATTGTAGCAGTCATCTATTAACGTATATTTGCTTGTTTTAATAATATTATTTCTGCCTGAAATAGTCTTTAAATCAGCTATTCCGTCTGCTATCTGTGTAGAAGTAAGCTCTAATGCCGCACCGACACAGGCTGCTGCAAGTGCATTGTATATCATATGATGTCCAGGAACCGGCACAGTTACCTCAAAATCCTTACAGCCATCTACACAATTAAGACCTGATATTACAAATTTAGTTCCACTAAGCCCAAGATTTTCTATATCCTTGGCATACACACCGTCTTTATAGTTAATTCCAAATCTTTCAGGCTTCTTTCCATTAACCTCATCTACAGTGATAAGCTTATCATCATCGCCGTTAAGTATCGCTATTCCGTCAGGCTTCATATTATTGAAAATCTCTGTCTTGGCCTTTAATATTCCATCTCTTGTCTTAAGATTTTCAAGATGACACAGACCTATATTAGTTATTACGCTTATATCTGGCTGGGCAATTTTTGATAATCTGTCCATTTCTCCGAAATCACTTATTCCCATTTCAAGAACAGCAACTTCATCATCATCTCTTAAGCGGAATACTGTAAGAGGAAGTCCTATTTCATTATTGAAATTACCTTCTGTCTTTAACACTTTATACTTCTTGTTAAGCACATAACTGATTGTTTCTTTAGTGCTTGTTTTACCTACACTTCCTGTTATACCTACAACCTTGATATCAAGATTATTACGGTATAAAAGTGCCATATCCTTTAACGCCTGAAGACTTGATTTAACCTTTATATAAGAATTAGTCTGTCCTTCAAGTTCTTTTTCTGATATAACACACAACGCTCCATCATTAAAGCAGTTGTCTATGTATTGGTGTCCGTCAGTTCTCTCGCCACATATGGCAACAAACAATCCGCCATTCTGCACTTTACGGCTGTCAGTTGTTATGTCTGTCACTTCTTTATCAAGGTTATCTTCACTGCCATAATATACGCCATTGCAGGCTTCTGCTATAGCTCTTAATGTCATTCCACGCATAAATAATAATCTCCATTCAATATTAATTATACTTTTCTAAAGATATTTCTATAATCTTCTTAGTAAGTTCATCATATGACATTCCTACAGCCGCAGCTTCCTGTGGAAGTAAGCTTGTTCCTGTCATTCCCGGAAGTGTATTAATTTCAAGGCAGTATATATCTCCGTCTTCATTAAGAAGTTCATCTACTCTTGCATATGTAGTAACTCCAGCTGTCGCACAGGCTTTCTCTGCCCATCTTTGCATTTTCTCTGATATTTCCTTAGGAAGATTAGCTGGACAAGTCTCCTTAGTTGCTCCTGCCTTATATTTATTCTTATAATCATAAAATCCGTCAAGCGGTTCTATCTCTATAACTGGAAGTGCCTTTCCATTAAGTACACCTACAGAGAATTCTCTTCCCTTAATGAATTCTTCTACAAGTATATTATCTTCATATGAGAATGCATCTGTTAAGGCTCTCTTGAATTCTTCTTCGCTATTAACAATAGATACTCCTACACTTGAACCACCACAACAAGGCTTAACCACACAAGGAAATGGAACATATTCTACCTTATGTCCCTTGTGGAGTGCTATGCCCTTAGGCATTGGAATACCCTCTGGAACAAGAACCTTTTTAGTAAGCTCCTTGCTCATTGATATGGCACTGCTTATATAATCAGTTCCTGTGTACTTAATTCCCATAAGTTCAAATGCTGCCTGTATCTTTCCGTCCTCACCATTGCTTCCGTGAAGCCCCATAAATACTATGTCTGCTTTCTGGCAGAGTTCAAGAACATTATCTCCAAAGAAACCTTTTCCCAAAGCTTTTCTTGCTTCAAGTTCCTTCTCAACATCAGGAGTCTGGTTCTTTAAATATTTGCAAAGCTTTTCCAAATCATTGTCATTATTAAAAAAGTTATCAACATTTTCACTATCTATACCGAAAAAAACATCCACAATGTTAGCATTGTATCCATTTCTTCTTAAAGACTCACACACTTTGGTACTTGTAAGAATTGATATATCTCTTTCAGTGCTTGTACCACCTGCTAATACAACTATATTCATTATTAATCCTCTTTTCCACACACAATCTCTTATTGTATAGTTCTCCTGTGCATACCTTATAGAATATAACATTTATTAACAACATATGCAATCAATATCGTAATTAGTCACATACTTTTCCACAATATCAACATACTTATACACATTTTATGTGAATTCACAAAATTCTGTAATATTATCCATTTTATCGCATATATTATGTTAATTTTCTGACAATTATCACTACTGACGCAGTCTTAATCCTTCATATTTGGTATGTGCAAGAAGACATTTTCTAAGTGAATTATATCTATCAGTAATGTCGCCCTCTGGCACAGCAACTTCAATGGACTCCGCCATAATATCAATAAGCCCGTCATTTAATTCACTTCTCATAGAAGTTAATATATCAAGCTTCTCTTTATAATCATATGCATCAAGAAATCTTATCAGCTTGCTGTCCTGTACAGTATTCTCATCTGAATTGTAGGTGTCAGCAATATTCCCATTATCAGATGAGACATTTTCTGTCTTATAATCAATAGATTTATTCTCTGTATATCTATTTCCTGCTATGTCGCAGGCAGACTTATCTACTGTATATGTATTATCCGCTGAAACCATATTAACATTGTCTATCGATTTATTATAAGCAGATGTATCATCGGATTTCTCAAGTGCTTTTCCTGTATTAATATCTATAAGTTCAAATCTGTATTTCTGCTCTACATCAGGATATTTATTATGGTCAACTTCGCTCAAAAACATATCATATGGTCTTACATATAACTCATATGAGCCGTATAGCCCCTGATACACAACCATTTTCTCCTTAGTCTCTGAGTGTATCGCAACGCCTCTTACCTGATACAGCTTATTCTTAAAATGTCTGTAAAAACCACCAATAACTAATTCTCTTTGCATAATCACTCCTCCTGTTGCTTTTATATAAAATTAAACTTTTTCGTTAATTTATTATTTTATTAAGATTAAGGATTTTGCGTACTTTTTTAAAGTGTTATAATCTACTTGCGTACTTAATACAATTCTATTATCTGCTTAGAAATCGTGCGCAGAAATGAGGTTATAATATGAAACAGGTAGATTTGCACGTACACTCAACATATTCTGACGGAACTAATACTCCCTCAGAGCTTATAGCAATTGCTTCTTCTAAAAATCTTAGTGCCATCGCCCTTACCGACCACGATACTCTTGACGGAATACCAGATGCCCTTAAAGCCGCTGGTAATTCAGAGGTGGAATTAATACCCGGTGTTGAATTAAGCACTAATTTTAATAATACCGAAGTCCATATCGTAGGACTTTTTATTGATTACACTAACAATGCCATCAATGATTATCTTAAAACACAGCGCGAGTCACGCATCAACCGTAATATTGCAATATGTGAACGCTTCTGTTCAATCGGTATTAATATTACATATGAACAAATGTTAAAATTATACCCTGATGCTGTTATAACAAGAGCACATTTTGCTGATTATCTTGTTAAGAATCATTACACAGGCGACCGCAACGAAGCCTTTGACAGATACTTAAGTCCCGGAAAGCCCTGCTTTGTGAACAGGCATAAGGTTGACCCTTCTGAGGCTGTAAGCATTATTCATCAGGCTGGCGGCGTTGCTGTGCTTGCACACCCAATTCTTTACCACCTTGGCAAAGCCCAGATGAATGAGCTTATTAACCACGTATGCTGTGCCTCAATTGATGGAATTGAAGCAATTTATTCAACCTATAAACCTGCCGATGAAAGGGAAATCCGCAAAATCGCCAAAGAACATAATCTTCTCTTATCCGGCGGCTCTGATTACCATGGTGCTAACAAGCCTAACATACAATTAGGAACAGGTCTTGGACATCTTTTTGTTCCTTACGAAATAAAAGATGCCCTTTACGAAAGAAGCCTTACTTTTCGTCAACAACCTGAAAAATATAGAATTTAAGGTATAAGGACTCATCGGCTGACCACAGAATTGGGTGGTCAGGTGACTGGGTCCTGTATTCTATCTGTCTTAGTCTTTTATATACATTTCTTGCCGCTTCGCCAATTGTCTTAGTGAACAATTCCGGATCCATAAAATGTGAACAAGAGCAGGTTGCAAGGTATCCGCCGTCTTTGACAAGCTTCATCCCCCTAAGATTAATCTCTCTGTATCCCTTAACTGCATTTTTAATGGAATTTCTTGACTTGGTAAATGCTGGTGGATCAAGAATCACAACATCAAACTTCTCGCCACTCTTTTCAAGCTGTGGAAGCAGGTCAAACACATCTGCACATTTGAATCGGACAATATCCTCAAGTCCGTTAAGCTTGGCATTTTCTGTCGCCTGATTAACAGCAAGTTCAGATGCATCTACTCCTAATACGCTTGAAGCTCCCGATATTCCTGCATTAAGTGCAAATGAACCTGTATGTGTAAAGCAGTCAAGAACCTTCGCACCCTTGCATAAGCCGCCGATAGCTCTCCTGTTATATTTCTGGTCAAGGAAAAAGCCTGTCTTCTGACCGTCCTTAACATCTACATAATATTTAACACCATTTTCAGTTATCATAACTTTGGTATCGAATTCTTCACCGATAAAGCCTTTAACTCTTTCCATTCCTTCAAGCTGTCTTACTTTGGCATCGCTTCTTTCATATACGCCTCTTATTGGCATGCCATATTCTTTAAGTATTTCTTTCAGGTCATCGACAATAAGCTGTTTAAATCTGTCAATTCCAAGTGCAAGTGACTCTACTACAAGAACATCTGAGAACTTGTCTATTACTATACCCGGAAGAAAATCTGCCTCTCCGAATATAAGCCGGCAGGAAGATGTATCGACAGTATCCATTCTGTAGGAAACAGCATCTTTTACACGCTGTTTGATAAATTCTTCGTTAATCTCTCCCTCGTGTCTTGATAACATTCTTACTGTTATTTTGGAACGGCGGTTTACGAAGCCTATTCCCATAAAGTAATCATCGAAATCGTGGAGTTCGATAAGGCCTCCGTCTTCTACGGTTTCGGAAAATGTGTCTATTTCGTTGTCGTATACCCACATACCGCCGGATTTTAATTGACGGCCGGCGCCTTTTTTCAGGGTTACTGTGCCTGTTATTTTGAATAAATTGGTCATTGGTTGAGGTCCTCTCTTTTATTTGGGGTGGGGTGGGAAATGCAGTGGTGGCATAGATTGCGCTTGTGCTTCGCACTTCGCTTCTACTTTGCCTTGGCTTATTATGTACTGCCGCAGATTGCCTTTACTTTTGGCTCGTGCTTTGCACATCGCCTTTAGTTGATTTCCCACTGGTTTCGCCGTGCAGGTCCAAGAAAGCTCTGGCTTTCTTGGACTGTCGGGCTGTCGCCCTATCAGACAGAAATTTTAAAAGCAGCTTTGTGCAAGCACAGCAGCTTTTAAGTTTTCTGTCTGGCACGGCTTGTAGCTTACGCACATTATATCCCCTCACCGTCAGTTTTACAACTTTAATTCTTTCCCAACATCACTTACTACAGCTACCTTTTCACTTCAATACAACCTTAATCTCCTTCTCCATCTAATTCTTCCCTGTATTGTAGAACATAAATACTCCGCCCATTGCTATTATCAGGGCTAAGAGTTTGAGCCACGAGAAGTCGGCTTTTTTGCTTCCAAATAAGCCCATAAGTTCTATTATATAGGCTACTATTACCTGTGCTACTACTATTGTGACTTCGGCTTTGGCTACACCTAGGTCTGATACACTTTTTACTACGGTGAAGGTTATGAATGCTCCTATCACACCGCCTAATAATGATATTTTATTCTCTACCTGAAATATTCCACTAATATCAGGTCTTCCGTTAAACAACCACATTATAATGCAGGTTGCAAGTGCTGTAAACTGCACGAAGCCTGCCGCCACCCATATACTGCTCGCTTTTGTAACATTCGTATTAAGTACACCTTGCAGGCTCATTAACGCACCTGAGATTATTGCAACAATAAATCCTGCCATCAGACAACCTCCTTTAACAATCTCTATTGTTAATAAAGTATTTACTGATAGCAGGATTTTATTCACTAATATTGGAGTAAATTACATTTTTATCCACACTAATGTA
>ENA-OPYH01001698-OPYH01001698.1-human-gut-metagenome-genome-assembly--contig:-NODE-1698-length-12041-cov-14.698648_pt1 | contig 12041 bp, 10 predicted proteins | sample MGYA00241254_ERZ501488 | MGnify/ENA primary metagenome ERZ501488 (study PRJEB25962, sample SAMEA2042660) | human gut metagenome | biome: human gut; feature: human-associated habitat; material: faeces...
ATTCATAACCACCCAATATCACTTTCTCAAAGTTCTGCACTCCTACCGGATATAGCTTGCTCATAACCACTGGATTTTGATTCTACTGCGAATGTAGTAATTTTCAGCGAACATTCAAACAGGCAGGAAACAGGAAACGGAAAAGTTGGCTGGAAATGTTGTTGGGAGTGGCATCGGCTTCGGGAAAAAAGAAAAGGAACCGACCCCTTTAAGAGGCGATTCCTTTTTCGTGAGAGTTATTTTTTTCAGCTTATTCTGCTACTTTTTTTACCACCAGCGTATGGTTATGGGTATCTTTCCATTCTGCCAGAAGGGCATACAGTTCTTTGTAGCTCGACGGAGTCTGTAACTGGCGGCTGATGCGCAGGCTGCGGGTTACTTTCATGCCTTCTTTCGTGGGCTGATAGCTGAATACTACTTTTCCGCAGGCATTACTGATTTCCTTGTTGGCGCGGGGAGTCACTTTCATACCTTCCGGCAGGCAGACAATGGTCTCCAGTGTGCAGTTCACCGTTCTCGGCAGAAGGATATTCTCGGGAATGGTTGTATTGGCGGCATATGCATAGAGTGTGCGGGCCGGTGTCGGGTCGTTCAGTGTCACGATTCCCCATCCTTTGGCGGGTTGCTGCAACTTCTTTTCATCCACCTTCAGGGTGTCGGTCTGCTGCATTTCCTTGGCTCCTAAATAAGCTTCCATTGTCTGTGGTTTTCCATCCAGACTGGTCACCGCCAGGAAGGGTTGCAGGTTGGCTTCTTCGGTGCCTGTCAGGGCGACTTTCTCGGGCATCAGCTTGCTTTGGGCTACCAGCGATACGATGGTAGACAAACCTTGGTTTTCTGCTTTCGACGGACGCAAGGCACATACGGCTACTTCCGCTTCCAGTCCGGCTGCCTGCTGCAGGGTAACATCCAGGTTCGCTAATTCTGCCTGGGTGCCGTAAGCCGAACGGATGACTTCCGATGCCGGACGCAAACGATAACCGGCATCCTGCAGTGATACACCGCAACGGCCCAATTGATACAGTTCAGTCATGTAGCGGGCGATGGCGTTGCGGACTGCCTGTGGATTGTCTTGGATGTCTCGAGTCAGTTCGGCAACCTTTGCTTCAATAACGGAGCGGTTGCCGGGCTGGAACTGTGCTTTCAGGCTTTTCAGGGCTTCATCGTATCGTGACCAGGTTGAGGCCATGAATATGGGCATCATGCCGCTGGCTATCGCTTGTGCTTGTCCTATGCTTTCTCTTGCAGAAGGATAGGCGTAAGGGCGGGGTTTTACTTCCTTCAGTATCCAGGTGAAGGATTTCATTCCGTCTCTCTGGGCAATGGACGGCTGGGCAGAGGCGTTCAGCAGTTCATAGTGTACCGATTTTCCGGCTGGTACGTTCAGGCGGAAGGTAAATTCCTTAATGAGGGAGAGTTCCTTGACCGGACAGCAGACATCGAGTTCTGGCAAGTAACCGGCTTTGCTCACAATGGAGTAGTCCAGCACGATGGTGGCACCTAACTCAAGTCCGGTGTGTACCACGACCATCTCTTTCAGCTGGTTGTAGGCTGGTGCGTTGGCGGCTGCGGCAGGCAATACTTCTACGAAGGCATTGGCGGGTGTCTGAACCACGGTGCCATCTTTTTGGCGGGTGTAGGACGCGTGAATCTCCAGTTTCTGAAAATCGGGGTTATACACGATAAATGTTTCTCCGTACAAGCCGTTCATGGCGGCATGGGTGAACAGGGTCAGTTCCTTTTGTACCCGCATCTCCTGACTGCCGTCGGCACGCAGGGTGTACGTTTTCGAAAGTTTGCGGAATTCCGCTTCCGATGCGGCTCTGGCCGGCAGCACTGCCAGCAAAAGCATTCCTATGATTCCTATGTAGATTGATAATGTTTTCATTACGCTTCGTTTCTTGTTAAAATCCTCGAATGAGTGGTTATTTCTTTACCACAATATATTCTCCATATCCCTTGGCTGTGTTCACTGCGTTTCGGAAACTTTCCCAGTCGGAAGCTTCGTAGACCCGTTTTTTCAGGCGTAAGGATGTTTTCACCTGCAACTGGTTGCCGTTTTGGCCCATGTATCCGGTGAATCCGGCTCCGGAGCCGTCCATCTGGTCGCGTTTCTCCTTCCCTTGCCATTCGTATCCGGCAGGAAGTTTTAGGTTTTCTTCCATTTCCACCAGACGGGAGCAGCCGTCCTTGAAGCCGTAGGCCCGTTTCTCCAGGCTGGTATCTATCCGCAGGTAGGAGAGGACTTGCGTGTAGAGGTTGTTCAGCACGAAGGGTTTGAAAAACATTTCTCCCTGGTCGCCCTTCAGTGCATATTCCGGAATTTCGTAGCGGAACGTAATCCGGATGGGGGCGCGCTGGTAGTCTTTCGGTGTTCGTCCGTAGTCCACACTTTTCAATCGGGCTTTGGGCGATACGTTCAGCAACTGGCGTTCCATGGTATGTGCCCATTCGCTTTGGAATCCGGTAGTGAAGATGCGGCGGATGTTACTGTCGCTCTGTCCTTCTGCTTCGATGGTAAAGGTGCCTTTCAGCGTGCCTTTTTCATCGAGGGTGTTCTGTGCTTTGATGCGTACGTAATGGCTTTCCGGGTCGGAGATGGGAGTCAGGCACAGGTCGGTGCCTTCCGGTGTGCCTGGCAGGTAATTCTGCTGCTGTTCGGCACTGCTCCACAGTTCCCGGCAGAAAGGTACCCACGTGGGGTCGAGCGGCATCATCGTGCCGTCACTGAGTTTCACCACAGCCACACAGTGATTGAAATGGTCGGCCGGAATGGTCTCCACCCGGCTGCCTGCCATGGTCATGGCCGGAAAGGCTTCGAATCCTGCCATCCGCAGGAATGCAATCAGCGTGCCGGCAATGTCCTTGCACACGCCACAGCGGTCGGTGTAGTTCATTTTCAGGTTGTGCAGGGTGAATCCTTCTCCCTTGCCCATGGAGATACCTGCATAACGGATGTTGTCGGCTACCCAGTGGGTAAGTACTGCCACTTTCTCCAGTTCGGTCTTTTTACCCCGAATGAGCTCGTCTACTTTCTTCTGGGCCTCTGGAATGGCGGTGAAACTGCCGTAGTCTTCGTTGACTCCGTAGAACCAGCGTGACTTCTCTTTCCAGTCGGCGGTGGTAGACATCATCAGTTTCGGTGCGGCGTCATAAAAATCGACCATATTCGGTTCCCGACGGAAGGGAAGGATGGCATCTTTGGCGAAGGTATAGACTTTCCGTCCGTCTTCATAGCGCATGGAGGAAGCGCAGCTGCCCTGATAGAACTGGAATTGCATTTCTTTTTCGGCCGGCAGACTGACGCGGTACACTTTGCGCAGGGTGGGATCGGCCGACCAGAAGGGCACGATGTCGTAGAACTGTCCGCGCATGGGCGGGATAAAGCGGGAGTCGTCTCCTGTCTGGGGTGCATCACCCAGCAAGGCGTACGTGAATCCTTTCTTGTCGATCTCATAATCGATGATGTCGCCTGGTTGCAATGCGCCCAGTTCCAGCATAATCTGGCGGGCTCCCCAGTAGATGGCTCTGGCCGGAGCGGTATAGTCGCAGGCCTTGCTCACATCGACCGATGTATAGGTTCCGTCAGCATGGTAAATGGTCACTCGCTTGAAGGTGGCGGCTGCCGTCAGTGGGTCGTAATCGTATTTCAGTACCCGTTGCTGCAAGGCTCCGGCAGTTGTCTGCACCCGTACGGCCCGGCAGACCGCAAACGAACCTTGTCCGGTAGGTTCCACTGTCACACTGGTACTGTCCAGTAAATTTACACAAGGATAATCGGCATACTGCTTATCCAAAGAAACTGCCCCGCCGTTTCTCCACGACTGGGCATGTACGGCCGTTCCTCCCCATATCAGGACGGCAGCACCTACAAAAAATAGTTTTGTCTTTTTCATATTTTTCTGATAGATTGCCTGGTAAAAAATAACGGTCTTAAAGGTAGGTATTCTTGTGTAGCTGACCTAGCGATTGGGGAATTTATTTTTGATAAATACCTCCGTAATTGGTCAGGTTTTGGTATATTTGTGGGAGATACAACCTTTGAACTTAAAAAATACACGTTATGAAACACATCCTGATTCTTCTGTGTGCCCTGTTAGGGCTTGGCAGTTGCCAAAGCAGTAACACTACTGAGATAGACAACCGGACGGTACAGACATTCGACGTGCCGCGTTTTATGGGGAAGTGGCACGAAATAGCCCGTTACGACCACCGCTTTGAAAAGGGCATGACCCGTGTAACGGCCACTTATACCTTGCTCTCCAACGGGCGCATTGAGGTGCTGAACGCGGGATACAAAGATGGGAAGTACAAGGAAATCAAGGGAAAGGCCAAACAGCCCGATCCGAACGACCCCGGCAAACTGAAAGTATCGTTCTTCCTGTGGTTCTATGCCGACTATTATGTGCTCGATATTGACCCGGATTACCGCTACGTGCTGATAGGCAGTAGCAGTGACAAGTATCTCTGGATCATGAGCCGCGAGGAAACCTTGCCCGACAGGGTGCTTCAGGAACTCTTGGATAAACTTCGGAAGCGCGGATATGATACGGACAGGCTGGTGTATAGTAAGGAATAAGTACAAATGTTGCGAAAAAAATTAAAAAGCGTAAGCATTTTATCTTTCCTTATTCTATAATGTTCTATCTTTGTCCTGCCTTGGTAGAGGTTTTGCATAGCAATAAAGCTCCATTGTTTTTTAGTTGTTTTATGTTCATTGTATGTAAGTATGCAAAGGAGTTTTTTATTGCTTGTCGTATGCTGGTGTGCTGGTTTGTTATCCGTCCTTGCCACCGGTAATTATTCCACTACGTATGTTTCTTTAAATCGTCAGGATGCACTTTTGTATGCTCCAGACACCTTGTCGGCCAAAAGTGGTGTGGCAGTGGTCGTGATGCATTCTGATGAAAATTACATGGGATTTGTAGCCAACGCTGAGCTGGCCCGGAGAGGGAACAGGGTGTTAGCTATATTCTTTTTTTAGCAGAAAGTGTGTGGATAGATTGAACTAATATTTTGTTTTTACTGGATTATGAAGAGAAGACTTTGGTTTACAATGGCTTTTGCAGGCCTGTGTCTGGGCGCTTCGGCAGCGGGAGATGCCTTGCGTTTTAATGCGGAAAATTATACGCTGAAGTCCTTGCAGATGCCCGATGGGGAGATGGTTTCCTATAAGGCTTATGAGGGAATTTATTATGTGAAAAATGTAGAAGATTCCACTTATCAGACCCTGAATTTGTATGTGCCTTTTGGGGTGAAAGATACGGATTCTGTGCCTATTTTATTGCGCACCTATGTAGGAGGTTACATGGCTTCTACAGCCAAGACGCCTTCGGCTACCGATGCTACTGGAAGGGCTTTGAAGGAAGGGTATGTGGTGTGCATACCTGGAAGCAGAGGGGCTAACTCTGTGGTAAAGCGGAACGGAGAGGAGGTTTATACGGGAATCGCTCCGAATGGTTTGCTTGACTTGAAGGCGGCCGTACGCTATTTGCACTATAATGACGAGGTGATGCCGGGAGATGCCAACCGTATTTTTACGGATGGAACAAGTGCAGGAGGAGCCATGTCGGCTTTGCTGGGGGCTACCGGAAACGGGAAAGACTATGAACCGTATCTGGAAAAAATGGGAGCAGCTCCGGCACGTGATGAGGTGTTTGCGGCTATCTGTTATTGTCCGATTACTGATTTGGAGCATGCCGACTGTGAATATGAATGGCTGTACAGTTGTACTAATGACGGAATAAGGGGACTGGATGAGAGTCAGAAGGCGGTATCGGAAGAACTGGCGGCACTTTGTCCGGATTATTTGCGTAGTCTGAACCTGACCACGCCTTCGGGAGAGAAGCTGACAGCCGACAATTACCGGAATTATCTTAAGAACTTGTTGATGGCATCCATGCAGCGGGCATTGCAGGAAGGAGCCGAGATTCCCGACAGTATAGGCGTGGTGTTTTATCAGGAAAAGCAGGATTTTATGGGAGCTGGTCCTCGTAGAAGCAGGCCTTCTGGGGAGAGACGGTTTCCGGAAGGCCTGGATGGAAGAGAAGCCCCTTCGTTTGGCCCTGCAGGACGTCCACCTCGTATGGAGTTGCATACAGACTTTGTTGCCGACTTGAATCTGGACCGGTATCTGACTTATGTGGCCTCGGTTACTCCGCTGAAAACACCTCCTGCCTTTGACCAGGAAGGAGTGTTGGTGGAAACGGCCTCACCGGAAAACAAGGTGTTTGGTAATGCGCAGGGGGAATCTGCCAATTTTACAATTTTTAGTTTGCAGCGTCGTACAAAGGATTCGAATGCTGTGCTGGATGAAGAACTCCGTCATCGCATTTACCTGATGAATCCAATGAACTTTATTGGCGGAGATTCGCAGACTACTCTTGCAGGACACTGGTATATACGTCATGGGGCACGCGACCGTGATACTTCTTTCCTGGTACCGGTGAATTTGGCCACAAAGTTGCAGAATACGGGAGTAGAAGTAGATTTTGCCTTACCATGGAACCGTCCGCATACGGGAGACTACAATTTGGACGATTTGTTTGCCTGGATGAAACGGGTGGCTGAAGGAAAATGATTTATGAAATGGATAGATTTGAGAATATGAAGAAAGTAAATACATGGAATATTGTGCTGGTGTTTGCGGTAGTGGTACTTGTCGTGACTGTTGCATTATTGGCTAGACATTCTGCGGCTTCATCGGGAGATGCTGTGATGAAATGTATCTTGACTCGTACCAGCATTCGGGCTTATCAGGACCGTCCGGTGGAGGATGAGAAGGTGGAACAGTTGCTGCGTGCAGCTATGGCAGCTCCAACGGCAGGCAACAAGCAGCCCTGGAGATTTGTTGTTATAGAAGACCGTCAGACATTGAAAGAGATTTCTGCACATTTCCAAACAATGAAGATGGCGGAGCATGCACCGCTGGCCATTGTTGTTTGCGGTGATATGGACGATACGTTTCCGGAAGATGGTAAGGACTATTGGGTGGAAGATGCGTCAGCAGCTTCGGAAAATCTTTTGCTGGCTGCTCATGCGTTGGGATTGGGTGCCGTATGGTGTGGCGTTTATCCCATGCAGGAGCGGGGGTATTATTTGAAGAAGCTTTTGCACCTGCCGGCTAATATTGTTCCTTTGAACGTAATTCCTGTGGGGTATCCGGAGGGTGATGCTACTCCGAAAGACAAATGGAAACCAACTTATGTTCATTATGAACATTGGAACGGAAGAAAACTTCGTTAACATACCTATAAAGATGAATGAGTGGGAGGTGCAGGGAGTGATTCCTGCACCTTTTTTCATGCTCTGAACCCGATGCGACGGATGGGCTGCGGTTCCAGTTTCACCACCTGCTTGCCGCGGAGACGATTACCTGCCTTCACGACATCTTCCTGGGTGATGGTACGGAACAGGAAGGTGTTGTCTGGAACGGAAGGTTGCGACATGATACGCTGGGCCATGCACTTGATGATACCCTGCTCAATCAGGTTGTGCAGCCAGCGTCCGTTGCCGAAATGCTCGTCACGCTGGGCAGTGGCTTCCGTAATCAGAGCGTACAGTTCCTTGTCCGCTTCAGGAGTAAGCTGGAAATTGCGTTTCTGCAAGAGACGGTGTGCCATTTCCATCAGTTCGTCCGCATTGTAATCGTCAAAGTAGAACTGGAGAGGGAAACGCTCCTGCAAGCCGGGATTGGTACGGAGCATCTGCTGCATTTTGTCCTCGTAGCCGGCCAGGATGATAATCATGTCAGGATTGGGTTCCGAGAGCACGGTGAGCAGGGCGTGAATCACCTCTTTCCCGAAATCTTTCGTTTCTTGCTTTGTGGTAATCAGGGTGTAGGCTTCGTCGATGAAGAGTACGCCTCCCCGGGCCTCCTCAATGGCTTGCCTGATGTGCTTTTCTGTCTCACCGATGTATTCGCCCACCAGCTTTGTGCGGCATGTCTCTATGGTATGTCCGCTGGAAAGCAGTCCCATTTGGTGATACAGCTGTCCGATGAGTTTGGCCACCGTTGTCTTTCCTGTACCGGGATTGCCTAAGAACAGCATGTGGTGGCGGTTGTCCAGTTCCGTGTCGAGGCCTAATTCCATACGCCGTTTCATGAAGGCGGCCAGCATCCGGGCTTCCCGCAAGTCTTCCTTCAGGCGGGTCAGTCCCACCATCTCCTGCAAGGCCTGTTCGGCATCCGATGGCGTGTCGTATTCGGGCAAGGGATTATCTTCTTCGGTATGCGAAAGCGGCTGTTCATCATCAAACGGTAAAGAAAGATCATCTACCGGAAAGGCTTCGCCTGGGTCATCGGTTTCCGACTTGTCGGGTGTATAGATGGTGTTCTCTTCCGTGAAGATGCGGCTCATCGCTGTGCTGCATCTGCGCAACTGATAGGTACTGTCCATCGTACCGTAGAAGATGAAGATAGGGCCGGAAGAAGTTTTCTGTTCCATCAGGTTTCCTAACAGGTCGAGCAGGTTGGATTCCTGCCGGGAGTAGTCCATGTAGGGCACTTCCACCAGCACCACTTTTCGAGTATCCATCTTCTCTTGCAGGACTTTCCATTGCAGGGAACCCTCCAGCAATTCCTGTAGGGAGAAATGGCTGCAGAGAGCAGTCTGCTTCTCACAGAAATGGAGGGCCAGCAGGCGGGCGGCATATTTACGAGCCTGATTGCCTGAAACGAGCAGGTGAGGCACGGCAAGCTGATGGCTGTCGAGCGCATACAATGTTTCGAGGAACTGCCGGATGAGGTTCGAGTCACACTGTTCTTGGTGCATCCAGGAGAACAGGGGCAGGAAGCAGAAAGTCTCGGCAAAGTATTTTTCTTCAGGGCGGGTCTGGAAATCCTCCACCTCGGCCTTATCCCAGCATTCATAGCCGGAATAGAGCTCCAGGAGCGTCCATCCCATCGGGCGTCCGTTGCGGTAGACGTAGATACGGTAGAGTCCGGCTTCCCATTCTTCTTCAGAGAGGATATCGAACCGTACTTTTCGGGGCCTTTTTCCTTTCAGTGAACGGGTGTCACAGCCCAACAGGCGGTATTCGCTGGAATATACTCGGATAGAGAGTTCTTGGGCATCGGTAAAACCATCGGGATGAGAGATTTCCACGGCGAGGTGGTTGTGAGCATATTCGGGAGCACAGAGATCTTCAATAAAGGTGCGTGTAGCACGTAACATGACATTTTTCATATACAACAAACGAATTTTAAAATGAGAAAATAGAAATAGATAAAGATAAAAGCTTACGGACATAGAAGGTAAAGGTCCGTAGCAGCGTAGATTCCCTCTCGTTTCCCCATCGAAAGAGAGGTGTGCGGCTAGTACGTCAAAGAGCACAACAATCCTGGCCTCCTTGTCGGAAGCAATAATTCATTCGATTCCTATGCTGAGAAAAATCCGGTCAGGACCTCAGCGGAACGTAACGAAAACTTTGTGTGACATCTTTAACGATCATTTGTTGTATCTAAAAATCAATGTGCGATGAAAACCGCTTTATGCGGATTTTCGGAGCAAATATAAGCATAACTCTTTAATAAACGAAGAATTAGGGAGGAAAATCATACTTGTGACAAAAATAATTCTCCTCGCGACCGTTGGCTCATTAAGGGATTATCCTTACATTTGAGTAAAGATAAAAAACGAAGGAATATGTCGCACACGAATTTTAATCTGCAACGGTTTCTGGATGCGCAGGAAGGCGTGTATCCTGTGGCATTGAAGGAAATCAGGAATGGAGGTAAGCGCAGCCATTGGATTTGGTATATCTTCCCTCAGCAGAAGGGGTTAGGCTATAGTTATAACTCGGAGTTTTATGGACTGGACGGGGAAGAAGAGGCCCGGGCTTATCTGGCACATCCTGTATTGGGTGCTCGCTTGCGGGAAATCTCCCATGCCTTGTTAGGTCATCGTGGCCATCGCACGGTGCGGGATTTGATGGGGTCGGAGGTGGACGTGCTGAAACTGCATACCTCGATGAAATTGTTTGATAAGATAGCACCGGGAGAGGTGTTCGGAGAAGTGTTGAAGGCGTATTTTCATTAAAATTTAAGAGTATGTTAGCTTATACGTATATGGAGCACGGTCGTTTCTCACTGATAGAGAAGCCTGTGCCCGAATTGAAAGACCCGAAGGACGCCCTGGTGCGCGTCACGTTGGGAAGTATCTGCACCAGTGATTTGCACATCAAGCACGGCAGTGTGCCGCGTGCTGTACCGGGTATTACGGTGGGGCATGAGATGGTGGGCATCGTGGAAAAGGTCGGTTCAGAAGTCACTACCGTGAAGCCGGGTGACCGGGTAACGGTCAACGTGGAGACCTTTTGCGGAGAATGTTTCTTCTGCCAGCACGGATATGTAAACAATTGTGAGGACCCCGACGGAGGATGGGCATTGGGTTGCCGCATCGATGGCGGACAGGCGGAATACGTGCGGGTGCCGCATGCCGACCAGGGATTGAACCGCATTCCCGACGGGGTGACGGATGAGCAGGCACTTTTCGTGGGTGACATTCTGGCCACTGGTTTCTGGGCTGCCCGTATCTCGGAAATCACACCCGAAGATACGGTACTGCTGATTGGAGCCGGGCCTACGGGAATCTGTACGTTGCTCTGTGCCCGGCTGAAACATCCGCGCTGTCTCATTGTATGTGAGAAATCGGAAGAGCGTATCCGTTTTGTGCAGACTCATTATCCCGAAGTTCTGGTCACTACACCGGAACAGTGTCAGGAGTTTGTGAAAGCCCATAGTGCGCATGGAGGAGCCGACGTAGTCATTGAAGTGGCCGGAGCTGATGATACTTTCCAGCTAGCTTGGGAGTGCGCTCGTCCGAATGCCATTGTGACCGTCGTGGCTTTGTACGACCGTCCGCAGGTGCTTCCTTTGCCCGACATGTACGGTAAGAACCTCACTTTCAAGACAGGCGGAGTAGATGGTTGTGACTGTGCCGAAATCCTCCGGTTGATAGCGGAAGGAAAGATTGACACTACGCCGCTCATTACACACCGCTTCCCGCTTAATGAGATTGAGGAAGCCTACCGCATCTTCGAGAACCGCCTGGATGGGGTGATTAAGGTGGCGGTGAGTCCTCGAAATGACAAATGATTCGATACTGCAACTAAAAATATACAGACTATGCGAAAGAATTTTGGAGTAAAAACATGGTTGTACCCGATGCCCGTATTTATTGTGGCAGCGTACGACGAGAATGGAAACCCCAACGCTATGAATGCGGCGTGGGGAGGAATCTATACGGATGACATGGTGGGCATCTGCCTGGCCGAAGGACACAAGACGACCCAGAATATTCTGGCCACGAAGGCCTTTACCGTGAGCATGGCTACAGCCGACCATGTGGCAGCCTGCGATTATGTGGGGCTTGTCTCGGGAAAGAAAGAGCCGGATAAATTTGCCAAGGCCGGTTTCCATGCCGTAAAATCGGAGTTCGTGAATGCGCCGGTCATTGAGGAACTGCCCATGACACTGGAATGTGAGCTGGTTTCGTACGACCAGGAGAGTAACCATCTGGTAGGCCGTATTGTCAACGTGTCGGCAGCGGAAGAGATTCTGGATGAAAACGGACAGATTGACCCTGCCCGTCTGAAACCGATTACGTACGACCCGATTCATCATCATTATCTGGTGATAGGAGAGAAGGCGGGTAATGCCTTTTCCGACGGGAAAGCATTGAAGTAAAACATAGCCGCCACGCATCTTGGAAGGGATACGTGGCGGTTTTTCTGTGTATTAGGAGTTTCAGTAGCAATAGGGGTTATGCTTCTGCCTGCGCTGCCTCTTTCAATTGAGATTTTAGTTTTTCCATATCTTCTGGGGAAGCAGCCGATTTGAATTTGATTTCTCCATCCTTCCCGATAATCACGCAATGAGGAATGGAAAGCGCTTTTTGTGCGTTGCCGAAGATTGTGTATATTTCATCCTTAAACGCTTCCTGCACGCGTACATGCTCGCCCATCAGGTCATAATGTGCTGCCATCTTGCGCCATTTGGCATCTTCTTCCGGGCGGTCGATGGAGAGATACAGCAGTAC
>ENA-OPYH01001708-OPYH01001708.1-human-gut-metagenome-genome-assembly--contig:-NODE-1708-length-11990-cov-3.566820_pt1 | contig 11990 bp, 8 predicted proteins | sample MGYA00241254_ERZ501488 | MGnify/ENA primary metagenome ERZ501488 (study PRJEB25962, sample SAMEA2042660) | human gut metagenome | biome: human gut; feature: human-associated habitat; material: faeces...
GCCGGCGTCCAGGTAGTCGTCGTACCACTTCATCTCGGCGGCCAGCTTGTCCCGGGTGGCCGCGTCCCGGCACCGGGCGGCCAGCAGATGGACGCCGTCCCGCACCTCGGTGACCTCGCTGAACAGCACCGTGGCGCCACCCTTCACCAGCATGTCGGCAGCGTAGCCGGCGCTGGGGTTGGCGGTGAGGCCGGAGAAGGCGTCGCTGCCGCCGCACTGCATGCCGATGAGCAGCTCGCTGAGGGGCAGCTCCTCCCGATGGCGCAGGTTGAGCCTCTGGAGCTTCTTCTCCGCCATGGCCATCAGGGCGTCCATCATGGCGTCGTGGCCGGCGTAGTCCTGGAGGGTGAGGGTGTTCTCGAGGGTGATGTCCTCAGGGGGCAGCACCATGTCGTAGGTGAGCTTTTCACAGCCCAGGCCCACCACCATCAGCTCCCCGCCGAAGTTGGGGTGGCGGATGAGGTTGGTCACCGCCCGGATGGGGATATGAGCCTCCCGGGCCTTGATGGCCACGCCGCAGCCGTAGGGGTGGTTCGCCACCACCACGCCGTCCACGTTGGGGTACTTGGACAGCAGCTCTTTCCTGATGCGCTCCACCGCCACGTTGACCACGCCGGCGGCGCACTGGACGGGGGTAACGATGCCCAGCGGGTTGGGGGTACCCGCCGGGCCGTGGGCATTGCGGTAGCCCAGCCAGGTGGTGCGGGGCGGATCGGGCAGCTTCTCCGGGGGAACGAGGTTGGTGCCGTAGGGCATGTCCTCCAGCCCCGGGGGCTGGGGCAGCTCCAGCATGTGCTCGTTGATCCAGGCCCCCACGGGGATGGAGTCCTTGGCATAGCCGAGGACCACCCCGTAGCGGATGATCTCTCCCCCCTTGGGGATGTCGGTCAGGGCGAGCTTATGGGCCTGGGGGATGTCCTCCCGGGTGGTCACGCCGGGCATCACCTGGGTGCCCGCGGCGATGTCCTCCACGGCAATGGCCACGTTGTCCTCGCCCTTGATCTGGATAAAAAACGGTGTAGACATTACTGCCCCCTATTCCTCAAATGGGCGGACGAAAATATAGCCACCACAGGGATTTCCAGTAGCAATGTACATCTCTTTTTTGTTCAAATCAGTAACCGTGGAAAAATTTGTCGCGCACTCTGGAAGATGTTGGCAGATAGAGGCTGGATAGTTTACCCCGTGGTCGGAGAGGATCTCCATGATGTCCCGTATCCCCAGCTCATTTCCGTGTAAGTTCTCCACCAAGTAATCCAGGCGGAACGATCGGAGTTCGTCCTTGGGATAAATATCCATCTGGCGGTAGGGGGGCCGGGGCATGTGAGGGTGTTTGTAGTGATTGGCGTGGGATATGATCCCATCCCGCATGTATAACATCGCATAGCTCTTATACTCCATCTCCAGGCAGACCATCTCCCCCTCCGGCCCGCAAACCATCAGATTGTTGCAGCTGGCCACCCGGCTCATGGAGGCAGCCTCCACCGCGTCAGGGAAATTATCCTGATCCATAATATACCGGTAAGTAAATTGAAGAGGCAGTCCGTCAAAGTCAATGGGCGCGTCACAGAAAAGGGTGTTACCTCCCAGACCGATACCCGCGGAGTTCATGCCGGCCATGCGGCAGATCAGGCCGGCCTCTCCCATCCAGGCTATGCTGGGCCGTTCCTTCTGATGGGCAATCACAAAGATTATGGTATCCCGTTGATCCGGATGGGCATCCCAATTCTGCCCGTAAATGGTTGTCTTTGTGGAGGTACGGGTGTGATTGATCCCGATGATAGAGCATCCACCGCCTAAGTGCATCGCCCGACCGAAGTTTTCCCCGGAGCGCCGACTAAACTGCTGGCCTAGCTCCGTCCGGCAATTCAAGGTAAAAATATCCTCAAAACTGTGACCGGAGCCATCGGCGATGCCCTGGATCTCTTCGAGATAGGCAGGGCATCGGTGTTTTACTGTGGGAAGAAATGCCGCAGCGACTTTAACACAAACACTCCAGTCCTGCCCCACGGTTGTCTGAACGCTCTTTTTCAGATTTGCGAGTGTAATATCAATTTCCCTTTTGCCCCCTATTCCGTGCGCAAGCCCGATATCATAATTTGAGCCACTTGCGCGAATCACTGGAATCTTTTCTTCAAGCTCTACTAAGGACATACTTTCTTCCTCCCTTGTTTTTTGGATAGCTATCTTCCGGCGTAGATCTCCGGATGACAGCCAGCCCAAGGTTTGGCCCGCTCTAATTGCGCTGAAAGCTGCAGAACCAGGGCGTCCTCCCCAACGCGGCCGTCAATCTCGATGCCGATTGGCAGTCCCTCCTTACTCCACTCCAGCGGGACGGTGATCGAAGGCTGCCCCGTCACATTGCACATCGCTGTATTGCCAGACCACCGTCTGCGCTCCAGTACCCAGTCGTGGACAGGCATCTCCGGCCTGGAGAAGGGATTATAGAACCCCGCCTCCAGCGGCATGATCCCCATGGTAGGACTAATTAGAATATCGTAGTGCTCCATAAACTGGCCCAGATCCCGCATGACCTTAGTCAACTCACTTTTTGCAGCCACATACGCGCTGGCTGTTACGTTTCGGGCCTCCAGATAAGCCTTATAGACCAGGGGCTCTAAAGTATCCTCGCTAATGGGGAGGCCAGATCCCTTCGCCACCCGCTCAATCCACGCGTTTGTTCCCACTGACTGGACTAAAATACGGGCCTCGTGATAGTGAACATCCAAGGGAGGGTAGTCCTCTACACAGATATGCCCCAGAGATTCCAGCAGGCCCACAGCCGATTTCACCGCTTCTACGCACTCGTGATTTTCATATACGTCCCCATAGGGCGTACGCAGCATATAAGCAATCCGAAGCCTGGGCGGATCCTTCTGTATGACTTGGCTATATGGAATGGTAGGCCGCTCGGCGGTTCCATAGCAGCCTGGATCCGGCCCCTCCACGGCGTCCAGCATGGCCGTATCCCGCACAGAACGGGACATGATAAAGTCGGCCGCCTGCCCAGGATCTCCCCCGTCAGGGCCGGTTGGAATACGAAAACGAGTGGGTTTCAGTCCCACTAAGCCGCATGCCGCTGCGGGCATCCGTATTGACCCGCCGCCGTCGCTACCATGTCCCATAGGTACAGCCCCAGCAGCTACGATTGCAGCAGTTCCCCCGCTAGAACCACCGGAGGTCAGTTTGGGATTCCATGGGTTTCTGGTGACTCCATTGCGTATAGTCTCAGTGGCATTATTCCAGCAGAATTCCGGGCAGGCCGCCGTCGCTACCACAACAACACCAGCCTTCTTGAAGCGGGCGCCCAAGATTGTGTCGTGGTCAGTCACAATCCCACGTCCGGAAAGGCGTGTTCCCAGCGTACATGGGATATCCTTCATGAGTCCACCTTCATCTTTGATCACGAACGGAACCCCGCAAAAAGGCGCGTTCATGTCGACCCCTTTTGCCAACTGTGCCCTGGCTGCATCGTAGGTTCGGGCTACAATCGCGTTGAGCGAAGGATTGACCTGCTCAATGGCTTCTATGGCCGCGTCCAGTACCTCCTGAGGAGAGATTTCCTTTCTCCGAATCAATCCAGCCAGCCCGGTGGCGTCCAATGCCGCATATTCAGATACCTTCATAACTTACCAATCACCTTTCCTGATGTGCTGCGTCGCACACGGCTCTTTAACTCGTTTCCCTTACCTAGGCTATATCTCAGACACATAAATCGGTGGTTTTCTTTCGCTCCAGGGCGCCGCGCGCTCCAACTGTGCAGAGAGCTGAAGCACCAGCTCATCCTGATCAATGGCGCCATCTATCTCGACGCCAATAGGTAGACCGGAATCGCTCATATAGAGCGGCAGGGATATAGACGGCAGCCCCGCGACATTGGCTAACGGTGCAATACACGCGTAATCGCGCCTCTTTCTGGCCCACTCTGAGGCGGAAATTTCACTGTTGACCACGCCGTTCAGCGTACCCAGCGGTCGACCAATCCGTCCACAAGTTGGGCTAATCAGCAGATCGTAGGACTGGAAAAAGCGCCCCATCTCCCGTCCGGCCCTCGCGAGCTCCCGTCTGGCTCGAAACACTTCCATCCCCTTTCGACTCAGCGCGTCCAAGTATGTCTTATAGACCAGCGGTTCCAGTGTGGTTTCGTCGATTGGGCAACCCGTCTCCTCCGCCATCTGCTGAATCTCCAGCACGATACCGTCATTCATATACATCACTCGTGCGTCATGATATTGCTCCGAGATCTCCGGATAGGCTTCTACGCAAGTGTGCCCCAACGCCCGCAGGATATCAACAACACTCAAGACCGCCTCAACACACTCCGGACTGACAAATGGCTTCCCATAAGGAGTGCGCGTCATGTAGGCAATCCGCAGCTTCCGGGGATCTCGCCTGACCGCCTCGGTATAGAGAAGATCATGAGGCGCGGCGATGCCATAGTAGCCCGGGTCGGGGCCTTCTATGGCATCCAACATTGCCGCGCTATCCCGGACAGTCCGAGAGAGAATAAACTGCACGGTTCCTCCTGGATCCCACCCAGAGGGGCCAGTGGGAACCCGAAATCGAGAGGGCTTGAAGCCGACTACACCACACATTGCTGCCGGTATGCGGATGGAACCACCACCATCACTGCCGTGAGCCATAGGCACGGCCCCAGCAGCCACAAGCGCCGCGCTACCGCCGCTAGAACCGCCCGCCGACTCGCTCAGATTCCACGGATTTTTGGTGGGCCCATGCCGGAGAGTCTCAGTTGACGAGTCCACGCAGAACTCTGATGTGGCAGTGGTCGCGACCACAATGACACCCGCCCGTTTCATGCGCTCGAACAAAATTGAGTCGCGCTTGGCGTAAACACCGCCGCCAGAGAGGCGAGTACCCAATGTGGCGCGGATCCCGGCCGCGACACCACCGCTGTCTTTCAGTACGAAAGGAACTCCGCAAAACGGTGCGTTTTTGTCAATTCCTTTTTTTATCTGTTCCATCGCGTAATCATAGGTATAATCTACCACCGCGTGGATTTCTTTGTCTGTCCGCTGGATAGCCGTGAGGGCAGTCTCTACTAGTTCTCTGGGCGAAACCGCGCCGCCTCGCACCAATGCAGCCAGTTCCGTGGCGTCTAACTCTGCGTATTCGCTCAACTTCACGCGAACCCGCCGATCATCTGTCAATTCCTACCACGGTGGCGCTCTTCATCTTTTCCCGGGACTGGTCAGCGAAGTGGCACGCGACACAGTGTCCCGGGGATACCTCTCGCAAGGGCGGCTCCTTCTGGAAGCACACCTCCTGGCTCATCCAGCACCTGGAGGCGAATCGGCAGATCGGTCTGGGATTGATCGGGCTGGGAACGTCACCCTTTAGGACAATGCGCTTGACCTTCCGCTCCACATCCACCTTTGGAATGGCAGAGAGCAATGCAATGGAATAGGGATGACGGGTGTCGATAAAAAGGTCATCCTTACTGGCCAGCTCTACAATCTGCCCCAAGTACATGACCGCGATCCGATGGGAGATGTGTTTTACCACGCTCAGATCGTGGGAAATGAACAGGTAGGACAGATTCATCCTCTTTTGGAGATCCATCAACAGATTGATAATCTTAGCCTGTACGGAAACATCCAGCGCGGAAACAGGCTCGTCACAAACGATGAACTCCGGGCGCAAGCTCAATGCCCGTGCGATGCCCACCACTTGGCGCTTGCCCCCGTCCAGCTCATGTGGATACTGAAGCAACATGTCTGGCGAGATCCCCGTCATCTCGCAAAGTTGGTTGATGGTATCTTCCAGCTGCTCCTTTGTACAGGTCTTGTGAATTTTGTAGGCCTCCGCCAGGATATCACGAATTCTTTTTTTGGGGTTTAAGGAGGAGTATGGATCCTGAAAAATGATCTGCATCCGCTTGCGAAGCTCCAGATCCTCCGTCCTGCCCTTTGTCTGAAAGATATTCTTCCCGCCCATCAGCACCTCGCCACTGGTAGGCGGCTGAAGGCGCATCATCACCGTTCCTACGGTGCTCTTTCCGCACCCCGACTCACCTACCAAGCCCAGCGTCTCGCCCCGCTGAACAGAGAAGCTCACACCATCTATGGCGTGCAGCAAATTTTTATCCCCGACCCTGAAGTATTTTTTGAGATTCTTCACCTCAATCAGGCTGCTCCCCCGAGCCGAGTCGATCTTCGTATTGAACTGTTCCATGGCTATCCCTCCTTGTGACACCAGCAGGCAACATAATGGTTATCGGTAATCTTGGTTAGCGGGGGGTACTGCCCTTCGCATTCAGCCCGACATTTGTCACAGCGCGGGTAAAAACTGCATCCCCTAGGCAGGTGGTAGGGATCCGCAACCGCGCCCCGAATCGCCATCAGCCTTTCCTTATCGTCATCCAACGTGGGAATCGCGCCCAGCAGTCCCTTCGTGTATGGATGAAGAGGCTTTTTAAACACCTCTTCGACAGAACCATACTCGATAATCGCGCCGGCGTACATAACCGCCACATTGCGGCACAGCTCAGAAATGATACCCAAGTTGTGGGTGATCATCAGCAGAGAGGTGTCAAACTTTTTCTCCAACTCCTTGATCAGTTCTAGGATCTGGGCCTGGATTGTAACATCCAAAGCAGTGGTAGGCTCATCCGCAATGAGTAGCTCTGGATTACAGGCCAACGCCGCCGCGATTCCAATGCGTTGGCGCATCCCACCGGAAAACTGGTGCGGAAAGTCTTTGATTCGGTCGGCTCGGATGCCTACCATTTCCATTAGTTTTCCGGCCTCCTCAAAGGCCTCCTTATTTTTCATGTGTTGATGCTTCCGCAAAACCAGCGCTAGCTGCTCTCCCACCGTAAAAACCGGGTTGAGAGAGGTTAGTGGGTTTTGAAAGATCATAGATATCTTGTTGCCTCGCAGGTTCTGCATCTGTTTCTCGGAATAGGTGGCCATATCGACTCCGTTATAGATGATACTACCAGAGATTACTCTACCCACTTTGGGTTGAAGAAGCCGTAGAATTGCTAAGGCCGTGGTTGTTTTCCCTGCCCCTGCCTCCCCTACTAAGCCCAGAGCCTCGCCCCTTCGGATGGTCAGGTTCAAGTGGTTGATCGCTTGCTTGATGCCAAGTTCTGTCCAAAATTCGACGGTTAAATCTCTGATGTCAAGCAGCACGTCATTCTGCCCGCTACTCGCAGACACTATCGGGCTGATTTTCTTGTGTTCCGTCATTCTCCGCACCTCCTGTTATCTTGTCTGTTTGGGATCCAGCACGTCTCGCAGGCCATCACCCAGGAAGTTGAAGCCCATAACAGCCATCATCAAGGCTACGCCAGGTACAATGACTGTCCATGGGGCCACCGCCATAAAGTCCTTGCCCGCAGCGATCATATTCCCCCAGGATGCTGTAGGGAGTTGGACGCCCAAATAGAGATAGCTCAGTGTGGACTCTGTGAGAATGACACTGCCAAAGCAGTTACTTGTACAAATGATGAGGGAGGTTGTCACATTGGGTAGAATCTGTGTAAACATAATGTGGGAATTTGTCGCGCCAAGGGCTCGGGACGCCTGAACAAATTCACGTCCCCGAATCGCTATGACCTCGTTGCGGGCCACTCGCGCGAAGTTCATCCAGTAGCTAATAACCATAACGATCAATAGATTTATTATACTGGTTCCGAATATGGCCATGATAACCACTCCCAAGGTCATAGTGGGTACCGCCATAGTAACTTCCGTACTTCGCATGATTATAGCATCTAAGATTCCACCCTTGAAGCCGGCTATGATACCTAGCACTGTCCCGATAATTAAAGAAAGGAAGGTGCTAAACAAGGCTACCTGCATGGAGGACTTGGCACCAATAATCATTCTTGAGAGAATGTCACGCCCCGTAGAATCAGTGCCAAAGATATAGCCATCTATTCCTCTGGAAAACCACTCGGGTGCCTGCAGGCGGGCATCTGGATGATATTCATTGGGGTCATGGGGTGCCAGCTGATCCGCAAAAATGGCGATAAAACACAGGATCAGTACCAGCGTGAGCCCCATAATGAATTGCTTGCTGTGTAAAATCCGGCGCAACATGATCTTTCCTTGCACGATTAGGCACCTCCTTTATACTTCCCGGATCCGGGGATCGATGAACGTAATAGCAATATCTACGACAAGGTTAACCAGGGAAAACATGGCGGCGGTGACTACTAGGGTGGATTGTACGAGGGGATAGTCCCGGTTGTTAACTGCGGTCACCAGCATTGTGCCGATACCCGGAATAGAGAAGATCTGTTCTACGACTACCGCGCCGGACAACATGGCAGCCACTTGAAGACCATAAATGGTGATGACGGGGATCATGGAGTTGCGCAGCGCGTATTTGGAATAGACCTCTCGCTTAGACAAGCCACGGGCGTAGGCGCAGGTGATATAGTCCTCGTTAAGCACATCTATCATGCTGGAACGTCCCATTCTGGCTACTTGGGCGCACATACGGTAACCCATTGCGATGACTGGCATGACGAGGTACGCTGGCCTTGATAAGCCGTAATACCCCATGGAGGGGAGAATGTCCAGCTTCACTACAAAAATCAGGAGCAACAGCACACACACCCACACCACGGACATAGACTGCAGGATGACTACAAAAAACATCAGGGAGAAGTCCGCCATACTCCCTCTGGTAACGCCAGATATAATGCCAATGGGGACGCTGATGAGCAGTACAAACACCGCTGAAATCAGAGAGACACAGATGGTTGCGGGCAGACGCTGGGCAATAACCTCCCGTACAGGTGAGTTATACAGGGTGGAGTGTCCCAGATTTCCAGTGAACAGTCCTCCCATATACTTTAAATATTGGATGATATAAGGCTGATTCAGGCCCAACTGCTCATAGAGAGCCGCCCGCTGTTCTTCTGAAGCAGTATCTGGCAGCATGGTCGCTGTCGGGTCTCCTGGCGCGCAACGCATCAGAATGAAAGCCATAACCGACACAACCCACACCACGATCAGCATATAAAAAATACGTTTGAGTATGGATTTTAGCATTGCCTTTCCTCACTTTCGTAAACCAATTAGGCTGATTCAAAAGGAGATAGTTGATAAATACGGAGTGGCCATGCTCACGGAATATGGCCACTCCGTCCGCGTAATCAAGATCCCTTAGCCTGTCCGACAAAGAATTCAACAGATGGGCTGTTATTTATTCCAGACTGCCTCATCCACGCTGGCATAGCGGAAATAGGGCCCCGCGCCCTTTGTAACCAGGACACCTTCCAGGCCTTCCCGTATGACACAGTAGCTGTTGGACGCGTACAGGCCCAAAACGGGACCACACTCGTCATAGACGATCCGAGCAGCCTGTTTAAGCTCGTCTTCCCGTTTCGTTTTATCGGTGGTGGTATAAGAGTCAATAATCAGGTTGTTCAGTTCCTCGTTGTGGTAGTAACTGTTGTGGGTGTCATTTACGATGCGGGGGATGATATAGAGGGTATAGGGATCTGCATCAAACGCGCCCAGATTGACGAAGAAAATGTCATAGGCGCTGGGGTCCTGACGGATCGTGACGAACTCGGCGCTGTCGCAAATCTTGGTACTGATGTTAAAGCCCACATCCACCAGGTTCTGGATAAAGACGGCCATCACATCGTCTATGGCCACCAAGTCGTTGCGAGTATATAGCGTCAGTTTCTCACCGTTGTAATCGGTCTTGGCCAGGTACTCTCTGGCAAGGTCGGGATTATACTCATATCCCTCAATACTCTCATCGTAGCCTAGCAGAGAAGGGAGGAACATGCAGTTCATTTTTTCGCCGCCGCCCACCAAGCCGAGAACCGTGTTCACATCCAAGGCGTAGGCCGCCGCTTTTCTGGCGTTGGGATCGCTGAAAATAGAGTCCTCCGCACAGTCAAACTGCATATAATACATGACGTCAGAGGTATACTCTATGACCTCGACGCCTTCAAGATTCTCTACCAAGGGAACCATATCGGAGCGCAGACTCTGCGTGTAATCCAGATTGCCGGAGGTGATGCCGGAAACCTTCGCGTTTTCCTGGTTGACGAACCAGACATTCAACGTATCGATATTGGACACAGCGTCAGGATCCCAGTAATTCTGGTTGGGGGTATAGCGGGCATACTGGCCGTCCTGCCACTCCACAAACTTCCAGGGCCCGCTACCGTTGATAACCCGCTCCGCGGACTGGAAGTCATCGCCGTACTGCTCAATGTCCTCATCAGAGAGAATCCAGGTGTAGGTCAAAGAGTTTTCGAAAGTCGCGAAATACTGAGACAGAGTGATTTTGCAGGTATACTCATCAATGAGCTCCACGCTCTCCAGATTGGACCAGACTGCGCTGGCCAGCCCCAAGGTGTCCATGTTGCGAAGCATGAACTCAAAGGTTGCCACCACATCTTCCGCGTTCAGATCTGTGCCGTCATGGAACTTGACGCCTTCTTTAATGTGGAGAGTGACCTCAGTTCCATCTTCGTTTAAATCATAGCTTGTACAAATGCATGGGCTGTTATTACCTTGTCGGTCTCCGTAGTATAGGGGGTCAAAGACCAAGTCGGCGTACAGGAATTCACAGCTATTGTTATTTGCGTACACCTCCAGGTTGATTAGGGTAACGTTGTCGCTGACATTGACGACGATCTCGTCGCCACTGGCGGATGGGGTCCCAACAGCGCCGTTTCCCGATGGATCGCCGGTTTCGGTCGCGCCGGGACCGGCTCCACAAGCGACCAGGCTCAGGATCAAGGAGCCTGCCAAAAGTCCGCTCATAACTTTTCTAAATAGTTTCATTTTCTTCAATTCCCTCCTGTTGTCTTGTCTGTAATTTTCATAGCAGATTACTAAGCTAGTCGATGGTTGGGACCCACATTGCCCAATATCCCCTAACGGCCGCACGATATGTGTCTATAATTATTCACCTCTCTCCTTCGCGGATTATCAGCGCACTAGGCAGGGATGCTTTGAGTCGTAGGTCCAGTTTGGAATAAGATACTGCATGGCCATGGAATCGTCCCGTTCGCGAAAACAGGCCGGCATGGAGCAGTAGAGCTGATGGGCCCGCTCCACCGCGCCCATATCCACCTCCACCCCCAAGCCCGGGGCGTCGGGGACCTTGATGCACCCGTCTTCGAACTGCAGGGGTGCCTGAGTGAGGTACTGGCCGTCCTGCCAGATGTAGTGGGTGTCGATGGCGGTGATCTCCCCCGGCGCGGCGGCAGCGCACTGGACAAAGGTGGCCAGGGTGATGTCGAAGTGGTTATTGGAGTGGATGCCCCAGGTCAGACCCCAGTCGTTCATATCCTGTGCTACCCGCAGGCTGCCGTCCATGGTCCAGAAATGGGGGTCGGCCAGGACGATGTCCACACTCTTTTCCACCAGACTGTGATACAGTTGCCGGAAGTTTACCGCGAACATGTTTGTTGCCACGGGGATACCGGTAGCCATCTTGAACTCGGCGTTGGTCTCCCGGCTGGAGAAGCCGGACTCCGGCCCCACCGGGTCCTCCGCGTAGCTCAAGGCCCACTTGGCGTCCCGGCAGGCAACGATGGCCTCCTCCAAGCGCCAAGCTCCGTTGGGATCAATGTTGATGTTCCCCTCGGGGAAGCGCCGCTTCAATGCCTTGACGGCCTCCATCTCCTCCCCGCAGGGGAGCACGCCGCCCTTGAGTTTGAAGTCTCGGAAGCCATACTTGGCCTGGAGAGTCTCGGCCTGTTCCACGATGGCCTCAGGGGTGAGCATCTCGGTATTCCGCAGGCGGAACCAGGGGTCGTCGCTGTCGCCCTCATCCCGGTAGGGCAGGTCGGGCCGGGCCCTGGCGCAGTCGCTAACATAGAAAAGGTAGCCCAGGAACCGCACCCGGTCCCGCTGCTGGCCGTTGGCCAACAGCGCACACATGGGCAACCCCATGAACTTGCCCAGCAGATCCAGCATGGCCATCTCCACCGCGCCCTCGGCCTGGACCACATACTTGAGGTTGCTGATATCCAGGCTCTGGAT
>ENA-OPYH01001712-OPYH01001712.1-human-gut-metagenome-genome-assembly--contig:-NODE-1712-length-11978-cov-2.537868_pt1 | contig 11978 bp, 12 predicted proteins | sample MGYA00241254_ERZ501488 | MGnify/ENA primary metagenome ERZ501488 (study PRJEB25962, sample SAMEA2042660) | human gut metagenome | biome: human gut; feature: human-associated habitat; material: faeces...
CGCCCATCGCTGTCTTCACTATGCCTATGCGCGGCTCATTGCTCGCGTAACTTTCTATTTAGAATAATGTCTGCTGCACGTATCTCTCGGGGAATTCATGCAGGTAAGTAAAGCATTCCTTCGGGGAACACAGCATACCATTCGCTACGCAGGTATTTTGAATCAGTGCCATAAGCTCTTTTGCATAAGGACTGGGAATATCGTAGGCATTTCCGTAGGTGCTGATATATTTTTGCCGGATGCTGGGGAAATCACGATCCAGCGCCTGATAGAAATATTCCCGGTCGCCTTCCCGCAGCGTGACACCAACATCGAACACCAGGATCCCCTGAACTCCTGCCTGCAGGCAATAATCAAGCAAGCCTTCTATATTCTCCCTGGTATCGTTAATAAAAGGAAGAATCGGTGTCATCCACACAAGAGTCGGTATTCCCAACTCTTTACATCTCATCAACACTTCAAAACGCTCTCTCGTAGTAGACACATTCGGTTCAAGCTTCCGGCACAGATCTTCATCATAAGTTGTAAGCGTCATCTGCACGACTGCCTTGGTCTTCTTATTGATAGATTGCAGCAGATCGAGATCCCGAAGCACCAGATTGGATTTTGTGAGTACCGTGACACCATATTCATATCGATCGATCAGTTCCAGACACTTCCTGGTCAATTGAAGCTCTTTTTCAGCGGGAAGATACGGATCGCACATGGCACCTGTACCGATCATACACTTGTGGCGCTTGGAACGAAGCGACCGTTCCAACAGTTCAGGAGCATTTTCCTTGACCTCGATATCTTCAAAGGCGTGTGTAAAACCGTAACATTTGCTGCGGCTGTCACAATAAATGCAGCCGTGGGAGCATCCGCGATAAATATTCATTCCGTTATTCTGAGACAGAATCCCCTTTGCCTGTACAAAATGCATGGCAGATAGCTCCTTTCTGAAAGCACTGTATATAGTTTCATGGTAGCATATCGTGTGAATGAACACAATGAAATGCAGGAAAATAAATTTAGGCAAATAAAAGCTAATTTTACTAGCTAAATAAAATTAAAAATGATACAATACAGGAAATGAAACACAAATGGGATACTTGGAAGGGAAGGTATTGTATGGAGGCATTTCGCGCTGTGAATTTTGCGGTTTTTCCGCACAGAGGAGTATTGGATTCGGGAGAATCCAGAAAAAGTATGGAGGAAATGGTACGAAGGATCCATACGAATTGGGTGATATTCACACCATCGGGGATGCAGGAAACACCTTACAGTGAGGAAATCCGTTATGATGGGGAGAAAAGCTGTACGGATGAGGAACTGTATGATATGATTCGATATGCACAGAGCCTGGGACTGAAAGTTGCTTTGAAACCGACGGTGAATTGTGACAATGGTGTCTGGTTTAACTTCAATATCACTACCAAAAAGAATAACGCCGACCTCATCACGTCTGACATCCTGAACCATACCTTTTACACCGCTGTCGAATATAACGATTTCACCATAAAAAGCGTGGTCAATTCCATCAACATTGGCAATACCATCACCAACCCAGTTAACTACACCAATCTCTTTATCCTTAACTTCAAGCTGGAAATCTTCGATATTAGCTTCAAGGATTGAAAGAATACCTTTCTCACTTGCTGTAGCCGAGCCTGTGCCAACCGCCTTGGCAATACTGCTCTTTAACTGGTCAATACGTGCTTTCTCACTCCAGTCATACTCTTTAGAGCCAACCTTTAATACAAATCCACTCTTAAGAGATGGATCTTTAACCATCTCAAGCTTAATATCAGGATTATGGAATTCTTTCTCAATGAACTTCTTAATACCTGCAAGCTGCTCATCAGATGGCGCTTCAACATATGTAAGGACTGCTGAACTTTCCTTCTGTTCTGGTGTCTTTTCAAGTTCTGTTAAAGCTTTATATACTTCTTCAAATAAATTAACATCATTATTATCACATAAAAGCTGTAAGAAGTTTCTTACATTTTTAGAAAATACTTTCTGAATCACAAGATGCTTCTTTTCAAGTGATACCGTAGGATCATTAAGTTCTTCCTTAACCTGTGGTACAACATCAAATATATCTTTCACCGAAGATAATTCTTCGTGTGTCATTCCAGCTTTATGTAATTCTTTTGCATAATCAATTGCTGTCTGTATCACTATTTATCACCTGCTTTATTCAAAAATGTGTCATAAAGTGCTGCATTAGTATCGGCACTATTGCTTCCGACAACCTTAGCTGCTGCATCTACAACCATATCTGCAATTTCTTTTTCTGCTTTCTTTAATATCTGTTCTTTCTGGCTTATTGCCTCAGCCTCGGCGTCATCTTTAATCTGTGAAGCTGTCTTGTGTGCATCTGTTACGATACGCTGATATTCTTCATCAGCAGTCTTTCTCGCCTCAGCAACAACCTTTTTCTTCTCATTTTCAGCATCACTTAAAACTGCTTCATACTTAGTCTTAAGTTCTTCTGCTTCGCTCTGCTTAGCCGCAGCCTCGTCAAACTGCTTATCGGCCTCTGCCTGTCTTGCTGCAATAATCTTCTGAACTGGCTTATATAAGAATATTCTCATAAGCACAAAGAGAATTAAAAGGTTAATAACTGTAAATAAAACATTCCAAACATCTAACTGGAGCATCTTATTCCCTGCCTTTCCTTTAATCTTTTCTTGTTATCTTTATATTTGTCTGCCAAAGCAGGCTTTTATTATGCTTAAGCAAGCATAACGATAATCATAAGGGCGATAACGAAACCGTAAATAGCAGTAGCCTCTGCCAACGCACTACCAAGAATAAGTGTCTTTGTAATCTTACCTTCTGCCTCTGGCTGTCTTGCAACAGCTTCTGAAGCTCTACCAGTTGCTATACCAATACCAATACCTGCACCAAATGAACCTAATACGGCGATACCTGCGCCAATAGCTATAATTGTTCCACTCATAATCTTATCTCCTTTTTCTTAACATATACTCATATATAGGCTATCTGCCTACACAACAAGCTTTCTTAATTAATTATTCTGTAATCTCATCAATATACAATGATGTAAGGAATACAAATACGTATGCCTGAAGTAAACCATCAAATATATCGAAGTACAGACTGAACACAACCGGAAGTCCTACCGGAAGTATCATTTTCAGAAGCTCCATAATAACGAAAGCTCCTAATACATTACCGAAAAGTCGCATACAAAGTGAAAGTGGCTTTGTAACAACTTCGAGAATGTTAATTGGTGTTACGATTGCAACCGGCTCAACAAAGCCGTGTAACCAACGCTTAACACCCTTGTGATAGATACCAGCAGCTTCAATAAGAATAATACTCATAAGTGCCAGTGCTACCGTTACTCTTAAGTCCTTTGTTGGGGACTTAAATCCAAACAGTCCGATAATATTGGAAACACCAATATATAACATAACTGTTGTAAGATACGGCACATAAGCCTTACCCTTCTCGCCAACCATTCCTTGAACCATCTTCATAAGACCTGTAACTATGCTTTCCGCAACAGCCTGTCTTTTACTTATATGATCCACCTTAAGATTTCGGGTCAGTATAAATGAAACTACAACCAGGACTGCCATAATGATCCATGTGACCACAACTGCCTCAGATACTGGTATTCCACCCAAAATAGGAATCGTAAAGACGGTCTCACATTGAAGCTCTTCAATAAGATTCTGTGCTAAATCATTCAAAAAACCATCTCCTTATCCTTTCTTTTTCTCACTGCGAAGTTTATACCCATTTTATGGAAATGTAAAGCAAATAAATTAATTTTTAACAATCTTAACTTTTTAATCTTAACATATTATACAAATCTATGTATGTATATTAGTACATTAACTTGTTATCTCAATTAATTATGGATATGATAATTTTCTAATATTACATAAAAATATATGTATTATCTGACTTTATGATACAGCATTTATTATGTATAAAAGTTAGTACAATTAAGGAATATCAAGCAATACTGACCATCGGTCATTTATTTATTTTTAATATTTTACATAGAATTCTTTATGTTTTATCATTTATAACATATATAATTGCTGGTTTCATACACAATCCTGTAGTTCCTTTAATTATAGGTATTGTGCTTATGACTCTTACAATTATTCTTATCAAATATATTGTAAATCAAAAACAATCTAATTCATAACAATATACGTTAGTGCCGGATTTACTTTTGGCACTAACTTTACTTTATAATTGATCAAATTAAAGCTATTAATACATTAGGAGTGCATATGAGTGAAACTAAAGTAATAATAATAATAGTGCTTTTATTTATAATTGCAGTACTTCCATTTCCAACCGGACTGCTCATTTATAAATTTAAATCAGAAAAACTTAAAAAACAGTATGCAGATGAAGCTAAAAAAGCAGACGAATCAGAAAAATCAGAAGACAGCAATAAATCTGTCAAATAAACGTAATGATAATAATCATTTAACAAATAATTAGCTCCCTTCTAAAAAGGTAAGTTAAATACTTAAAACTTGCTATTTAGGAGAGAGCATCTCAATAATTTTATTCTATGACCTGTTGTTTACTATCGTCAACGTTATGAGCAAATTGTGGTATCTGTGCAATAATGACCGCTGTGAATACTAATATACAGCCGGTAAGTTCCCTTGTGCTTAAATGTTCACCTAATAAAATCCAGCCTGCAAGTGCAGCAAATACCGACTCAAGGCTCAATACAATGGCAGTCACTGATGGCTTGGCATATTTCTGCCCAATAATCTGAAGAGTGTAAGCAATTCCACTTGACATAACACCTGCATATAATATTGGTATTATTGCTTTCATAATGCTGTTAATATCTGCTTTATCAAATATAAGCATTAATATTCCTGACAATATTCCACTTGTTAAGAATTGTATACAGGATAATTTAACACCATCTGCTTTATCACATTTATCTACCGTAAACATATGTATTGTAAATGCAACAGCACACATTAACTCTAATATATCCGCAACATATATTTCGTCAATTCCACCCGCAATACATAAAAGATACATTCCTACAATACATACAAATGCAGCTATTATGGTAAGCTTATGAAGCTTTTGTCCCATAAATACTGAAGCAATCGCAATCATAACAACATAAGTCGCTGTAAGAAATCCAGCTCTCCCTGATACGGCAACTCCATCAGGATATGTATTAATCCCTATCTGCTGCAAATTCATCGCTATGCAAAGTAGAATTCCGCATATAACACCTTCTTTTATAGGCCATTTATTCGCATCAGTTAAATAATCTTTCTTATTAATAATGTAGTTCTTCTTATATATATTGTAATTATTCTCACTTGGATTATCATATCTATCAGAATATTTTCTCATATCTAATATTGCAATAACAATAAATAAGAATAATGCCCCGATAATATTCCTACAGGCATTAAATGTAAACGCTCCAATATTATCACCAGCACTTGTCTGTGCAACAAATGCTGTACCCCATATAAATGCGGCAAGCAATAATATAAAAGTTCCTTTTAAATTCTTCATAAATCAATAACGCTCCCTTTAAACAATAATCAATGTTTCCATAATAATTAATAATTTTCACACCATATAATAGTATATTAATCAAATATATTATGCAAGGTATTGAGAATTTTTCTTTTTAAGCTTAAAATATATACACTTGTTTAAACAAATAAAAGATATTAAATCAGGAGGCATATGATAATGAAAGTATTAATGTTAAACGGTAGTTCACATATCAATGGAACTACATTTACAGCACTTAATGAGATTGGAAAAGCTCTTAATAATGAAGGAATTGACTATGAAATATTCCAGATTGGTGCAGATGCAGTAAGAGATTGTATTGGCTGTAACCAATGTACACCTGATGGTTGTGCATATACTAAGGACAATGTTAATGAATTCATTGCCAAGGCAAAAGAAGCTGATGCGTTTGTATTTGGAACACCTGTATATTATGCCCACCCAAGTGGAAGAATTCTCTCTTTCTTAGACAGAGTATTTTATTCAAGTTCTAAGACCTTTGCTTTTAAACCAGCCGCAAGCGTAGCTGTTGCAAGACGTGGTGGAACAGTTGCTTCATTTGACGTATTAAATAAATATTATGGAATATCACAGATGCCAGTAGTAAGCTCTACATACTGGAATAACGTCTATGGCCGCAATGAGAACGAAGCCGTTATGGATTTAGAAGGCTTACAGACAATGCGCAACGTAGCTCATAATATGGCTTGGATGTTAAAGTGTATTGAAGCTGGTAAAAATGCAGGTGTCGCACTCCCGGCTACTGAAAGAGAGGCTAAGACTAACTTCATAAAGTAATAATTATTGCATTTTACCCTATAATCCTGTAGAATTATAGGGTAATTTATTTATAACATAACATTAGTAATATTTAATTATTCTATAATTTACACTGGAGGTCATTATGAAAGATTATTCTATTAATACTAAGTGTGTTCAGGCTGGTTATACACCATCGAATGGTGAGCCTCGTCAAATTCCTATTATCCAATCTACAACTTTTAAATATGATACAAGCGAAGATATGGGTAAGCTATTTGACCTGGAAGCATCAGGATATTTCTATACAAGACTACAGAATCCTACCAATGATCACGTTGCTGCCAAAATAGCAGCTCTTGAAGGTGGAACAGCCGCAATGCTTACATCATCTGGACAGGCTGCTAACTTCTTTGCTCTTTTTAATATATGTGAATGTGGCAGTCATATCGTTGCATCATCATCAATATATGGTGGAACTTTCAATCTTATTTCAGTTACTTTCAAGAAAATGGGAATAGACGTTACATTTGTTTCACCTGACGCATCAGAAGAAGAACTTAATGCAGCATTTAAACACAATACCAGAGCTATGTTTGGTGAGACAATTGCCAATCCAGCTCTTACAGTTCTTGATATAGAGAAATTTGCAAAGGCTGCACACGCACATAATGTCCCTCTTATTGTAGATAATACATTTCCAACCCCTATTAATTGCAGACCAATCGAATGGGGTGCTGATATTGTCACTCACTCAACAACTAAATATATGGATGGTCATGGAGCTGCTGTCGGAGGTGCAATAGTTGATTCTGGTAATTTTGACTGGATGGCACATGCAGATATGTATCCAGGACTATGCACACCAGATGAAAGTTACCATGGAATTACTTACGCAGAAAAATTCGGAAAAGAGGGTGCATTTATCACAAAGTGTACATCACAGCTTATGAGAGATTTAGGATGTATACAATCCCCACAAAATGCCTTTATCCTTAATCTTGGACTTGAATCTCTTCATGTAAGAATGCCACGCCACGTTGAAAATGGACAGGCAGTAGCTGAATTTCTTGAAAATCATCCTAAAGTTGAATATGTCAGCTATCCTGGTCTTAAAAGTAATAAATATTATGAAACAGCCAAAAAATATATGCCTAATGGTGGCTGTGGTGTAGTATCTTTTGAAATCAAAGGTGGAAAAGAAGCAGCCGAAAAGTTCTTAAAGAACCTTAAGCTTGCTGCAATAGAAACACACGTTGCTGATGCAAGAACATGCTGTCTTAATCCTGCAACATCCACACACAGACAGCTTAATGATGAACAATTAAAAGAAGCTGGTGTTCCAGCAGGACTTATAAGAATTTCCTGCGGACTTGAAGATAAAAAAGACTTGATTGCTGATATATCTGCAGCACTTGATACAATTTAAATAAATATTGATTATCAGCTTTAGCATATTAAGCTGACAAAGGCTCCGGACATTACTATAACAATAATGTCCAGAGCCTTTATTAATTTTATGAGATTTTAATATAATTTTTAAAATTATGAAGCTTGTATGTCCTAATATCTAGTGATATAATTAACTGTCAAATTATAGTAAATGGAGATTGAATATGAGTACAATTCTGCGTATTTTTATAAAAGATTTGCGTGGCATATGCCGTAATATATTTGCACTTATTATTGCCATAGGATTATGTATTATTCCATCATTATATGCGTGGTTTAATATTTATTCTAACTGGGATCCCTATGCTAATACTGCTTCAATTAAGATTGCTGTATACTCTGAGGATACTGGTTTTGATATGGATGGGGGATATCAGAATATGGGTAATAGTATTATTGATAACCTCAAAGAAAATGACAAACTCGGCTGGACATTTACAAAAGATATGGAAAGCACAATTGACGGAGTTAAAAGTGGCAAGTACTACGCCGCAATAGTAATCGGTGATAATTTCAGCCGTTCAATGATTAATTTCCTTAATGATAATATGGAAACTCCTTCTGTTACATATTATGAGAATGCCAAGAAGAACGCTATTGCCAGCAAGATTACACAATCTGGAAAGTCTACTTCACAGGAAACTATTAATGAAACATTTATTGAAACAGTTGTAGTTACAATTCTTAATTCAACTGATGCTGCTTCTCTTACAAAGACCAATGTATTATCTGACATATCAGATAAATTAACGGATATAAGCAATAACTTATCTGAATACAACGCTTCAATCAGTATGTTTAATGCAAGTAATGACAGCCTTTCAGATACTCTTAAAAAGACAGATGCACTTGTATCTGATATGCAGAGTAATATGTCAGAAGAGAATATTGAGGCTTCAAAGAATACAGCTAACAATGCAATTGATGCTTATACTGCCAATATCAGTGCATCTCTTACCAGATTAACTGATATTAACACTAAGCTCACCGGCAAAATTGAAACATTACGCGGAAAGATTGCAGACTATAAGAATAATCACACACTTGTTACCAAGCTTGATATTATCAAACAGCTTGGCGAACTTAACAGTTTAATGAATGAAGTTATTAATGCTAATAATGAGTTTAATAACAGCCTTAAACCAATACTTGAACATTTCAAAGATATTGATAATGATAACGGCGGTAATAACCAGTTCTTATATGACAGTCTTATAAGTTCACTTGACCTTATGCCTGCACTTCTTAAGACAGCCGCACAGAATATTACAACATTTACACAGTGGTATACAGACTCTAAGGCTGACCCTGCTAACATATTTACATATATGGATGATGCACTTGTACAGTGTGAGAACTCTATTAATTCACTTAATAGCATACTTACATCAAGTATTAACGATTCAGTTGGCAAATCTGGTGAATTATTTAAGACTTCCATCAGCTCTATCTACGACTCACTTGTATCTGCTTCAGACAGCCTTTCTGCCATAAGTACTATTATTAATGGCGTAGACAGTACACTTTCTAGTGTTAATTTCACATTAGATACTATGGGGGAACTTATCGGCAATGTACAGAATACTTTAGATAAAGCCAATACAGAGCTTGCTACATTAAAAGACGATGGAAAGTATGAGCTTATGCAGAAGCTTCTTGACAAGGATTCATCTGAATACGGCGAATTCTTCTCATCACCTGTTAAGGTTACAACTGAAAATGTATACGAAGCTGTTAATTACGGAACAGCAGTAGCACCTTTCTATACAACTCTTGCTTTATGGGTTGGAGGTCTTCTCCTTACAGCACTTATCAAGACATCTCCTGATGACAGGGAAGAATTTAAAAATGCTACATTAACACAGAAATATTTCGGACGATATTTAATATTCTGGCTTATGGGACAGATTCAGGCAGTTATAACAGTTCTTGGTGATATATATTTACTTAAAATATACTGTGTGCACCCAGGAATATTTATGCTTACCGCATCAATTGTAAGCTTTGCATTTACATTGCTTATATATACACTTACACTTTCGTTTGGTGATGTCGGTAAAGCTTTAGCCGTTGTTCTCGTAGTTATTCAGATTGCTGGTTCAAGTGGTACATACCCTATTGAACTGTTACCATCATTCTTTAGAAATGTATATATATATTTCCCATTCCCTTATGCTATCAATGCCATAAGAGAATGTGTAAGTGGTTTCTACAGATATGATTACTTCATACTTATGGGACAGCTTATGCTATTTGTTATAGGTACTTTATTCCTTGGTCTTTTCCTAAGAAAGCCATTTATGAAGCTCAATCATTATATGCATCACCGTATGCACGATACTAAACTTATGTAGATTAATTGATGAATGAGGAGGAGTTTATGTCTGATATTAAAGATGAAACATCTGTAGATATAGATACTGCTGAGAAATCAGTAGATATGATTAAAGACTATTACAATAGAGAACACAAACGTAACAAAGACAGAATTAAATACGGAATAATTGCAATGGTAGTAATTCCCATTATATTCCTTATTCTTTTATTTGTTGTAAACAGCTCTAAAGTTATATTTCTTGTAATGTGGATTGCTTCTTTATTTATTATAAGCGGCTATCTTATTGCCATTGAATATAAAGATTATAATATGACCGAAAATCTTAAAGATATTGTTGGTAATGAGTATGATGACTCACTTATTGATACAGCGAAAGCCATATCAGATATTACTAAGAATTATATCAAGAATGGAGGTTCAGAAGAATAATATGAAAAATATATTTCGAGTATTTGCTAACGACTGGAAAAGAATTGGGCGAAATGTTGTAGCTTTAGTCGTTGTAATGGGACTCTCTGTTCTTCCATCATTATATGCCTGGTTTAACATTTTATCCAACTGGGACCCTTATGGTTCTGACTCAACATCTAACATAAAGGTCGCTGTAGCATATGATGATACCGGAATTGATATTTCAGGTATGAATGTAAATATAAGCACCAATATTATAGAAGCACTTAAGACCAATGACACTATCGGCTGGGTATTTACTGATACGTCAGAAGAAGCCATTGGGGGTGTATGGGCAGGAGATTACTATGCAGCATTGATAATGCCTGAAGATTTCTCTCGTGATATGGTAAGCTTCTTAGCTGATAATATGACACATCCGGAGATTATCTATTATACTAACCAGAAGAAAAATGCCATTGCCCCTAAGATAACAGACAAAGCCAAGACAGCAGTACAACAACAGGTTAATGCTACATTTATAAGCTCACTTACAGAAGCTATAATGAAATCTGCCGATATTGCTGATAATATAGGTGCAATTAAAGACTCTGATGGTAATAATATTAATAAGGAAAATGTAAGCGGCAACTCAATATTAGATATATTAATAGCCAAATTACAGGTTGTTAATACACAGGTGTCTACATTTGACAGCGTGCTTACTGCCGTTTCCAATATAATAAGCACAGCACAGTCAACATCTGATACTGCAGCAGCTATATCGCCAGATTTATCAGTGAAATTTGACAGTGAAAAAGCAATTCTTAATGAATTGAATAATACTATAGGAAAGAGTAATCTTATAGACTCAACAATATTTGCTAATATTGCCAATGATATTAATACAATTCAGGGATATATGAATTCTGTCTCTGAAATATATGATGATATGGGATACAATGTTGCAGATTTTGATAATTCAATAAGCCAGATGGGCAGTTCTATTGCTAATACATTAGAGCTTGTACATAACCTTGAGAGCCAGTTATCAGACTCAATAACTAAGCTTGTTGATTTTAAGAGCAGTGGTACATATTCATTATTACAGACTGCCGTCGCATTTAATACAGAAGAACTTGCATCTTTCATATCTGCTCCTGTTACTATCGGAACAGTTGACTTGTATCCAATTGAGAATTATGGCTCAGCTATGTCACCATTCTACTCAGTATTATCAATATGGGTTGGTGCATTAATATTAGTTGCCATTATCCATGTAAAGGTTCATCCTTTTGGCGGATACAATATTACCTCTGTTCAGGCTTTCTTTGGAAGATATTTAACATTTTTCCTTATAGGACAGGCACAGGCATTACTTATAACACTTGGTGATTTATTCTTTATTGGAATACAATGCCTTCTGCAGAGTTGGGCGCGCATGCCGTCCTGTCTGGCTGTCAGGCGCTCCAGCTCGTTGGCGCGGGACAGCACG
>ENA-OPYH01001724-OPYH01001724.1-human-gut-metagenome-genome-assembly--contig:-NODE-1724-length-11889-cov-2.349839_pt1 | contig 11889 bp, 12 predicted proteins | sample MGYA00241254_ERZ501488 | MGnify/ENA primary metagenome ERZ501488 (study PRJEB25962, sample SAMEA2042660) | human gut metagenome | biome: human gut; feature: human-associated habitat; material: faeces...
GTTCAGGGGAAGTTGTCGTTTCTTCTATATAATCGTCCATTACTGTATCATCATCTCCGCGGAGCATTAATAACAGTTTTAATATCCATTTAATAATTGCAAGCAATGCCATTCCAATCATAGAGAATATATTGCCATATCTTCCGTGATAGAATATAAGCATACCAAATACCAGAAGCAGTCCGAACACAATCATTATAAGCACATTAATTCCCATAATTCTTCTGGCCGGGAATTCTGATTTACCTTCATTAAATACGAACACCTCATACAGCCTGCTTACCTGATTATATACGAACTGGCATAATACAAACATAACAAATAAAAATGCCTGTATTTCCATAAGCACAGAATTACCTTCAATACCTCCTAATATATAAAAGCCTATCATAAATATTCCATATGCTATATGAAGCTTCTCACTCGCATTAACAGCAATCAGCATATCATCCTTGCTCTTACCAGTTTCATCATATATATTTTCCTGAACTCGCTCATATTGCTTCTTGTTTACATATAGATTCTTTAACCTTATTGAGTGTCCAGATATTGCCGCTGCGCATATCACATAACCTGCAAACTCCAGATCTGTGTCCGCAAGCAATGCCGCTATAACAACGAACACAAGATTAATCACCATAAATAATGGATAACTTTTAATATATTTTCTTGAAAAATATGTAACTATAGCTGGAATTATTACAATAAGGCTATAATATGCCTTAGATGTGTCATTACCGGCAATTCCTATATACACTCCCGCCGCCATTGATATGTACGCAACACACAATATAAGTATTTCCGTTATGATTTTACTATTTCTTAGATGTCTTATCTGCATCTTACTCTCCATTCCCACACTGCTTATACATTCTAATCAAGCTTTTCCAGATACAGGCTTCCATTGCCTGATACAACACACGGAACAATCCATATTTTATTCTGTTGTTTAGACATAAGTCTTTCTGCTGAAAGCTTTAATTTTCCGTGCTTGTTAGCTGATATAAGAACATACACCGAATCCTGCCTTTGGTTCTTATTATTATATTCCTGCATATTATCAAGAATAATGCTGAATTCCTGCATAGGAAGCTTCAGATCTATTCTTGCAAATGCCGTGTTGATACGTCCAAAATGTGACAGTCCGCTTCCAGCCTCTATCACTGTCTGCTCCTTAGTATCAATATCACAGCCATTAGATGTTACAGATACATTGATGCCCTTTCCTATAAGAAGCTGGGCCAGACCTGCCGCTATTGATATTGCCTGTTCAATAACATCTTCCTGCATAAGAACGCCCTCACTTTCAAGATTAAGCAGGATACATACATTACGGCTCACTGTTTCATTATACTGATTAACCATAAGCTTTCCCGTTCTTGCACTGGCATTCCAATTAACATCCCTTATGCTGTCATAAGACTGGTAATCCCTTATTCCTGCAAATACGAACTTATCCTCTAACAGATATTTTCTTCTTTCAAGCTCACCTAAAATACTGTTATTGACCTGTAAAAGATTATTAACATTTTCTGGCTTGGGATATACTGTAATCATATGATTAACATTTTTATTATTAATCATAATATCGTTCATAAAAGCACCTGCAAATACAGTTTCAATGGCCTCTAATCTATATACACCCCTTCTGGCACACAATACATCTATCTTTCGTGTTACCCTCTGGTTAGAAAGAAGTGAAAATACATCGTTGCGGTAAGTCTTATCTGTAATTCTGGAATTATTGTCCTCCTGCCCAAACACCAGATTCTTGTCTATGCTGAATTTAATATTAACACAAGGCAGTGGCATTCTCTTAGCATTAGTTACTGTCTCCACCATCTTGATAGTATCACCTTTTGTAGCTGTATTGCTGGAAAATGTAACATCAACCGATAAATTCCTGCTCCAGTTATCCCTGTAGGCAACCCTCAATATGTTGTATACAATAACAACACCTATAAGCATTAATATTATATTCATCTATTGCTCCATTCTTCAGTAGGCACCTCTACCTGTGATAATGCCTCATTTATTGCCTGTTCCCTGTTCTCCTTAACAACTATTCCTGTATTAAATACAAGTCTGTGTCCCCATACGCATAAAGCAAGCTCTTTAATATCTGATGGAACAACATAATTACGTCCATTAACATAAGCGTATGCTCTTGCTGCATTAACCATAGCTATTGAACCTCTTGGGCTTATTCCTATTGCAACACTTCCCATATTACGTGTAACTTCTGCAAGCTTTACAATATATTCTATAAGCGAAGGATGAATATATATATTCTTAACCTCATTCTTCATAGCTTTAATATCTTCTTTGGAACATACATTAGAAATATCTTCTATTGGATTATCCTTAAGAAAACGGTTAAGTATTGTAATCTCCTCTTCCTTATCCGGATATCCCATTTCAAGCTTCATAAGAAATCTGTCAAGCTGTGCTTCTGGAAGCGGATATGTTCCTGCTGTTTCTATTGGATTCTCTGTGGCTATTACAATAAATGGTTCATCTAACTGTAATGTATCACCATCTATAGTAACCTGATGTTCTTCCATACACTCAAGCAATGCTGACTGTGTTCTTGGTGTAGCCCTGTTAATTTCATCAGCAAGAATGATATTCGCAAATACAGGTCCTTTCTTTAATACAAAATCTTCACTCTTCTGGTTATATATATGTATTCCTGTTATATCTGATGGAAGCAGATCCGGTGTGAACTGCATTTCGACAAATTCAGAGCCCGACATCGAGAAGAACGGCACATTGGATTCACCGGCAACAGCCTTGGCAAGCATTGTCTTACCCATACCCGGAACATCTTCCAAAAGAATATGTCCACCTGCAAGTATGCTTGTAATTACTTTTTTTGTAACTTCCTCTTTACCGACTATAACCTTTGAAACATTATCTAATATGTCTGTTATCTGCATTTAATTACCCCGCCTTTTCTTTAATTATATATTCTGTGCCTTACCTCATTTCACATATTAATATAGTACCAAAAAACCACAGATATATCAATAACACCTGCGGCTTTCTCACATAGAATTTTACCAAATTTTATTATACTTATGCCTGTGGTTCTTCTCCCGGAAGCTCCTGATTAACATCAATTCCTCTTGGTGCAACAGGAGTTGAGAATACTATCTGTGTACTTGTCCTTCCGAACTTCTGTAACTGTCCGATAAATGTATCAAGCTCCATTGTACTTGGAAATACAACCTTAAGAAGCATTGAATAATTACCTGTAACACAGTTACATTCAACTACATTAGGGCAGGTTTTGATAAATGGATAGAACTCCGGCTTCTGTACAGGTGCAACCTCAAGATTAATAAATGCTGTTATATGATAGCCTAATTTAATCTGGTTAATCTTAACCCCATAGCCTTCTATTATTTCTTCTTTCTCAAGTCTTTCTATTCTTGCTGAAACTGCTGGTGATGATAAAAACACATTTTCAGCCAATGCCTTAAGTGGCATTCTCGCATTATTCTGAAGTAATGTAATTAATTTCTTATCAATTTTGTCCATAGTTGTCCTCCATTAATCTGTGGCATTGCTTTCTTAACATCAAAAAAGAGACAACCCGAGCTTTGTATGCCTGAATTGTCCCCTTTGACTTAATTTATTAATTTATATGTAATATACACCTTTTTTTATAAATTGACAACCCCTGATTTTATGTTTTTTTATAGTTTTTTATTATTTTTCTTAACTTTTTATCGTGTGTCTTCTTAATTTTTCTATTATAATGTTTGCTTTTTATACTACTTATATGGTAAAGTTCTTATTGTATGTTAATGACTATATTTAATGGAGGCACTTATGTCAGATAATAAAGATTTTAATAACAACTCTGAATATTCAACAGTAACATTATCATTAGATGATGGCACTGAGTTAGAGTGTGCAATAATCCGTACTTTCCCAGCAGGAGATAAGAACTATATTGCACTTTTACCTATTGCAGATATTGATGAAGAAGAAAGTGAAGTATACTTATACAGATTTTCTCTTGACAGCAACAACGAGCCAGTTCTTGAAAATATCGACTCTGATGAAGAATATGAAATCGTATCAGATGCATTTGACGAAGAACTTGATGCTATGGAATATGAAGAACTCTACGAACAGGAAGACTCTGAGAACGAATAATCAACATAATGGTCATCTATCTCAGTAACAAATCTTGAAATGGTTGTATCCTTGTTATATCTGCTTTTAGCATATAACAGATACAACTTTTCTTTTGCCCTTGTCATCGCAACATACATAAGCCTTCTCTCCTCTTCTATCTCATAATCAAGCACAGCTTTATTATAAGGAATTATCCCCTCAACCACGTCCATAATAAATACCACTTTGTACTCAAGTCCTTTACAACTATGCATTGTATGAAAATGTACTGCATTATCGTTATCTTGCGGATAAGAATTTTTAGAAGCCTTTATATTCTCAACTAATGCTGCATTTTTAGAATTATTCATACTTATATTATTGTTATTAATATATTCCAGCCAGTTATCTATTGTGTCAAACTGCTTTGCCATTTCTTTGAATTCTTCAATCTTATCGTAAGCTTCTGTCCCGTTAATCCTATGCGTTAATATATATTCCTTATAATATTCTTCATAACCAATACCTTTAATTATATAATTAACCGCCGCATATGGCGACATATTTTTAATTATATTCATATCAAACTGCCAATCATTGATTATATTTATCATTTCAGCATTATTCTCATAAGAAGCTCTTAGCTGTTCATAACTAAAAGGTTCTTTTATAAATGTCCTTTTTATATATCTTAATGGTTTATTGACAATCCTTAAGATATCCTCTCTTTTACATTTTCCCTTTGACACCTTAATATATGCAAGCATATCCTTAACAGCCCAGTAATCATATATATTCTCCTGTTTCTTCTCCGAAATGCAGGGAATTCCATCATCAATAAGTCTGGAATAATATATACCATTAATACTGTTGGTTCTTGATATAACAGCAATATCTGATGGTTCAATGCCATCTTCTATCAGCTTCTTTATATTATCCGAAAGCATTTTCTTAAGACTATGTATATCTTTTGCTCCCTGTACCTGTATACATTCTCCTACAATACCTGCTGATTTGATATTTTTGTAATAGCGTAGAGAATTATTACCAATAAGGCTTCGTGCTGCTTTAACAATATTATCAGTACACCTGTAATTGACATTCAGATTTATTATTTCTGCATTACTATAATACTCTTTAAATGCAAGCATAATATCAGGCTTAGAGCCTCTAAATCCATATATACTCTGATCATCATCTCCAACAGCAAATATATTCGCACTTTCCCCTGCAATCAATTTAATTGTGTCAAACTGCATTTTATTAATATCCTGAAATTCATCAATAAGAATATACTTGTATTTATCCTGCCACGCAGCTTTATAATCAGCCCTCTGTGTAAGAAGCTCATTGCACAGAACTACCATATCATCATAATCTATAAGCCTTCTTGATATAAGCATTTTCCCATATTCTTTATATATTATCCTGAATGTTTCGTCGGGACAGGCTGTACTGATATACTCATCTATATTAAGACAATCATTCTTTACCTTGCTTATCTGTGATAAAATGCTGTTTACCATTTCATTTTCATCTGAATATTCAAGTTCAAAGCTTATAAGCTTGTCCCTGATAAAATTATATTGTAAATCTCTCGTAATAATGGAATTAACTGAATAATTATATGCGTGACGCAGTATCGTAAAAAACACCGCATGAAATGTACCAAATGTAACTGGCACATTAAGACTTCCTTCTAAAGACATAAACCTTTCTTTCATAGACACCCCCGCCGCTTTGGTAAAAGTTATAACCAGTATTGATGACGGCTTGATATTATGCTTAATAATAAGGTTATATACTCTGTTAACTATAACTGTGGTCTTTCCCGAACCCGGACCTGCAATAACAAGTGCAGGTCCATCTTTAAAATGTATTGCTCTATTCTGTGCTTCACTTAAATGTATATCTGTTCTGCTAATGATTATCCACCTTTCTTAGAAGCTCATAATCTTATCCCCTGAATCATCTGTGTTCTCAATAGATAAAATCTCAATCCAATAGCTTATATTACTGTTGACGACCACTTCTACCCTATCTCCAGCCTTGTGTCCAAGTATTGCCTTGCCAAGAGGCGATTCAATACTTATAAGTCCTTCAAGAGAGTCACCTCTTACCGTTGTCACAAGCTTAATCTTCTCTGTAGAACCATCGTCCTCATATTTAACTTCAACTGTATTATTAACACCAGCCTCATCATCTGCCGACTCTTCTGATATTACCGTTGCTGTCTTAATCATTCGCTGAAGATATCTTATTCTGCTCTCATTCTGATTTTTGAACTTCTTGGCGGCATAATACTCAAAATTCTCACTCAAATCGCCCTGTGCCCTTGCTTCTTTAACATCATCAAGAGCTTTTTTCCTCACAATGTGAACCCTGTATTCGATCTCATCTTCCATTTTCTTGATATCACTTGGAGTAAGTTCATTATTCACGATTACAACATCTCCTTAATATAAACATACCATTACTATAAAAAGGCTATTCATTGCTTGTCTGTTTAACATATAAAATAGCTTTCTTTACCGGTGGAAGCATAATTACAATTATTGTAATAATTCCTTCTGCACCTATATATGCCGCATTATATGCTAACGAATATAATACAGCACTATTAAAGAATTCCGGTGTATACACCGCAAAGAATATCCAGCCTGATAAGAATGAGAAGAAGAATCTTCCAGCAATTCCTGCCATATAACCTTTAACCAACCCATTCTTGGAATTAGCAAATATTCCTGATAATCCTAATGCACCAAATGCAAAGATATAGTCAAGAAACATCTGTGGCAGACTGATAATATATGGATTAACAATAAGCTGTAATACTCATACGCTATTGAAGCTGTCATACCTGCACTTATTCCATACCAGTATCCTATAAGCACGATAAACAGCATACTAAAAAGTGTTACTGAACCTCCCATAGGCATCTTAAATATAGTAATAAACGAAGTTAGTGTAGCGAGTGCAATAGCCATAGCTGATGTCACAAGCCTCTTTACGCTGTGTGTCTTCTTATCCTTTACTATAAAACCAACAGCCAGCACAACAATAACTACTGCTATCAGCACTACATATCCCAGTGGTGTAAGATTATAACTTATACCATCCTCACTCACAATCTTTGTTGCAAGCACTTATATCAACCTCCCCAATATTAAATAATCATATATTCTTTTAGTATTATAACATATTATTAAATATATGCAATATTCCGGAATAAAAAGTCGTAGAATATGTTTTTTATTGAAGTCTGGGGTGTTAGCGGATTGTTCGGATTACATAGCAATGCAGCAATCCGAACACCGCAATAAGTGTTAAAATTTCTTTTAACCCTTACATCATTAATATTCTATCAGCTATTATAATCAATATATGATATCTTGTTTATTTATCATCTTTCTACCAGAATAATTCCCTATATGAATACTCACCTCTGTAATTAGAAGCATTGTAGTCCGGATACTTATATGGCTTATAAGCATTTTCCATCGGCTCATCATCCTGCGTGTATATATACATATAATTATAATCCCACGTTACAATTTCATCTCTTGCATCACCTAAAAGATTAACCGCCTCCGTGCAAAGAGTTGGGTGTCCGTCATCAGGGAACTTTACAACCTGTATTCCATTACCATCTATCATTCCACCTCTCTTAACATCTGCATTAAGAAGTATGAAATCCTGTCCATCACCTGTCCAGTTAACCGGTGTAAGAAGATTACCATTAAGCTCATTCTCCATTTCCCACATATCATTGCCTTCACTGTCGTAGAAATATATAATGCCCTGATGTCCCCAGAAATTAACTACAGCCATCTCATATCCTTCTTTATCCGGACAGTAATTAGCAAGACTCACTCTCTGTGCGTGTCCAATTCCGTCCTGTTTTAAAATATTACCTTCAAAGTCACAAAGAATAAAACCTTGTGTACCTGCAACACACGCAAAGAATTTTTTCCCTTTATTAGGACCTGTTTCAAATCTTCCTGGTACAATTTCATCAATGTGGTCTACCTTAAACGGCATAGTCCACATTTTCTTTCCATTACAATCAAGCATATTATATCCAACCAGCAGTTCATCATAGCCATCACCATTAATGTCAATTGCAAATGGAAAATGTCCTGTATTCTTATCACTCTGAAAATGCCACATAACTTCAAGGTCATCATTTAACGCATATACCCTGCAATATCTGTCCTTAATAAGAATATCCCTTGGCTTGTCAAGTCCTCTGAAATTGCATATCCTCATTCCATCAGGGTTAATTCTGTCAAATGCATATTCTCCATCAGGAACACCTATAATTGTGCCATCTTCTTCCATTGTCGATAATGGTGTCTTTGCTCTTTTCTTAACATTTCCTGTCTTTCCGTCAAGTATAAGCACCTCGAAATTCTTGGCAGTTATAACCTCATCGTATCCATCACCATCAATATCATATATCTGCATTGGCATATCAGCAGATATATTTCCTATCTCCATATTATCTGTAGGTTCACCATACTGCCATAATATATTACCATCCAAATCCATAGCAGTAAGACAGCTTATAGTTCCATATGCATCTCTGTTGACTCTTTTCTGACACTGGGCAAGCACCATCTGATACTCTCCATTACCAAGCAGATGTCCGAAACGTACCTGTCTTCCTGTTCCACAGCCTTTAAGGTCTATTTTCTTAACAAGCTTCATATGAGGATACCTGCTCTGTGCTTCTTTGCACTTATTCTTATATGCTTCCCTGTCGGCTTTAATGCCTGCATCTGTATCCTCATCTACATTGACATTGATGTAGCCAAATGCCGCTGGTATAGTAGCCGTAATTGCTGCCTTTCCTCCCTGTACAGCATAAACTGTATCAATATCTATATATTTAGTGCCATTAACATAGCACTCAACATGACTGCCGTTAACACTTACATTTAATGTATATGTATCGTCACTATTATAATCAAATGCTTTACTTTCAAGCTCTTCAACATTTTCTTTATGGCGGTAAACAAGCTTTACCTGCTTATCTTCAAACATAAATACAAGCATATTAAGCGAATTCTGTGCACAGAAACCAATACCGGCATTTCCCCATTTAGTGTTAAACATTCTGACACTTGCCTCTATATCATAATCTTTCCAAAATCTGTCCCCTGTTTCAAGTGTCGGAAAAGTTCTATGTGGCTCTGTATTATGAAGTCTCATCTGCTCCATATAATGCTTCCCACAATACTCCGTAATAACCCACGAAGCACCTTGACCATTATATCTGTAATTGCACACAGGGTCATACCATTTTCCATAATACCCTGGATATTGCACAAAATGATACTCTCCCATTGCAGAATGATTCTTATCATATGGGAACTCTCCTATTGGAAAATTCTTAAAATCTTCTTTGAGCAAATATATACTCTTCATAACAATTCCTCCATTCATCTGATAAAAGCAGCACACATTCCATTATAAGCTGCTTATCACGCAAAAATATTTAGTTGTCGTTCAAGAAACTATTGTTAATATACTACATTTTCATTAGCAAGACAAGACATTTATTTAATAAAAAAGATGTGGACATTTAATCATTTATCGATGTCCACATCCCACAATGAATATCAAAAAGAGAGCCTTTAGATTTCTCTAAAAGCTCTCTAAACAGCATAAATGCTAGCTTTCTATTAGAACTTACCTTCATCAGCAGCCTGCTGTACAGAAACTGCAATGCAGGCTTTTCCACCTTGCCCGGTGGCCTGCTGTACAGAAACTGTGAACCCGCTATTTATCAGGGTTAAAGCCCTATTTGTAAGTTACCTGTTACTTACACACTAATTCTTGTATTATTGTACACTGTTTTTCACATATTTAGTTACTTGCTCTTTTTAAAAGTGCATCTTGAAGAACACGTGAAAAATTAATATTATTCTTTTCTCCATATGTGTTTAACCAAGCTGGTATGGTTATATTTTTTCTTACTGTTTTATCACCATACTTTTCAGCATAAGCATCCATATCTAATACAAGCATACTTACAAAGCTTTCTGGGTCTTCAAGTTTTATATTTTCCTTCCGTAATGATGGAGCTGGAATATTATTTCCTTCTTCTAATTCACCTAGTACCCAACCACTAGCCGCATCTACTCCCATTTCAATAGCATCTACTAAGTCTTTTCCTTCTGTAACACATCCTGGAAGGTCTGGAACTTCTACTGTGTAACCTTCTTTTTCTATACAAGGTGTAAAAACTGCTGGATATACTAGTTTCATAATTAACAACCTTCTTTCTATAATCTATATTCTCTAACCATTATTATAAGCTGTGCAGGACTATTTAAGTCCTGCCTGCTTAAGTACTGAGTTAGCCGTTCGTATATCGACATCTCCTCTATGGTTAGGTATCGTTACTTTTCCTGCTTTAGTTGGATGCTTATACTGCATATGCGAACCAACTTGCTTAACGAGATACCAACCGTCATTTCTTATAAGCTTATCAAGCTCTCTGACAGTCATCAACTCATCTCCTTCCTTGGTATCTTATCTATAATTATATTATACACATTATACGCATAATGTCAATATTTTATGCGCATAATGCGTGTGTTTTTATATGCCAGCAGGGAACTGATAGAAACAGAAATGGATGAGTAGGAGTTTCTACCTTATTTTATAGAATTCTTATCACATTATAATATTAAACTCTTTCAATGTTACGGATATTAATTGCACTTGTTACTGTATTACCAATACCAATTACTGCACGATCACCATTAATCTGAATAACATCATATTCATCATAGTAAAGGTTAAATGCTCGGTCAGTGTCATAATCGACATTAAGAATAACTCTTACTTTATCACCAACTTTTATATCTGCATTATCGCAGCCTTCATCATTTGAATTGTCGCTTGATATAATACAGCAATCGTTGACCCAACCTGTTCCATTATTTATTAAGTAAGGATTGACCGCCCAAGGAATAACCCTTGTAATTGTTCCACTATCAAATCCCTCTGATGGTGTAAGTCCGGATTCTGATGTTGATGAAGCATATATTGTATTATACTCAACGCAATCTCCAATCTGATACTGTAACTGCTCTGTATCAACTACATCAGTTTCAGCATTATTATCTGAGATTGAATTATCATTGCCATCAATGTCATCTCTGTGATCATATTCATTTGCTTTTATAAGTCTGTCAAAGACGTCATCACGCATAATGTCAAAATCTACCCTTGTCCCATCATTAAGATAATAATCACTGCTTTCCTGTGATATAGCAAATTTATCTTCACATATCTTTCCATCATTATTCCAATGAGCTTCCCAGATGAGGGCGCCGTGCTCTATAAGTTCATCTACATTCATATATTCATTGAGCCAGCTGTGGCTTCTGGATATTTTACTGGCATAATTTACCTCCATTTCTTTTTATTAACGTAATATATTCTGCTTCAACTTTATCATATCTTTCTCGTAAATACTTAATTTCTGCATAATCACTTATCTTACCCACATTATATTCATTTATACCAAGTGCGTCACTTGATATATAAATACACCTATATTAATAATTAAGAGGTTTACCTGCTTTTATCCATTCTTCAAATGTTATATCTTTAGGTAAAATTTTCCAATTCTGTAAAACTTTAAATGTTGTTCTATTATTTTTTTCTATTTCCTCATCAGTTCTCTTCGGTGGATTTATAAATCTCTCACGTTCTTCTTTTGTTAATTTTTGTTTTTCCTCCTCC
>ENA-OPYH01001732-OPYH01001732.1-human-gut-metagenome-genome-assembly--contig:-NODE-1732-length-11865-cov-4.978662_pt1 | contig 11865 bp, 8 predicted proteins | sample MGYA00241254_ERZ501488 | MGnify/ENA primary metagenome ERZ501488 (study PRJEB25962, sample SAMEA2042660) | human gut metagenome | biome: human gut; feature: human-associated habitat; material: faeces...
ACCCTCATCGAGCCGGTGGCGGCGCATAAAGCCGAACTGCCCAAGGTATACGAGGGCGAGCTGATGCTGAACGGCGGCCACATTGCGGGCTGGGCTGTGGAAGACCCTGCCCTCATTGCGCAGATCGAAGATGCGCTGGCTGTGCTGGGCAGTCAGGAAGAATTCGACAAAAAGTATCCGGATGCCACCCGCCGCGACCCGCTGACGCTGGCCGTGGGCGACGGCAACCACTCGCTGGCCACTGCAAAGGCCTGCTGGGAGGAGCTGAAAAAGACACTCACACCGGAGCAGGCAGCAAACCATCCGGCCCGCTGGTGTCTGGCCGAGGTGTGCAATGTGCACTCGCCTGCGATCGAGATCGAGCCGATCCACCGCGTGCTGTTCAATGTGGACTGCGCAGCGGTGCTGCTGAGCCTGATCACGTGGAGCGATTCCAATATGGCCGGCTGCAGCTTTGGCGGCAGCAAGCAGCAGCCCTTCACGCTGGCCGGGCCGCACATGTCCAACGTGCTCAGCTTTGAGGACCCAACCGCACCGCTGACCGTGGGCACCATTGACGAATTTATCGAATACTATCTTGAGCACCACAAGGAAGCCCGCGTGGACTATGTGCACGACGAGCCTGCTGTGCGCGCCCTGTGCAAAAAAGGTGCTGTGGCATTCCTGATGCCGCCGTTTGCCAAGAGTGACCTGTTCAAAGGCGTTGTGATGGGCGGCGTGCTGCCGCGCAAGACCTTCAGCATGGGCCACGCAGAAGAAAAGCGGTACTATGTGGAGTGCCGGAAAATTACGGAATAATTATTGGAGAACCATGACATTTAAAGAATTGAATCTGTCCGCCCCGCTTCTGCGCGCTGTGCAGGAGGCAGGCTATGAGACCCCGTCGCCCATTCAGGCGGCGGCGATCCCGCCGGTGCTGTCCGGCCGGGATCTGATGGGCTGCGCCCAGACCGGTACCGGCAAGACGGCTGCTTTTGCGCTGCCCATGCTGGACCGGCTCACGGCCAATGCGCCCCGCAGAAAGGGTGCCATCCGCGCCCTGATCCTGACCCCTACCCGTGAGCTTGCTTTGCAGATCGGCGAAAGCTTTGATGCCTACGGCAAGTATCTCAAGCTGCGCAGCACCGTCATTTTTGGCGGCGTGGGCCAGGCACCGCAGGTGGAAGCGCTGAAAAAGGGCGTGGACATCCTGATCGCCTGCCCGGGACGGCTCAATGACCTGATCGGTCAGGGATTTATCGATCTCTCGAACCTTGAGATCTTTGTGCTGGACGAAGCCGACCGGATGCTGGATATGGGCTTTGTGCACGATGTGAAGAAGGTGATCGCAAAGCTGCCCGGGGAGCGTCAGAACCTGATGTTCAGCGCCACCATGCCCACCGAGATCGAACAGCTGGCCGCAGGCATCCTGCGCAAGCCCGCCTTCGTCAAGGTGGACCCGGTGTCCAGCACCGTGGACCGCATCCAGCAGAGCCTGTACCATGTGGAAAAGGGCAACAAGAAATTCCTGCTGCCGTGGCTCATCAAGAACTTGCAGCCCCCGGTGGTGAACGCGCTGGTGTTCAGCCGCACCAAGCACGGCGCGGATAAAATTGCAAAAGACCTCACCAAGCAGGGCATCCCGGCGGCGGCCATCCATGGCAACAAGAGCCAGACCGCCCGCGTGACCGCGCTGGAAAACTTCAAGGCCGGTAAGACCAAGGTGCTGGTAGCCACCGATATCGCCGCCCGCGGCATCGATATCAGCGAGCTGTCCCATGTGTTCAACTACGACCTGCCCGAGGTACCGGAGACTTACGTGCACCGCATCGGCCGCACGGCCCGCGCCGGTGCCGACGGTACGGCGGTCAGCTTCTGTGCACCTGAGGAGCAGGAGTATCTGGCAGGCATCGAAAAGTTGAACCGCCGCAAAATTCCCGTGGTGAGCGGCCACCCGTGGGACGGCGTGCCCGCGCCGGTGCGCCCGGAGCCGCCGGTGCGCGGCAAAAAGCCCAAGGCAGCCGCCGCTGAACCGGCAGAAAAGCCTGCCGCAAAGCAGCCGAAGCCCGCAAAGGCCGAAGCAAAAAACGCAAAACCTGAAAAAAAGGCTGCACCCGCACTCAAGGTGCAGGCAAAGCCCGCAAAAACCGAAAAAGAGGAACCATTCATGGATGATACCAAGCGTACTACCGGCGGACGCAGCAATGACCGCCGTTCCAATAATAACAGCCGCCCGCGCCGGGAGCAGAACGCTCCTGCCCGCGGTAGCAATGCGCAGCCCAAGTTTGACCCGCATTTTGTGAGTGCCCCGGAGGCCACTCCGCTGCGCCCGGCCAAAAAGACTCCGGCTGCACCCGCCGCCCCGGCCATCCGTACGGCTGCACAGCCTGCACAGCAGTCCGGCGGCAGTCAGGGCCCGCGCGGCCGCCGCAATGAACGTCCGGCCCGCCAGAACAGCCAGCCTGCCGCCCAGAGCCAGAGCGCAGAGCAGGGCCGCGGTGCAAACAACGGCCAGCGCGGCCGTCAGAATGCGTCCCGCAATGCACAGCCTGCACCGGCCCGTGCCCCCAGAGCGGAGAGCAGCCGCCGCGGCCGTGCCGCTGCTGCAAGGGACGAAGACCCGGGCCTTATGCTCATCAGCCGTCGTCCGCCGCAGCAGAAGTTCACGAACTTTGAGGAGTATATGAACGCCCACGGCGGTGCAACTGCACCCATTGAGGACCACAGCGACGAAGTATGAGCAAAAATGAACCGTTTGCCCCATGGCAGTGCCCGCTGTGCGGGGAGAAGCTGACCGGCGACAGCACCCTGAAATGCACAAAAGGCCACTGCTTTGACCGCGCCAAGGAGGGCTACTGGCATCTGCTGCCGGTGCAGAGCATGCGCACCAAGGCCCCCGGCGACAGCAAGGAGATGGTGGCCGCCCGCCGCGCGTTCCTGAATGCCGGATACTACGGCATCTTTGGCAAAGCGGTGGGTGAGCTGTGCGCAGAGTACGGCCAGCCTGCCAGCCCGGAGGCGGCGCTGCATCTGCTGGATGCAGGCTGCGGCGAGGGCTGGTACGACCGCTGCATCGCGCAGGCGCTTGCCGAAAAAGGCCGCCGGGTGCAGCTGGCGGGTTTTGATATCGCAAAGCCTGCGGTGCGCCTTGCGGCCAAGGCCCTGCCCACGGCACAGTATGCGGTGGCATCCAGCTTCAGCCAGCCGGTGCGCACCGGCTGGGCCGACCTGCTGCTGAACTGCTTTTCGCCCTTTGCACAGGAGGAATTCCTGCGGGTGCTGCGCCCGGGCGGACGGATGATCTATGTGGTGCCCGGTGCCGAACATCTGTACCAGATGAAGGCCGTGCTCTACGAAAAGCCTTATAAAAACCCGGTGCAGCAGATCGCCTATGACGGTTTTGCCGCCATTGGGGAACGGAAAGTGACCGGCCGCGTCACGGTGCCCCACGAACAGCTGGAAGCGCTGTTCGCCATGACACCCTATTACTGGAAAACGCCGCGCGGCGGGGCGGAGCGCCTTGCTGCGCTGTCCCAGCTGGAAACCGATATCTCGTTCCGGTTCCTTGTATTTGAAAAGCTGTAATGATAGCAGTTTGCGTTTTTAATGCACAGGCAACATCCGCAAACTGCATATCGCAAATATGCCGTTTTAATAGGCACTATTTTTGAAAATTGCGATAAAAAGCAAAAAACGCTCGTCATGCAGAATTGTGTGACGAGCGCTTTTTTGCTTCAGTTTCTGTCAAAAGCCCCATCCCCGAGGGGGCTGTCGAGCGAATGCGAGACTGGAGGAGTTCCGTGTGATAGGTCGTCCACGAAAAACACCACTGCCCCCACCGCCGGAGGATAGGAGGAATCCGGCAGGTGAGGGCAGCAGTGCTGTATCAGGATAGAGAGATCGCTTAGTGTTTTTCGCCCTTGGGCAGCAGACCGGCACGCTCCAGGGCCGGACGCAGGGCGAGGTACAGGATGACCGCACACACGGTGGAGGCCACGCTGTTTACAAAGGTGACGCCGCCTGCAATTTTGGTCAGCGCCTGTGCCACGGTGTATTCCTGACCAAAGATGTACACATTGCGGAAGTAGCCCAGGAACGGGTCGGTCAGCACGTTCAGCAGCAGGCCGGAACCGGCAGAAACGATCACCTTGACGAGATAGCCGGAGCTGTGCTTGTCGAGGTCGCGCAGCTTGAATGCCTTGTGCGCTACGGCACCGCAGGTGATGCCGATGATGAACTTGAGCACAAAGGTGGTGACGGCGTAGCCCGGGTCACCGGCCAGAATATCGGCCAGCGCCAGACCAATGGCACCGGCCAGACCGCCGGACACACCGTCCAGCAGCAGGGCGGTCAGGGCGGTGAAGGTGTTGCCCAGATGGAACGAAGAGCCGCCGTAGAACGGCACACGGAAGAACAGATAGGCCACAAGGCTTAAAGCGGCCATGACACCGGTCATGGCCAGCTCCTTGGTAGTGAAGGTGCGCTTGTACAGCACACTTGCAAACAGAATGACGATGACAACGACTGCCAGAAGCAGCCACATTGCAGTAGTAGACATGATTTTACTTTCCCTCCAATTTTCCAAAATACCAGCCCAAACCCATGCGAACTTGTCAGGGCGAGGCCCTTCCATCTTGCCTGCGGCAAGACCGTTCGGTCGCTTCAAAGCCCCACTGGGGCTTTGATTGCTTCGCAACCATTTACCTACAATCCTACTTGACATTTGGGCGTCCAGCGGGTATGCTCCTATTATACGCAGAACTGACACCATGAAAATACCCAGAATAAAGTTTTTTCATGGTGTCAGTTTGACGCAATACCCAGACAGGAGGGATAATTTATGGTCCATCTGACCACGGCGCTGGATGCTTCTTCTGGCGTGCCGCTGTACGAACAGCTGTACCGCAGCCTTGCCGGAGAGATGCGAAGCGGCACCCTTGCGGCGGGCACCCGGATGCCCGGCAAGCGGCGGCTGGCGGCAGAGCTGTCCGTCTCGGTGAATACGGTGGATGCCGCCTATCAGATGCTGGCGGCGGAAGGGTATCTGGAATCGCGGGAGCGCAGCGGCTTTTATGTACAGGAATATCTGGCCCTGCCGTCCCGGCCTGCCGGCGGGCCGGAACAGCCCGCACCGCCAAAACCGGAACCGCCTGTGCTGCCGGTGCGGTACGACCTTTCCACCCGCGGGGTAGACCCGGAGCTGTTCCCGTTCCGCACATGGGCGAGGCTGCAAAAGGAGCTGCTCTATTCTTCGCCCCAGCTGCTCACCCACGGCGATGCGCAGGGCGACCCGGCCCTGCGGCAGGCGCTGGCGGAATATCTCTCTGAATACCGCGGTGTGCAGTGCGGGCCGCATCAGATCGTGGTGGGTGCGGGATTGGAATATCTGCTGGGCCTGCTGGCACCGCTGCTGCCCGGCCCTGCAGCGGTGGAAACGCCGGGCTACCCCCGTGCTTTGCAGGTGCTGCAGAACAACGGTGTGCACTGCTGCTGCCTACCGGTGGACGAGGACGGCCTTTCGGTGGAAGCACTGAACCGGTCGGATGCAGCGGTGTGCTACGTCACGCCCAGCCACCAGTTCCCCACAGGCGTTACCATGCCTGCAGGCCGCAGGGCCGAGCTTCTGCACTGGGCAGCCCGCAGGCCGGGCGGGCGGTATATTATAGAAGATGATTACGATTCGGAGTTCCGTTTTGATACCCGGCCTCTGCCCAGCCTGCAGGGCATGGCGGGTGCAGACGGCCCGGTGGTGTACCTCTCCACCTGCTCCCGCAGTCTGGCTCCCAGCATCCGTATCGCCTATATGGTGCTGCCGGAGCATCTTCTGCCTGCATGGCGGAAAAAATACCGCCTGTACTCCGGCACGGTGAGCCGGTTCGAGCAGCAGACGCTGGCCCGCTTTATCACCGAGGGCTACTTCACCCGGCATCTGGCCCGGGAACGTGTGGCCTACAAAGCCCGGCGGGACGCGCTGGCGGCAGCGTTGAACACTGCCTTTGCTCCCGGCGAGCTGACCCTTGCGGGCCTGCACACCGGACTGAACCTGCTGGCAAAGCTCAAAGACCCGCCGCCGGATGCTGCGCTGCGCTGCGCGGCGGAAGCCGAAGGCGTGCAGCTGAGCCTGCTGAGCGATTACGACCTGACCGGAGAAGCACCCTCAGCGGCGGGCACGCTGGTGCTGGGTTATGGCTCGCTGAAGGACGAGGCCTGCGCCTCGGTGGGCGAAACATTGAAAAAGGTCTGCATGGCAGCGCGGGAAGCATCCGTGACCGTGTAAGTGCCGCTGGCGGCATTCCACTGGCCGGGCAGGGCCTGCGCCGCCACAGCGGCGCTGTTGTTGGCAAGAAATTCCAGTGTGCGTTCCAAAGCGTCATAGTCCAGCGCGGTCAGGTCGGTGAGCAGGGCCGAACTGCTGGCACGCAGGGCATCCGGCAGGGTGGCGGGCAGCAGGTCCAGATCCTGCCGGAGAAACGCATCCCACACGGCAGCGCGGGCCGCTGCGGTGCGTACTGGTGAAAAGGCTTCGTCGGCCTGCAGCTGGCACAAGAATTCGTGCGCGTCCCCGGCGGAAATGCCCTGCACGGCCCGGCTGCGGCCATAGCGGGCAAGCTCTTCCTCGGTCAGTGCGCCGGTAAAGCCTACCCGCACCGGCCCATACCGGCTGGCAATGCGCTCCAGCACATCGGGAGAAAAGGCCAGATACCTTGTGCCCTCCGGCAGGGCCAGCACCTGTGCCAGCGCTTCGCGGCAGCGGGCCGGGCCAGCGGCGGCATAGCAGCGGGCAAGGGATGTTTCTTCTTCTGCAAAAGGCACGGTGAGCACGGCAGGCACGCTGAGCAGATGCACGCAGTTCTGGCTGGCGTTCAGGTAGGCCAGCACAAAGCCGGGCTGTTCGCCGGAGACGCACAGCAGCACAGTGAGCTGGTCGGTGGTCTTGGGCAGCTGGATGGGCACACCGCTCTCGCTGCGGGCAGCCTGCCGCAGCTGGGTGCGCAGCTGCTGACGGGACAGCAGCACCGTGCCACCCACCAGCGGCACCAGCACCAGCAGCGAAGCAAACAGTGCTGCCCAAAAGGGCTTCCAACCTCCACTGCGCATGGGATACACCGCCTTTCCTTTGCATAAAGCTTTGGCCTGCAGGCAAGACTTTATGCAGAAAAGGAGGCGTTTGCAGATGAAAAACAAAAAAGAGACAGAACCGACCACAGAGAAAGAACGGGAGGACTTCTGGCTGGAGATCGGCCCCGCCAGCGCCTATTACGGCACAGATTCTTACGAGACCGCGAAAGAAAACGGCGATGCCAGCCCGGATGGCAAAGCCCGGGGGTTTGAAGGCGCAGAGCCAAAAGAAAAGTAAAATAAATTTATGGCAGCGCTATGATGAGGGAGGACAAAAGTAATACCAAAACAAAATTCATCTGTCGGCATAACAGATGAAAAAGCAGCGTATGATATACAAAATGTCTTGCGCACAAGGACAGAATATGGTATAGTCTTTCTATCGCGTACAACTGTGCGCCAGAAGAACTGAAAAAGACGTGCGCGGCGGAGAAAGACCGTGCACTCTGGAGAAGCCCGCTTGTAAAGTGGGTGCCGAAGGTGTAAGGCCGCAGGGAAAGCGGCTGTATCTCTCAGGCAAAAGGACAGAGCCATCGTCTTTGCGCAATGGGGCGCAGCCGGGAATGCGGCGCACCCCGGCTGCGGAAAATGAGAGAGCTCCGAATTTTGCGGGCAGAGCCTTTGGTGGGTTCTGTCCGCTTTTGTTTTGTGTATAGGGGGAAAGAGAGAATGGTCGAGATGATCACGCAGGTGAACAATGCCATCAATGGCGTGGTGTGGGGGCCGTTTGGTCTGGCACTGCTGTTCTGCACCGGCTTCTGGATGAGCGCCCGCACGGGCTTTTTCCAGTTCCGCAAAATGGGCTACTGGCTCCGGCACACCATCGGCGCGATCTTCACCAACAAGGACATCACCGCGCACACCAGCAAGGAGGATATGGCCATCAGCCAGTTCCAGAGCATGTGCACGGCGCTGGCGGGCACCATCGGCACCGGCAACATCGTGGGTGTGGCAACGGCCATCGTTTCCGGTGGGCCGGGAGCCATCTTCTGGATGTGGGTCATGGCATTGCTTGGCATGATGACCAGCTTTTCGGAGAATGTGCTGGGCGTGTACTACCGCCGCAAAAACGAAAAAGGCGAGTGGTCGGGCGGTGCCATGTACTACCTCACCGATGGTCTTGGCGCAAAGAAGGGCTGCAAACAGCTGGGCAAGGTGCTGGCAGTGCTGTTTGCCTGCTTCTGCATTCTGGCTTCCTTCGGCATTGGAAACATGAGCCAGATCAATTCCATCGCGGGCAACATGAACGCTGCTTTTGGCGTACCGACCCTCGTCACCGGCCTGTGCCTGATGGTGGTCACGGCCCTTATCGTCATTGGCGGTTTGAAGCGCGTTGCCGCTGTTACCGAAAAGCTGGTGCCGCTCATGGCCCTGTTCTACATTGCAGGCGCGCTCATCATCGTAGTGCTGCACGCGGGCAACATCCCAGCGGCATTTGCGGCTATTTTCAAGGGTGCTTTCAATCTGAACGCGGCAGGCGGCGGTGCGCTGGGCTACGGCATCAGCCAGACCATCACCTGGGGCTTCAAGCGCGGTGCCTTCTCCAACGAAGCCGGTCTCGGCTCTGCCGTCATGGTCAACTCCGCTTCCAACGTCAAGGAGCCGGTGCATCAGGGCATGTGGGGCGTGTTTGAGGTGTTTGCCGATACCATCGTGGTCTGCACGCTCACTGCTCTGGTCATCCTGACCACCGGCGTGGTAGACCTGCAGAGCGGCGCTGTACTGGCCGGTGTGCAGGACAACGCATTGGTGGGTCAGGCCTTCACCGCCGCATTTGGCAGCTTTGGCCCCAAGTTCATTGCTGTTTCCATTCTGTTGTTTGCCTACTCCACTACGCTGGGCTGGAGCCACTACGGCACCAAGGCCGTGGAGTATCTCTTCGGCACCACAGGCAGCCGCATCTACAAGGTGGTCTTTGTGTGCATGACCGTGGTGGGTGCCACCATGAAGCTGGGCCTTGCGTGGGATCTTTCCGATACTTTCAACGGTCTGATGATGATCCCGAACCTGATCGGCGTGCTGGTGCTGTCCGGCACTGTGGTGGACATCACCCGTAACTACTTCGACCGCCGGGTGAAGGGCAAGGACATCGAACCCATGTGGTCGGCTTTCCTGGAGTACCAGAAGCAGGAGGAGGCCGAAGCCGCCGCAGAGGAAGCGGAGCTGGAAAAGGCCGCAAACGAATAAAATACCCAAAAGCAAGGGCTGTCTGTGAATGAGGACAGCCCTTGCTTTTGTCTGCTGCCCTGCCTTATAATAAATTAAAAAACAGGGGAGGGAACAACCATGAGCGAGTTTTCCCATCTGAAAAACAAACTCCTTGCCGAACAGGTGGAGGACGAAATTTACCACTATATTCTGGATACCCCGCTGGAGCCGGGAGCCAAGCTGCCCAATGAATTTGAGCTGGGCGAAAAGTTCGGTGTGGGTCGCAGCACGGTGCGCGAAGCGGTGAAGCTGCTTTCCAGCAAGGGCATCGTGGAGGTGCGGCGGGGCTCCGGCACCTATGTGGTCACGACTGCCAAGGGCCTTTCGGACCCGCTGAACCTGCGCAGTGTGCAGGACAAGAACGCACTGGCGCTGGATCTTGTCAATGTGCGTCTGCTGCTGGAACCTGGTATTGCAGAGATGGCCGCTTTAAACGCTTCCGACGAGGACATCGAGCGCATCCAGCGCCTGTGCGACCGGGTGGAGAGCAAGATCCACAGCGGTGATCTGTACATTGAGGACGACATCGCATTCCATACCTGCATCGCAGAGAGCAGCAAGAACATGGTGGTGGAGCAGCTCATCCCTATTATTGATACGGCGGTCATGATGTTCGTGAACGTCACCCACAAAAAGCTGACGGAGGAGACCATCCTGACCCACCGCATGATCACTGAAGCCATTGCCCGGCATGACCCCATTGGCGCCCGGTCTGCCATGGTGATGCACCTGAACTTCAACCGCAACTGCATCCGAAAGCTTTACGACGGCGAATGGGAAACCTGACGCCGCCGCATTTTACGTCCCCGCACAGTGCAAGGTCTGTGCGGGGACTTTTTATGCCTGAAGTTGTCTGATGACTTTTTAAGACGAATGACACAGAAAAGTCGAAAAATGGGTTAGATTATATGATGTATCCAAGATTTCAGAGCAATATGCACGAAAAACTGGGCTGGTTATTGTTATAAAGTGGGTTCTGACTGCGACAACTTGCAAACGAGGCGGGATTCGATTAAAATGAACATGTAAGATGTCCGACAGTCAAAAGGATGATTTGCAAAGCAGAAAAAGAGCATTTTGGAGGTATGATCATGGAACTGCGTTCTCAGGCAGTGCGTAAACTGGCACCGGAAAACGATCCGCTGAAGATCGGCATGGGCTGGAAGGTGGACGACCTTGCAAAGCCCCAGATCATGGTGGAGAGCACCTTTGGCGACAGCCACCCCGGCAGCGCCCATCTGGATCAGTTCGTGAAGGAGGCTGTACAGGCAGTCAACACCCACGGCGGCAAGGCTGCACGCTATTTTGCGACCGATATGTGCGACGGTATCGCACAGGGCCACGACGGCATCAACTACTCGCTGCCCCACCGTGACGCCATCGTGAATCTGGTGGAAGCTCAGGCCAACGCCACCGTGTACGACGGCGGCGTGTTCATCGCCAGCTGCGACAAGTCCATGCCCGCCATGCTGATGAGCATTGGCCGCCTGAAGGATATGAGCGCCATCGTGGTCACCGGCGGCGTGATGGAAGCCCACACCCTGCCCAAGAAGTACGTGGTCAATGACCCCGCCTGCGCCATCAACGACCTGCTGACGCTGGAACAGATCGGCAAGTTCGACGCATGGGAAAAGACGGGCGTCATCCCCAACGAGCAGCTGGACTACTACAAGCACAACGCCTGCCCCAGCTGCGGTGCCTGCTCCTTTATGGGCACCGCTTCCACCATGCAGATCATGGCCGAGGCACTGGGTCTGATGCTTCCGGGCACCGCCCTGATGCCCGCCACCGCCCCGGAGCTGAAGCAAGCCGCCTACGATGCCGGCAAGCAACTGATGGAGCTGGTCAAGAAGGGCATCACCGCCAAGGATATCGTGACCAAGAAGAGCTTTGAGAACGCCATCATGGTGCACGCCGCCATCTCCGGCTCCACCAACGCCACCATGCACCTGCCCGCCATTGCCCACGAGTTCGGCTTTGAGATCGATGCCGACACCTTTGACCGGATGCACCGCGGCGCACACTATCTGCTGAACATCCGTCCTTCCGGCGACTGGCCCGCACAGTACTTCTACTATGCAGGCGGCGTGCCCCGCGTGATGGAAGAGATCAAGTCCATGCTGCATCTGGACGTGATGACTGTCACCGGCAAGACGCTGGGCGAAAACCTGGAAGACCTGAAGAAGAACGGCTTCTACGAGCACTGCGACGAGATCCTGCAGGAAAAGACCAAGGGCCTGGGCATCAAAGTCACCCGCGAGGATATCATCCACAGCTTTGACAATGCCAAGGGCACCGACGGCAGCATCGCCATCCTGAAGGGCAATCTGGCCCCGGAGGGCAGTGTCATCAAGCACACCGCCTGCCCCAAGAACATGTTCCACGCCACCCTGCGTGCAAAGCCCTTTGACAGCGAGGAAGAGTGCATCAGTGCCGTTCTGAACAAGCAGGTCCAGCCCGGAGATGCCATCTTCATCCGTTACGAAGGCCCCCGCGGCAGCGGCATGCCCGAGATGTTCTACACCGGCGAGGCCATCTGCGCCGACCCGAAGCTGGCTT
>ENA-OPYH01001734-OPYH01001734.1-human-gut-metagenome-genome-assembly--contig:-NODE-1734-length-11861-cov-3.030493_pt1 | contig 11861 bp, 9 predicted proteins | sample MGYA00241254_ERZ501488 | MGnify/ENA primary metagenome ERZ501488 (study PRJEB25962, sample SAMEA2042660) | human gut metagenome | biome: human gut; feature: human-associated habitat; material: faeces...
GAGCCGACCGTGACAGCCGATAACCTTCCCCCTTTCTCACACTCTAACCCCTATATATACCGGCTATTAACCTGCTGAAAAATATACTCTATCTCCCTTGAGTATATCTATCTCAATAACATATAGCTGTCTAATAAAGGGTTTGCACATTTGGAGCAAAAGCAAAATGTCTGCTACGATAAAAAGTTCAGCCAATCGCACCTTTGATATTTTGACCGGTTTTGATTACGATTAAGGCAGAAAGGAGCGATGGATATGAAAAACAGGCTGATACCTTGTGTTCTTGCCTGCCTGATGATTTTCCTCGTAGGTTGTACCGGTAACACAGCCAAAGAAGCTGCACAGGAGATAACGAAAACAGAGACTTCTTTTCCGGCTGGTAATACTGAAACAAATTCTCAGGAAGATACGGTAGAAGAACCGGAAAGCACGGCAGTTCAGGAGGAAACACCGATTACGGCAGAAGAAAGCAAATCAACCGCTGAAAGTCAGACGGTTACGACGGTACAGACAAAACCGGCGGAAGAAAAAACGGCTGATACTCCTGCAACCGAAAAGCCAAAGGCAGAGCCACCAAATCAGACAACCACGCTGGCTGAACCCGAAAAACAACCGGAACAGCCGAAAGAACAGACAACTGCCAAACAAAAGCCGGTTGAAAAACCGACAGAAAAGCCGGCAGAACCGAAACCGACAGAGCCGCCCAAGCAGACATTTGATGTAAGCCCTTATGTAAGTTACGCAAAAGAGTATGCGGTAAGCATAGGGCTTTCTCTTGACAGCACGGCGACAGAATGTTGGGACAATCCCATATCCGCAAATCCTAACCGAAGCGGTATTAAGTCTGATATTGAAAGCAGACTGAACCGATACAAGAACAGCGAAGGTTTTACCGCTGTGTGGATATGGACAGAAAAGCTATCCGATACGGAGTACAACATCTATATCGGCTACTGCTAAAACAAAATAATTTTAAGCGGACGCACTGAGTAACATCGGTGCGTTTTTGCATTTCAAGGAGGAAAACGCAATGGTTAAAACAAAATTCAAGAAAGCCGTCTCGCTTGTGTTGGCGGCGGTTATGAGCCTTACTGCTTTTATGGGCATTGGGGCAACGACAGCCTTTGCAGCCGTAGGAGAAAAAGCCGATGTGTACCTCGTCGATTATCCCCGAAGCGGAGATACCAATAACAACGGCGAATGGGGACACGGCAATCTCAACTATATGAACGGTTGGAAAGGCTTGTCCACGAAATATACGGGACTTCGTGCAATGGGTTCGTATTCGGGCAATATTGCCTACTGTATTGAACCGGGTACAGGTCAGCGGACTGGAGATACTCTCACCGAAAAGGACGAGAACTTCTTCAACAACATCAGCCCGAACGGAACGATTTCCGGCGATGATATTCGCCTGCTTATCGGTCGTATCTTGCAGTACGGCTATCGTGGAGGTATTTCGACAAGCTGGAAGTCGCAGAATGAAAGCGACGCCAACTGTATCGCACACGCTTATGCCACTCAGATTTTGATTTGGGAAACGATTGTCGGAGAAAGAAACGCAAGCTTTAATCACGTTTCTACCGGTGGGTACAATGCCGTGCTTGAATGTGTAAGCTCTGCACACCCTCTCCGCAGTAAAATCCTGTCTTACTACAACAGTATGGTAACAAGCGTTCAGAACCATACGAAAGTTCCGAGCTTCTGCACAAGGTCAAGCGGTTCTGCCAAGGTAAACGAGCTTGAATGGAACGGAAGCAAGTATGTTGCAACTCTCACCGATACAAACGGTGTGCTTGGCAACTACAACTTCTCGGCAAACATTGACGGCGTTTCGTTCTCTGTCAGCGGAAACAAATTGACTGTTTCAATGGAAAAAGCTCCGAGCAAGGAATTTACCATCACAGCCGCAAAGAAAAACGGCGTCCGCAGAGGTGTAGTTGTATGGACTGACGGTATCCATCAGAACGGCAACGGCATTCAGGATGTGGTCACTTATGCTCAGGAGGTCAGCGACCCTGTCAGCGGATTTGTCAAAATGAAGGTAAGCTACGGCTCTTGTCAGATTGTAAAGACAAGTGAGGACGGAAAGGTTGACGGTATTCAGTTTACCATCAGCGGTAACGGTGTCAATCAGACTGTAACAACCGCAAACGGCGGTAAATTCCAACTGGATAACCTTATGCCCGGTGTTTACACGGTAACAGAACAGTCTATCGACAAATATGTTCCGCAGGAGGTTCACAGAGTAACTGTTGTTGCCGGTCAGGTGGCAAAGGTCAACTTCAATAATGTTCTTAAAAGAGGTAATCTTCAGGTTATCAAATCTTCGGAGGACAATCTGGTCGAGGGTGTAACTTTCCACCTTTACGGAACTTCGCTTGCGGGTATTGCCGTAGATGAATATGCAGTGACAGATAAGAACGGTGTTGCTTCTTTCGATGATGTGCTTATCAGCGGCACTACCCCATACACCATTGAGGAAGTGGATACCGCTATCCGTTATGTTGTGCCTGCAAATCAGACCGCACCGATTAACTGGAAAGAAGTAACCACAAGAAACTTCACGAACATTCTTAAAAAGTTTTCCGTGACCGTAACAAAGAGTGACCGTGAGGAAGGAACACCGCAGGGCGACGCTACCCTTGCCGGAGCAGTTTACGGTATCTATAAAGGCGAAACCCTTGTGGATAAGTATGTTACGGATAAGAACGGGCAGTTTACCACAAAGGAATATGTCTGTGATAATGACTGGACAATCCGTGAAATCACGCCGTCCGAGGGTTATCTGCTCGATGGTACAATCCATAAGGTCGGTGCTGAACCGCAGCTCTATACTGTGGAACACAATCAGACCGCAAATGATGTAACCGAACAGGTTATGAAAGGCAATATCGCCATTATCAAGCACACCGATGACGGCGAAACAAAGATTGAAACACCGGAAAACGGTGCAACCTTTGAAATCTATCTGAAATCTTCCGGCAGCTTTGATTCAGCAGAGGAAGATGAAAGAGATGTAATTGTTTGTGATGAAAACGGCTTCGGTCAGACAAAGGATATGCCTTACGGCGTATATACCGTTCATCAGACCTCAGGCTGGGAAGGTCGTGAGCTGATGAAGGACTTTGATGTGTTCATTGCTCAGAACGGACAGACCTACCGTTATCTTATCAACAACGCAAACTTTGAAAGCTATATCAAGGTTGTCAAGGTGGACGCAGAAAGCGGTAAAAACATTCCGTATGCCGGTGCAGGCTTCAAAATTTTTGACCCTGACGGCAATCAGGTAACAATGACCTTTACTTATCCTACCCCGACAACGATTGATACTTTCTACACCGACGCTAACGGACAGCTTGTTACACCGGAAAAACTGGAATACGGCAAGGGATATTCTCTTGTGGAGGTTCAGGCTCCTTACGGATATGTGCTTGACAGCACACCGGTGTACTTTGATGTGGCAGAGGAACATTCTTCCGATGAGGGTGGTATTACCGTGATTAAGGTCGATAAGCCTAATATGGCACAGAAAGGTACTGTCAGCATTGAAAAGACCGGCGAGGTATTCTCAGGGGTAAATATCTCCGGAGAGGAAAACGCCGATGTGATTTATCAGCCTGTCTATGAAGTGAAAGGTCTTGCAGGTGCGGTTTATGAGATTACCGCAGCAGAAGATATTATCACTCCCGACGGTACAGTACGTTTCACAAAGGGCGAGGTCGTAGATACTGTTACCACAGATGAAAACGGACTTGCCAAGAGCAAGGAGCTTTACCTCGGCAGATATACGGTGGTCGAAATAACCGCACCGGAGGGTATGGTTATCAACAAGGAAGCTCACGAGGTCGAGCTGACTTACGCAGGTCAGGAAGTCGCCGTGACGGAAACCGCAACCAGCTTCGTAAACGAGAGACAAAAGGTTACGGTAAGTCTTGAAAAGGCTATCGAAAAGAACGACATCTTCAATATCGGCAACGGCGATGAAATGAAGAATATCAGCTTCGGACTTTTTGCCGCAGAGGAACTTGTATCTGCAAGCGGTACTTCTATCCCGGCAGACGGTCTGATTGAGATTATCTCACTTTCCGAAAACGGCAAGGCTGTTATCAAAACCGACCTTCCTTTCGGAAGCTACTATGTAAAAGAGCTTGCAACCGATGAGCATTATATCCTTACCGACAGCAAATATACGTTTACTTTCAGCTATGCGGGACAGGATACCGCAAATGTTGAGATTGCGGTCAACGACGGAAAAGCGATTGAGAACAAGCTCATTTACGGTTCTGTTTCCGGTAAGAAGATTACCGAAAACGGCGAAGCACTGGGAGGTGCTGTAATCGGTCTGTTTAAGGCTGATGAAACCGAATTTACAAAAGAAAATGCTTTGATGACTGCTACCTCTGAAAATGACGGTAGCTTTTCTTTTGACAAAGTACCGTATGGAAACTGGATTGTAAGAGAAATCGAACAGCCTGCCGGTTTCGTGCTTGACGATACTTCCTATGAGGTTATCGTGTCCGAGGACGGTCAGGTTATCGAGGTTGAAATTGTTAACGAGTATGTTCACGGCAACATCAGACTCACAAAGGTTGATGAAGATTACCCGGACAACAAGCTGACAGGAGCGACCTTTGAGGTTTACAAAGATGTAAACGGCGATGGCAAACTGGACGACGGCGACGAGCTTATCGGTACACTCAACGAAACTTCTACGGGTATTTACGAAATGAAAGAACTTCTTTACGGAAAATACCTTGTAAGAGAAACCAAAGCACCGGAGGGCTTCGAGCTTGATAAGGGCGTGTACTCCGTATTCATTGAGGAAGATGAAATGACCTATGAGGTAGAAAACAAAGCGGGTGTCGGATTTATCAACACAGCTATGAAAGGAAACCTGAAAATCGTCAAGACTTCCTCTGACGGTAAGGTTGAAGGTTTCACTTTCAGGGTTACGGGAGTAAACGGTTATGACCGCAGCTTCACGACCGATAAGAACGGCGAAATCATTATCGAGGGACTTCGTATCGGCGATTACACCATTTCCGAGGTTCAGGATAGTGTTTCTGCTTCCTATGTGCTTCCTGCGGATAAGATTGCAACCGTAAAGGTCGGTTCTACTACCGTTGTGGAAATGCACAATGAGCTGAGAGATACACCAAAGACCGGAGACAACAGCAATGTCGGCTTGTGGACTGCACTTGCGGGACTTTCTGCCCTCGGTATTGTCGGCACAGCCGTTGTTGCGTACAGAAAAAAGAAGAAGGAGGACAATGAGTAATGGACGCTAAAACAATCGTAGCAGTTGTATTGGTCGCCTTTATTATCGGCGGCTTTATCTTCTTGCAGATTAAGAACAGAAAGAAATAAGGAACACCAAAGTGGGCGGAGTGAAAACTTCGCCCACGGTTCTTTTACGGAGGTGCATTATGAACAAGCTAAAGACGGTTGACAGCAAGGTGCTTGCAATACTCAGAGAATGCCCCGAAACGAGGTATGACGATATGCAGCTTATCCTTTGCTATTACAACCGATACAGCTATATGAGAGTCGGCGATTTGCCGCTTGAAGATATAGTCAACAACTATAAAGGGTACGGCTTGCCGTGCTTTGAGACTATCCGCAGAGCAAGACAGAGAGTGCAATCCCTATTTCCCGAACTGTCCAGACAGTGCAGTGGCTGCGACTGCGGAAACATCAGAATTGTGATTGAAGTAAGCTGAGGTGTGGATATGAACGAGGGAAAAAGAAAAATCGGTGAATACACTGTTCTTTGCTCGGTCAATGTGGGTGAAAAGGAAGTTATCTTGGCTTCCAATGAGCAAAGCACGAACGGCGATAAATTTTTGTGCGGCTTTGCAGAACGAAACGACCTGTTTGAACTGTGTTCGGAATGTATGGTAAGCGATGACTATATCGAAATCGTACACCTTTTCGGTAGCCGTGTGGCAAATGAAGCGGAGCTTTTCAAGGAACAGGTCGAAAAACTGGATATTCCAATCACACTCATAACGGAAGCCGACTGTATCCCCGACCACTATTCCAAAGACATCAACGGCACAATCATTGCCATTGACCCAAAGGTATTAAAACCTGAATTTCAAAGAGCCGACAGACAGCTCTACTATGTTACAGGTGGTTTCGGTGCGTCGGCAAACAGCCGTGGAAGTGCCGTGTTCTGTACCAATCTTCACACCGGCAAATCCACCCGATATGAAAGAATGGATGTTATGGGCGAAGTAAAGCCTGAGCGTCTGCCTGAGTGGGCAAAGGAAAAGGCACAAGAGCTTTTACACAAGAAGCGAAACAAAGACAAAGAACGATAAGGAGGACAAAGCAATGAAGGAAAAATTCACTTTTCAGCAGAAAACAAAGCTTCTGACGAAACTGTTTGACGCAGGCTGCAATACAGAAAAGAAATTGCAGCAGCTCGATATGGAGAGCATTTTGAAAATTCCGGGTATCACTATTCCGGATATGAGCCTGATTATCGAGCTTCAGAAGCAGACCAAAGCCAATAAGCTGTTCTCTTATTTGGGAGGTGGCACTGATGAGCAGTCAGGAACAGAATGACCGCCATATCATTTGGAGCGACATTAGCCTTGACCTTGATGATTGGCGAGAGTCTTTGGAGGAATTGTATCCCGGATATTCCGATGATGAGCTTTACGACATTATGGTAAAATCTAATGCCGAAAATCTTTATGATGAACGAGTAAATCTCAACATTCAGCTTTCACAGCCGATTATCGTTATCGGCGACCTCGGCAGATGGAACGGCAGAGTGTCGGGCTACAAGATGATTGATTCAGGCAACATTAAGGACTGCCTTTATTCCGATACCGATTACACCGAATGGTATGTGGATAAGTACGGCGACCTTCGTGCCGACGCTGTTCATCACGATGGCACAAACCATTATCTTTACCGTGTATTCAAAGATGGTGTCACCGATACGCAGATTGAAAATCTGCAAGATAAAATCTATAACGGAAAAGCCACAAGAGCCGACATCACACGAGTTACCAAAAGGCTCGGCGATGACATTGCCGGAGTTTATGGTTTTCCTATTCCAAAGCAAAGACAACCAGACGACCAAGCGAGGTGATGAAAATGGATTACAGAGTATTGACCGAAGCAGAGCGAAAATACACCTTCAGCCAAAGTCAGCAACTATCAATGCAGACCGGTCTTATCGGGTATTTGAGGGCAGATTTCGGCAGTACGGGCAAAGAGTTCTATTCCACTTGGAACGATTTCAGAAAGGACTTAAAGACCGACGATTTCAAAAAGGAATTTGACTTGGTGATAAACTCCTACCGTTTCGGGGACGGCGAGTTTTTAAGCGGCAGAAGCACTATGTCAAAATTCTGCTATGAACACCCCGAAAGCAGCTACGAAGATGACCGCAATCATTACGGCGTCCGTGTTGATACCGAGCGATATTCCTACCTTATGCGTTTAAATCCCAACCGTGGAGAGTACAATCTGTACTGCTATTGCTATCAGAAAGAGTGGCTGAACAACCACTTGAAAAATGCCGAGCGTGGTATCCGATTTATTGACCCGCACTATCAGGAGCAGTTTCGCATTGCGGATGGAGAAAAAATCTCAATTAAGCTCGGCGACGGCAAAACAATGGAGAGAACTTGCAGATATATTGACGACTACCATTTGGAGGTCGGAACAAATCTCTACCATATCTGCGAATTTGCCGAGCTTTGCGAGAGAAACGGTCATACCGTAGAACCAGCCGCAAAAGAAAACAAAAAACCTGCAAAGGACAAAGAAAAAACACGATAAGGAGGTGCAGACGAGGTGGCAAGGAAATTTGACCTGATTTCGGAGCTATACGAAAGAACCTGTTTTGCAGTTACAGACAATCCGGTAAACTGGCAATCGTTTCTGAAAACAGCAGGCAGAAATTTCAGGCTCCGATTTGATGAACAGCTTCTCATTTATGCCCAAAGACCAGACGCAACAGCCGTGCTTGAAATCGAACGATGGAACGGCACTTTCGGTCGCTGGGTAAACCGAGGAGCAAAAGGTATTGCCGTATTTGAGGACGCAGACAGAAGCCGTCAAAGGCTGATTCATTACTTTGATATATCGGACACCCACGAGAGCCGATATTCCCGCCCTGTTCCGATTTGGGAGATGAGACCCGAATATGAAGCAGAGGTTATTGAAACGCTTGAAAACACTTTCGGTGCAGTAAACGATACAACGAGTATTGAAAATGTCGTTAAAGAGAGCATTGCCAATGCCGTCGAGGACAACATCGCAGACTATATCTCCGACTTTATGAGCTTGGGTGCAGGAAGCGATATTGAGTATTTGTCTGCCGACGAAGCAAACACCTTGTATTTGGAGCTTGTCAGAAACAGCGTGTCATATATGGTTATGGCTCGATTGGGACTGAACGCAGACAAGGTCTATTCTCCCGATGACTTTGCCGGTATTTCAAGCTTCAATTCACAGGAAGTTCTCAATGCGGTGGGCATTGCTACAAGCGACATTGCTGAAATGGCGTTGCTCCCTGTCAGCAGAACAATCAGCACGCTCAGCAAGGAAAATCGCATAATTGATGAACAGGGGCAATCCGAATACAATAAAGACATCAAAGACGAAAGGAGTCAAAGCGATGAGCGAAATCACATACACGATGGTGGGAGATTACAATCTTCCGAACCTGAAGCTGCCGGAGCAGACGGAAGTGACTCTCGGCAGATGGTCGCAGATGAGGAGAACTTATCTGAAGGAACATCACAAAATCCTGTACTACAATCTTCTGACGAAAGGGATTCTGAACAGTCACTTGGCGGAGGTTCAGCAGAGAGCGAGCGAACTGGAGGAAACTCTCGTGAAGCAGATGGCACAGAAAGCCGGGCTGACGGAGCAGATGAAAGCGGAAGATATGATGAAATGGGTTCGATTGATGAACAACATCAGGAACTCGGCACAGGAAATCGTGAAGAATCAGGTAATATTCGCTTAGAGTATTACGACAGAAACCACGAGGACAAGAGCCTGCCGTTTTTCGGTGGTGACGATACTATCCGAGAAATACTCGGCACTACCCCGCATTTGTCCGCTTCAAAGGAAGAAATCAAAGACTTCTATGAGAGAAATACGGACAATGCGACCCGTACCGAATATATCAAGGGTATTTTCAACAACGATTACACACAGCTACCTTTAAGCAACGGCAGGCTTGTCGGCTACAAAACATTTCAGAATGTCCTCCACTTGTGGGAGGGCGAATACGAAAACAGAACCGCTCAGAGCTTCTACGACTGGGGCGTTATCGCACAGCATTTTGAAGCAATGAGACTTTTAGGAGAATTGACCGATACAATGAAACCGCTTCCGTCTATGGACGGTCAGTTGACTCTCATAATGAGCAATCAGGCAGAGGAACAAAAAACCTCTGCCTTTACTTTTTCTCAGGAAATCATAGACGCTGTACTGACCCGTGGAAGCGGAGTTTCCGAGGGCAAAATGCGTATCTATGAGCAGTTTGAAAAGAGCCTTTCTGCTAAAGAGAACGCCGACTTCTTGAAAAACGAATACGGTTGGGGCGGCTCTTATCCGGTCATCATCGGTGCAGGCATTGACGAACAGCACGATGGAAAAGGTATCACAATTTCAAAAGGTATCGGAAGCGACAAGCCGCACATTACGCTTTCTTGGTCTCAGGTTGAAAAGCGTATCGGAGACCTTATCCGTATGGACAGATACCTAAACCCAAAGGAAAAAGAAAGGTACCCGGAATGGCTTGAAAAGCAGGAAGAAAGGCGAGCCGAGCTTGCAGAGCAGAGAAAAAACCGTGAGATACTCTCTACCGCACCGCCTGAGCCTGAAAACAAAGAGGACGAACCGGAAGCACAGTATGAATATCATCTCGGCGACAGCGTATATATCGGAGCTTCGCAGTATGAGATTTTGTCCTTTGATGAAAACCGTGTAATGCTCTATGACTTCGATATGCCCCTATTCAACAAGGAGATTTCAAGGGAAGAATTTGACCGCAAAGTGCGTGAAAATCCGATGAACGACCACTTGAAGGTCAGTGTATTACCGGCGGAAGAAAAAGCCGTTACAGGCGAAAATGAAGTTCAAAACGATACCAAAACCGTACAGAATTTCAGTCCGAAAACCGGTTATGACGACGCCTTCTTTATCGACCGGGACAATGAAAGTGTAATTTGGATGTACTATAACCCCGACAGCAATGCCGGAGGTCAGTATGTTACAAATACGCTTTCTTTTGACGAGATACAGCAAGCTGCACGGGAATATGACTCGACTGAGGATTTCTTTGATTACCTCGGCAGTATTGCAAATCAGGAGCTTGCCGATGTAGGCACGGAATGGTTTGAGGACGCAGACCGAGAATTTCACAGGACACCGGATTTGACCGACTGTACCTCCGCCACAATGGAAGCACTCATTGAAAACGCTGAAAGAACTGATATGGTGGCAACGAACATCGGAAATGTACCGATTGAGGATTACCGCGCCGTGGCTGGCCATTCCTCCGTCGCGGAATCCCGTGATGATGGTCCACGGCTTCGAAAGGTATTCCATCGTGTCGTAGAACAGACAGTGGCCGAGCCGCGCGCCGAGGATCGTGGCGAGTGTTCCGTAAATGAAAATCGACTCCGAGACCTTTGCGGGAAGTCCTTCTCGATTGACGAAGTTATCGAAGAATTTCGCGCCGATCAGAATGGCCAGCGCCCACATCAGCCCATAATAACGGATGTCGAGCGACCCTATGCTGAACAGCACCGGATCGAAATTCCAGACAACGGAAAGAGGTTGTAGAATCATTTATTTAAGTTGTTTCTTTATTATTCAGCCCCGATTCCTTTTCGGGCTCACAGTCGCCGCCTCCGGCGTCGCATTCGAATCTGCCCCCCCGCCCCTCTTTCGGGGAGGGAGACGGCGTACGCCCCGCGCCTCTCGTCCGAAAGCCGTCTCTCAAACGACCCACGTAAAGGACTTGTCGCGACGCAACCGGAATTCAGACCGAAATGCTAACGGATCTTACTCCGGATTTCGTACATTCTATTTCATCTCCTGCAAATTCACCTTCTTCAGCGTGAAGGAGAACGTGCTGCCCACGCCGAGTTCGCTGCGGACCGTGATCCGTTCGCCGTGCGCTTCGACGATATGTTTGACGATGGCCAGCCCGAGTCCCGTGCCGCCCTGCTCCCGCGACCGCCCCTTGTCCGTACGGTAGAAACGTTCGAACACACGCGGCAGGTCCTCCTTGGCGATGCCCGAACCGTTATCCTCCACCTCGATCAGAATTTTGTCCAGCATGTCGCGGAAGCGGATGCGGGTCTGCCCGCCCTCCTTGCCGTAGCGGATCGAGTTGATGATCAGGTTGACGAACACCTGCCCGATGTAGTGTTTGTCGGCCAGCACCCAGAAGGGCGAAGGCAGGTTGTCGGTCCCCTTGACCGAAATCCGTATCTCCTTCCTGTCGGCCTCCATCTCGGCCTGCTCGGCGATCTCCTTGGCCAGCGCCACCACGTCGAATCGCTCCAGGTTGAGCTTGTTCATGCTGCTTTCGAGTTTCGAAATGGTGTCGAGGTCGTTGACGATGTTGATCAGACGGTCGATGCTCTTCTCGGCGCGTTCGAGGTATTTGCGGTTGATCAGTTCGTCCTCCAGCCCTCCGTCCAGCAGCGTCGAAATATATCCCTGGATATTGAATATCGGGGTTTTCAGTTCGTGGGCCACGTTGCCCAGATATTGCTTGCGGAAGCACTCGGCCTCTTTCAGCCGGGCGATCTCCCGGTCGTTGGTGTCGGCCTGTTGGAACCTGTGGTTGTCGGTCCTCCGTGTGCACC
>ENA-OPYH01001740-OPYH01001740.1-human-gut-metagenome-genome-assembly--contig:-NODE-1740-length-11828-cov-2.770237_pt1 | contig 11828 bp, 10 predicted proteins | sample MGYA00241254_ERZ501488 | MGnify/ENA primary metagenome ERZ501488 (study PRJEB25962, sample SAMEA2042660) | human gut metagenome | biome: human gut; feature: human-associated habitat; material: faeces...
AAGCGATCCCCCGTGGTTTAGCGTGAACGGCGTGACAGCGAGCAGCCCGAAGACCGTAACCCACGGCAACGTAACCTTCACCGGCAATTATGAAGCAGGCAGGAACATGGAAGGCCTTTACGGCGTGGCCGAGAAGGACGGTGCGCAATACATCATGCGTGGCGGAGCGGGCAGTACACTGGGCAGCACAGGAGCCTATTTCACCGTAAGTGGCTCTGAAGTGAATTCCCTGCACCTCCGCTTGGACGGAATCGAAACAAGCATCTCCGGCGTGCAAACCGGACAGGACGGTCAGGCTTTCGACATCTATAGCCTGAACGGCATCAAGGTGCGCAGCCAAGCCGCCACAACCGACGGCCTGCCCAAAGGCATCTACCTCATCAACGGGAAAAAACATATTGTAAAATAAGAAAAAGGACAAACAACATGAAAAAAGCTTTTTATACCACACCCGTCACAAACGTCATGGAAGTGGAAACCACTGGGAACATCTTATCAGGTTCCGACCGCTTGGGCACGGGTGACCGCAACGACGTGGGAATGCAAGATGACATCTTCAACGGAGAATTCCGTAGCAACCAGAATATCTGGGACTTCTAAACCTCAACGAACGCTTATATAGCCAAGCCGCATCCTTTCCATTCCGTGGAAAAAGATGCGGCTTTTTATCTCTTCCTTAAGAGACTGTTATTCCCTCGGACGACCTGTCAGCCTCGATATACGGACTTCCTCTTCAAATAGTCATCCAGACTTACGCCTTCCATACGTTCAAAACAGCTTCGGGCTGTTTTGGAGGACCCGAAGCCTACGACTACACAGTCGTTCACCGAACGAATCGTACCTTCGGCCACACCGCGCTTCAACGCACTGATACGGTAAGAATTGATGTAGTCGTGGCAATTATTGTAACCTTGACTTCGGAGGCACTGCAATAACAAATGGCGGTTGATTCCCGTAGCCTCGCACAGGCGGTCGCGCCCGAATGTGTTGTCTTGCCACTCACGATCGTGCTGCATAAAGAACTCCACCCGCTCGAAACGACGCCGGTTGGCTTCGTTGAAGTCCTCCTTTTCGGCCTGCACGATAACCTCCTCCGTGGGTGCTTCATCCACTTCTACTATCTCCGGCTTAGGCAAATGGATGGCCATGGTCTCCAATGTCCGATAGAACAAATACATATTCAGGAGACAGAACAAATAGAAATAGACCAATAACAACATGGCATTGAACACTGCCGTCACTACTATATAGAACACCATATTCAGCCCCATGGCGGTTACGTAACCCTTCAAATAACGGGGTATCTCGGCATTCTTGACCAACAAGCGGGGCAGACGAAGTATATTGGCCAAATAATAGACAGACAATCCCAAACCAGCCAGACGGAACAACATGTCCGGTCCCCACCAGCAGTCTGCCAGTTCGGAATAGGTATGAACAATTACCGGACGGTTCCCCAAAAGCAGACTGACGACATACAATATAATAAGGAATATGGCCGGCGAAGCATAACGCCACATTCGTCCCCACTGCAAATATCCCGGCATAGGAATACTCAGAGGATAAATACCTTGCAGGAAACAAGTGCCCACCAAAGCCAGAAGCATGAAAGGATGAAGCAAACCGATATTTTCAAACCTGAGCAGATAACTGAACGGTATGGCTACACAGCATAGAGCACCGAATATACCCATAATCCACGCCAAGGAGAGATATTGTACTTTATATCGGGAATACAACGACAAGACGGAGGCCATCATCAAATGAATGGTGGCGATAACAACAATGGTGATAAGAATAAATGTCTGCATACCAGGCAAAGTTAATAAAAAACAAGGATTCAGGCAAAGACTTCTTTCAATACGTCCAAAGATTTCAGTTCGGGAAATTCCGGGACATGCAACCGGTAATAATCATTCAACACCTCGATATAGCGCTCCCGTTCCCTGCGGTTCATCGCAAAAAAACGCATGGAGTCGTAATTCATCCGCATAAAAATCGGAATGGCCGCCGCTTCTTTGGGTTCCAGATAGGCATGATGGAAAGGACGGGAAGGGACAAAACAGGCATTCATCATGTCGAAATAATCCCCTTCATGCCAGGCTTCCACATTGGGATAAAAGCCGAGAAAACGCGTCAACCGCGTGATGAAAACCAAATGGAAGTTGGAAAAAGCCCGCTCGCTGGCATCCAGCCATTGCAAAGAATAAAGTATATAGGAAAAGAGCGGGCCGCCTCCCGCCTCGTGTTTCAACACCCGGCACAGGAATTCGGCCAGGAACAAAGCGATGGAAGACTTATACGGGTCGTACGGCAGCGACTGGTAAGTATAATCGAACCGCACATCCCGTATGCGTTGCAAAGCCGACTTCTGCCGGTAGTCGAAATCTATTTCCAGAATGGAAAGCGGCCGAAAGAATACACCTTTAAGGGTTGCCTTACGTGATTTCGGCAACTTTACCATAAAAGACACCGTCCCGCGCGTGGCCGTATAGATATCCACAATCAAAGAATTGTCGCCATATTTTAGCGTACGCAACACCACGCCTTGCGTTTTTTCCTGCATAAATCTCTATTTTTAGGGATTAAAATTAGGAAAAACAGCCGAAATACGGGAAAAAATCACCAAAAACACATTTTTTTGAAAGATTTTCCTCGTTTTATTTTGTCGGTTCAAAGAAAAGCCATACCTTTGCATCGCAAATGAGAACGGTGGTCTGCAAATGACCTAAAAACGGTTTCAGAAAGCAAAAGAGCGAAAGCTCAAATCGCGTTGGTCCCTTCGTCTATCGGTTAGGACGAGAGATTTTCATTCTCTAAAGAGGAGTTCGACTCTCCTAGGGACTACTAAGTTGAACGAATTATTTAAACGTAAAGATGGCAAACCATAAATCATCAGTAAAAAGAATACGTCAGGAGGAAAAAAGAAGACTCCACAACAGATATTACGCGAAGACCATGCGTAATGCTGTACGTAAGCTTCGCGCTACGACAGATAAGGCTGAGGCTACAGCGATGTATCCCAGTGTACAAAAGATGTTAGACAAATTGGCTAAGGTAAACATTATCCATAAGAACAAAGCTGCCAATCTGAAATCTAAATTGGCCGTTTATATCAACAAGTTGGGATAATAGATAATAATCATATATAGAAAAGAGTTGGAGTTTCTTCAACTCTTTTTTTGTATCCGTACGCATCAGGCAAGCCGCCCCTAAGAAACCGACGGCATATTGATGAACACTAAATATTCCCCCTCCCCACGTATCACGAACTCTTCACCGGTCGCCTCGTTCAATGTCCCTTGCCACCAGTTGGTAAAATCACGCAAAGGATAGGCCAAACCTTCCCCACGTAAGCCTTGCGTACCGAAAGCAAAAATCGAAACCTGTACTCCCTTACGACAGAAAAAACGGCAATCCCCTTTCATCGGTACGAAAAAGCCGTAATCCGTATACATACGTACTTCTGCCCCCATCCGTATATATTCCATCAACAGACTGATGTTCCCCAGAGTATGGTCTTCCCTGCGCCCCGTGGCACCGACGATGGCAATCCGGCGAAATCCCTTTTCCATCAGATAGTTCACAGCCTTGGTCTGGTCATTTGTCTCTTGGTCCGGATTATACCGGATAATGGACGCATATCTTTTTTGATTTTCCACGCTCAACGAATCCCCGTCCCCCACAATCCGATCCGGCACGCGTCCCGATGCCAAATAACGGTCGGCCGCTCCGTCACAACATACCGTAAAAGAAGCTGTATCCAGCATCCTCAACGGCAAAGCCGACACAGGAAACTCCCCGTTCCCCACAACTACCGCTTCCGGCACGAAATCCCAATCGACCCGTCTCATTTCTCTTCTTCCATCATTTGTATCCATTTCTTATATCCTCCGATAGCAATTAGGGCATAAAGGCCATACAACCCTGCCGTAAAATAAAGTTCCTTATAGACATACAATCCGCAGCAAACCACATCGACTACAATCCACACCAACCACTGCTCTACGTATTTACGGGCCAACATCCACATTCCCACGATACTCAAAGCCGTCGTAAAACTGTCCGACCAAGGCACGTCACTATTGGTAAACTCTGTCAAGACCCAGGCAATCAATACCAAAGTGACCACAAAGACCGAGCACAAAGGCACATAAATCCGGGGAGGAGTATGGGTTATCGACAGAGCAGAAGCAGCGTCCTCCTTTCCGCCCCGTCCGTAATTCCAGCTCAACCATCCGTATGCTGCCGCCAACAGATAGTAAATATTGATAGCAAAATCCGCATACAATCCCGCTTCATAATACACGAAAATATAGATGGCGGGCATGACTATGCCTACTATCCATAAATAAATACTGGCTTTATACTCCAGCCAAAGATAAATCAGACCGACGCAAGTACCGGCTATCTCCAGATAATTATCCATCACCTCTTTTTCTCATTATTAAAAAACCGACATCATGCCCCGGCAACTTCTTTAAACGGCAAAATTACACTTTTCGACCGACGCAAGCAAACATCCTCGTCTAAACCCGACAAACCTATAGGATTTTCACGGTTACATAAAGGGCAAAACCCTCCTTTTTCCTTTCCCCTTTCAAAGTTTTTGCGTATATTTGTGCGTTAAATATGAACGAATTAAAACTATGTCAGAAGAAGAAATAAAAGGCACAAATTATTCGGCCAGCAGCATTCAGGTGCTGGAAGGACTGGAAGCCGTACGCAAACGTCCGGCGATGTATATCGGAGACATCAGCGAGAAAGGTTTGCACCACTTGGTTTATGAAACCGTGGATAACTCCATCGACGAAGCACTTGCCGGCTATTGTACTCACATAGAAGTCACTATCAATGAAGACAACTCCATCACCGTACAAGACAACGGCCGCGGTATTCCGGTAGACATGCATGAAAAAGAGCACAAGTCCGCACTGGAAGTCGTCATGACCGTACTTCATGCGGGCGGCAAGTTCGACAAGGGCTCCTATAAGGTGTCCGGAGGTCTTCATGGTGTCGGTGTGTCTTGCGTAAACGCCCTTTCTACCCACATGCTTTCGCAAGTCTTCCGGGAAGGTAAGATCTACCAGCAAGAATACGAATGCGGTAAGCCGCTCTATCCGGTCAAGGTCGTAGGCGAAACCGAACTTCGAGGCACACGCCAACAGTTCTGGCCGGACGGCAGCATCTTCATTACTACGACTTACAAATATGAGATTCTGGCTAACCGTATGCGCGAACTGGCATTCCTGAATGCCGGTATCACAATTACCCTGACCGACATGCGCGAGAAGGACGAGAACGGTGTGCCGCGCAGCGAGACATTCCATAGCAAGGACGGTCTGAAAGAATTCGTGCGCTACATTGATTCCAGCCGTATCCACCTGTTCAACGACGTGATATACCTGAACACGGAAAAGCAAGGGGTTCCTATCGAAGTAGCCATCATGTACAACAACGGTTATACGGAAAACATCCATTCTTACGTCAACAACATCAATACCATAGAAGGCGGTACGCACTTGGCCGGTTTCCGCACGGCACTGACCCGTACGCTGAAGAAATACGCTGAAGACGAATACGCCAAGGAATTGGAAAAGCTGGAGAAGAACAAGGTAGAAATCTCCGGCGAGGACTTCCGCGAGGGGCTCACCGCCGTCATTTCCATCAAAGTAGCCGAACCGCAGTTTGAAGGGCAGACCAAAACCAAATTGGGTAACAGCGAAGTAGCCGGCGCCGTACAGCAAGCCGTAGGCGAAGCCTTAAGCTATTATTTGGAGGAGCATCCGAAAGAAGCCAAACTGATTGTGGACAAAGTCATCCTGGCTGCGACAGCACGTGTGGCTGCCCGCAAGGCCCGTGAAAGCGTACAGCGCAAGAGTCCGATGTCGGGCGGTGGCATGCCGGGCAAGCTGGCCGACTGTTCGGACAAGGATGCAGCCAACTGCGAATTGTTCATCGTCGAGGGTGATTCGGCCGGCGGTTCTGCCAAACAAGGGCGCAGCCGTCAATATCAGGCTATCCTCCCCATCCGCGGTAAGATATTCAACGTGGAGCGCGTCATGTGGCACAAAGCCTTTGAACATGAGGAAGTGAACAACATCATACAAGCTTTGGGCGTACGTTTCGGTTTAGGCGAAGACAGCAAGGAAGCCAATTATGAAAAGCTACGCTATTATAAAGTAATCATCATGACCGATGCCGATGTCGATGGTTCCCACATCGACACACTGCTGATGACGCTTTTCTACCGCTACATGCCCGAACTCATCCAGAAGGGTCACTTGTATATCGCTACTCCTCCGCTTTATCGTTGCAAGAAGGGTAAAATCGAAGAGTATTGCTACACGGAAGCCGACCGCCTGCGCTTCATGCAACAATATAACAACGGTTCCGAACAAGGTATGACGACCCAACGTTACAAAGGTTTGGGAGAGATGAATCCGGAACAGTTATGGGAAACTACCATGAACCCGGAAACCCGCCTGTTGAAGCAAGTCACCATCGAAGACGCAGCCGGAGCCGATTATGTATTCTCCATGCTGATGGGAGAAGATGTCGGACCACGCCGTGAGTTCATCGAACAGAACGCTACTTATGCGAATATCGACGCATAAGCAACCTACAATCTTCATTTAACTATTAAGCCGCTTTAGCTCATCGTTCGAAGCTAAAGCGGCTTAATAGTCAGAGGTAAACCTTCATACCTCTCATAAGAAAACAGGCCTTTTTTCCCACCATCAATAGGCAGCTTCCAATACGGTGGTATAGATACTTCTCAGAACGAGGTCATCTTCTTCAGAATAGTCCGTAAAGTTCTCTATCACATTGACACGGTTTCCATAGAAAACGGCTGTGGCTGTGGCTCCGTCGGCCATCTCACCCTCATCATAGGCATACAATGTACCATTGGCCTTGTCTGCCCATTTCCAATAGGAAAGCTCCATCGAACCGTCACGGTAGAACTGCAAGTAAGTACCTGCCTGTGAGAAAAGCACACGTACCATTGCATCACCTCCTGTATCAAAAATACCGTCTTCCGCCCAATCTATACCGTAACGGTTCACATACGTAGTCACATCATCGGCATCCACACGGTAAATGGCATCATATATGGCTATGCGTTCCATATAATACTGTGCGCGTTCTTCCACAGCAGTCCACATGCGACAGAGATTGCCGGAATTTCCCGTCAGGTCATCATCTACATTCGCAGCCTTCCGGACGGGTACATCCGTCACCGTACCATCACTACCTATCAGCTTGAAGGCCGATATATTGCCGTTTCCGTCACGCCCGTCTATCACCAACGTGCCGAATCCCTCCAAGCTGTATTCATTGTCACTGATTTGTTCAAAACTTCCAGCTACCAATATCGAATTATCGAAATTGCGCTTGAACACCGGACGGCGGTTGAACAAACCGGCCACCTTTGTAGTCCTACGCGCCACGGCCTTCACGCTATAAGGATAAGACGAAGCCTTCATCGCCACATACTGCCCGCCAGCCGTCAGTTCAATAGAACTGTAAGGTATTTCGGTCGTATTGACTTCATATTTTCCGCTTACGTCCGCATAACGTCCGACATCAGGCAAATCAACCGGAGCTGATGTATCATACTCAGGCGCCGACTGAGAAACATCGCCCCCTTCTTCGCCATCACCTCCGGATGCTCCCGGACGTAAGAAAACATCCTCATATCCGTCCTCATCCACAGCAACCATTTTAGAGTTTGAAATCGAAACGATAGTCCAACGCATAACTTCCCCATCGGCCGAGACGGTCAACGTTTTAGAAGCTGCATCATAAGTAAACGAGAACGGATAACTCTCGCCATCCTCTACAAGCACGCCACTGCCATTAGCATTGAATGTGATTTCTTCTCCGTACCACAACCATGTCCCTAATAACTCTTTAGGTGCACCAACGTCTCCCTCATCATCATCGTCGCACGACACAAAACTTACTCCCACCATCAAAGCCAAGAGCAATGTCCATAAATAACTTAACTTTTTCATAACTTAATGTTTTTAATTAATAAGTAATCGCTCTCTTCCCAAGAGAGCGACTGACGTATTTAAAACATTATGAATGAATGCCAGACTATGGTGTTAAATCACATGATTTAAAACAGCTTGCTCATTTTGTTGGACAATGCTAAAAGATTTTGCATTGTTCTTTCTTCTTTCTCAAATAATTATGGTATTTTTGCATTATCAGTCGCTCTCTTGGGAAGAGAGCGACTGATATTTTTTTACTTTCGCAGAACAAGCCTATACTGTCGGACGGTTTACGATTCACATCATCCCTGCATATCGGATTTCATTCCAAGTAGCCCTGTTCTTTCAATTCCTTCACTGCACTTTCCAGTTCCGTGTACCATTCTTCGCCGAAACGGCGTATAAGCGGTTCTTTCAGGAAACGGTAAACCGGAAGATTCAAATGCCCGCCCTTCATCACGGCCATCTTGCATACATCCCAACGATGGTAGTTCAACGCCACACAATCACCAATCTTCTTCAAACGGATGGGATAAAGATGGCAAGACAACGGTTTGTAGAACGAGCTCTTCCCTTCGCGGTAAGCTTTCTCCAAAGCACAATAACAATAACCGCGCTCGTCATAACACGTAAACACACAATCTTTTCCGTTGACAATGCTGGTGACCAAATCGCCATCCTCATCCGTATAGACAACCCCTTGCCGGTCGATCACAGCCTGAGCCGAAGCCGACAACCAAGGCCATACCACCGGCAAAGCCTCCTCCAGCTCGGCCACTTCGTCCAATTCCACAGGAGCCCCCGCATCTCCCTCTATGCAACACTCCCCCTTGCATGCATCGAGGTCGCAACAAAACTTCTCGCTCAGGCAATCGATAGAGATAATGGTATCGTCTATCTGAATCATAGGTATACGGTCGTTCTTCATGACATCCTACCAGTTTATCGGTGTTTCCCCATGTTGCTCCAAATAAGCATTGGCCAAGCTGAAATGCTTGTTCCCGAAGAAACCATGGAAGGCAGACAACGGAGACGGATGAGCCGAAGCCAGTACCAGATGACGACTACGATCGATAAACGCTCCTTTCTTTTGGGCATAAGAACCCCAAAGTATAAAAACCAGATGTTCACGCCCCTCGGCCAGTGCCTTGATGGCCGCATCGGTGAATTCTTCCCATCCCTGACGCTGATGCGAACCGGCCTGATGGGCACGTACCGTCAGTGTGGCATTGAGCAACAACACACCCTGCTCCGCCCAACGGGTCAGGTTCCCGCTTTGCGGCACCGGTGTCCCCAAATCCGTCTGTATTTCCTTGAATATATTCTGCAAGGACGGCGGAAAGGGGACTCCGTCATTGACGGAAAAACACAAACCATGCGCCTGCCCTGGCCCGTGATAAGGGTCTTGTCCGATAATAACCACCTTCGCTTTGTCATACGGACAGAGGTTGAAAGCATTAAAAATCAACTTTCCCGGAGGATAACAAGTCGTCGTACGATACTCCTGACGAACGAATTTCGTCAACTTCACGAAATAAGGCTTCTCAAATTCCGGAGCTAAATGCTGTTTCCAGCTCTGTTCTATTTGTACATCCATAAACTCTTTCTTTAGAAAGACAAAAATAAAGCTTTTTTTCGGTAATCCGGAGATTTATTCCCATTTTTGAGACCATCGGCACATCAAAGGCTCCTCCACGCCATGATAGAGAAGAAATGCCGACACACAAGAGAGGACAAAAAAGGGCAAGGCCCCCACGCCCCTGACAGCGGAAACCTTGCCCGAAAACTTCTATTCGAAGAGATTAATCTTTTATCAAGTTCTTGCCCGTCATGTCGGCAGGTTGTTCCAACCCCATGATATGCAGGATGGAAGGTGCTACGTCGGCCAGAATACCATTTTCAACCTTAGCCTCCTTGTTGGCCGTCACATAAATAAACGGAACAGGATTCAATGAATGCGCCGTATTGGGCGTACCATCCGGATTCACGGCATTGTCGGCATTGCCATGGTCGGCAATGATAATCACTTCATAATCGTTCATGGCCTTGGCCGTCTCCACTACTTCTTTCACGCATTCGTCCACGGCCTTCACCGCTTTCTCTATGGCTGCATAAATACCCGTATGGCCGACCATGTCGCCATTGGCAAAGTTCACCACAATGAAGTCATACTTATCTTCCTTGATGGCAGTTACAAGCTTGTCTTTTACCTCGTATGCACTCATCTCCGGCTTCAGGTCATAAGTAGCAACCTTCGGGGATTTTACAAGGATTCTGTCCTCTCCCTTGTTCGGTTCTTCTACTCCACCATTAAAGAAGAAGGTAACATGTGCATATTTCTCTGTCTCGGCGATTCTTGCCTGTGTCATATTGTTTGCTGCAAGAAATTCGCCAAATGTATTCGTGATGCCTTCTTTTACAAATGCAACCATTTTATTTGGAATTGTCTCATCATACTCTGTAAAACATACATAAGTAGTCTTGATACGTTCTCCTCTGTCAAATCCGTCAAAATCATCCGCACAGAATGTTCTGGTGATTTCTCTTGCTCGATCCGGGCGGAAATTAAAGAAGATCACAGAATCTCCGTCTTTTACAGTTGCAACCGGTGTACCGTTTTTTGTCACTACAAATGGTACTACGAATTCGTCAGTTACTTCTTTGTCGTAAGAAGCCTGGATTCCTTCTGTTGCTGATGCTGCTGTGTCACCTTCGCCGCGTGTAAGTGCTGCGTATGCTTTTTCTACACGGTCCCAACGGTTGTCACGGTCCATTGCATAGTAACGTCCGGAAACACTTGCAACTTCACCTACACCGATTTCTTTCATCTTTGCTTCTAACTGTTCAACATATTCTTTCCCAGATGCCGGAGGTGTATCACGTCCGTCAAGGAAGCAGTGAACATATACTTTGTCCAGCCCCTGTCTCTTTGCAAGTTCCAAAATTCCATAAATATGTGTAATGTGACTGTGTACACCACCATCAGATACCAGTCCCATCAGATGAAGAGCTGTACCGTTCTTCTTTGCATTTTCACAGGCTGCAAGAAGTGCCTTATTTTCAAAGAAATCGCCATCATCGATTGCTTTTGTGATCTTGGTGAGCTCCTGGTAAATGATACGTCCTGCGCCCATATTCATATGACCTACTTCCGAGTTACCCATCTGTCCGTCCGGAAGTCCTACAGCAAGTCCGCTTGCATTTCCTTTTACAAATGGATATTCTGCCATTAATTTATCCATAACCGGTGTGTTTGCCTCTGCAATACCGTTGCCTTTCTTTTCATCTCTCAGACCGTAACCGTCTAAGATCATCAAAACTGTTGGTTTTTTACTCATCGTCTTACACTCCTTCATTTTGTCTTAAAGCGTTTGATTTCTCTTTCAGTTAAATATTGTACATGATTTTATATATGCTTGCAAGCACTTGTTAAAACTTTGACAGCTGAAAAACGCAGGCATTTCTGCCTGCGCCTTGGTATAATTGACTATTTCCAGTTTACAATCTTACCAAAATCCGGTTTTAAAGAAGCACCACCTACAAGTCCACCATCGATATCCGGCTGAGCGAATAATTCCGGTGCTGTAGCTGCATTTACAGATCCGCCGTACTGAATACGGATTGCTTCTGCTGTAGCTTCATCATAAACTTCAGCGATACATTCACGGATAGCTTTGCAAACCTCCTGAGCCTGCTCTGTTGTAGCTGTCTTACCGGTTCCGATTGCCCAGATTGGCTCATAAGCGATAACTGCTGTCTTAGCCTGATCTGCTGTTACATTCTGAAATGCGATCTTGATCTGCATACGGATCCATTCGATGTAAATTC
>ENA-OPYH01001744-OPYH01001744.1-human-gut-metagenome-genome-assembly--contig:-NODE-1744-length-11816-cov-2.720857_pt1 | contig 11816 bp, 10 predicted proteins | sample MGYA00241254_ERZ501488 | MGnify/ENA primary metagenome ERZ501488 (study PRJEB25962, sample SAMEA2042660) | human gut metagenome | biome: human gut; feature: human-associated habitat; material: faeces...
CCACAGTATCAACACTCATCATAATCGGTGCCCAAGGTTTCTTTAATGTTATTGTTACTTCTCTTATCAAACCGTATTCAAGCAATATTTTCTCGGCAATATTTTCCGCCGCCGCCTCAATAAGCTTAAATGTGTTGTTTCTCATTACTTTGGTAATAAGATTGCACACTTCTGCATAATTCACCGATTTTTCAAGATTATCCTCTTTGCCCGCAATTCTTGTGTCACACACAAGCTCCGCATTCACGATAAATTTTTGTCCGAGTACGTTTTCTTCTTTGAAAACACCGTGATTTGCAAAAACTTCAAGTCCTCTGATAGATATTTTGTCCATTTTCCGCTCCTTTTATCAGCTGTTTATTATTGCCTCGGTCATAAGTATCGCACGTTTGTTTTCAAGCACATCGTGTACCCTTACAAATCTGCAGCCTTTCATAACTCCTATAACCGATGTTGCAACAGTCCCCTCAACTCTTTGGTCTGACGGCAAATCGAGCGTCAAGCCTATCATTGACTTTCTTGACGTACCGAGCAAAACAGGGTAGCCGAGTTCGTTAAGTCTGTCTACGTTATTCGTTATAATAAGATTTTGTTCATACGACTTCGCAAAACCCACACCGGGGTCAAGTATTATTTTATCGTCAGCAATACCCGCTTTTTTCGCAATGGCTATTGTTTCTCTAAGGTCGTCAAGTACGTCCTCCACAAAAGAATTATATTCCGCTTTTTCTCTGTTGTGCATAAGACAACACGCCGCACCCGATTTTGCAATCACTTCCGCCATATTCTTATCGTATTTCAATCCCCATATATCATTTACAAGATCTGCCCCCGCACAAACCGCAACTTCAGCCACCGCGCTTTTATATGTATCAATAGAGATCGGTACGTCAAATTCCTTTTTCAGTTTTTCAATGACCGGAACGACGCGCGCGATCTCTTCTTCGTCCGTAATCTGAACATGTCCCGGACGGGTAGACTCACCGCCGACATCTAAAATATCCGCTCCTTCTTTTATCATCTTTTCTGCATGAAGAAGGGCTGCATCCATCTTATCAAAACGTCCTCCATCCGAAAAAGAATCCGGAGTTACATTTAAGATGCCCATAATATATGTATTGTGTTCTGTGTCAAATTCTCTTCTGCCTATGATCATATTTTTATCTCCATATTTTTCTTCTCTTCACTCCAGTTACATTCCCGGTTTGCCGGACATGAAAGACACAGCCTCGACGCTTTGTCCGCTTCATACAAAAGCTTTTCCAATGTGTCCTCCCCGTCACGAAGCCGTCTGTGTCCGCGCACCGCATTTTTTATCGTTCTTTTTTCTTCCTCAGAAAATCCCGTTTCTTTCGGAAGTGTATCCAGTATTTCCCCGGCGATCCGCTCTCCCGCAATCTCATGGGGAACTTTTTCTTCATATTGAAGCGCTTTTCCTATATCGTGCAAAACCGCGGCGGCATAAATTACATCTTTACGAAAACCGTATCCCTTCTCTAAATTACGGATATATGCTATTCTTGCCACATCCAACAGATGCGACATCTGATGCCTGCAAAAAATACGTTCCTTTTCCGCGCGCTCCAGCCTATGATAGTATTCCAAATACAGCGGATGGCAAATCACTGCATTTACTCTGTCCATTTTTCCTCCTTTACCGGTCAGTTTCCCGCGTCCGGTCTACCCTCTTTCAAGCATTCTGAAAAAACGTTCTTCCAAAGCCGGATCTGTCTCAAACAGCCCTCTTTTTGCAAATGTCACCGTCCTGCTGCCCGGTTTTTTTATTCCTCTCATCGTCATACACATATGTTCTGCCTCGATCACAACCGCCGCGCCTTTCGCCTTCAGTTCGTTCATCAGCGCATCTGCGATCTGACCCGTAAGCTGTTCTTGAAGCTGAAGCCTTCTTGCAAACACCTCTACCGTTCTCGCCAGCTTGCTAAGCCCCGCAACTTTTCCGTCCGGAATATACGCAATGTGCGCTTTGCCGTAAAAAGGAAGAAGGTGATGCTCGCACATGGAATAGAACGTAATATCTTTTTCTACGACCATATCGCTGTTTTCCACATGAAACGTCTTACAAAGATGCTCTTTTGCATCTTCTTCGTAACCTCCGTATATTTCCTCGCACATTCTGGCGATCCTATCCGGTGTTTCGATCAAGCCTTCTCTGTCGGCGTCTTCTCCGATCCCCTCCAATAATAATCTGACTGCTTTCTTTACTTTTTCCTGATCTATCATCTTTTCATCCTTTATCTTTTTCTATCAATACATCTGTCGCTTATCCTGTTCTTTTTCAACCGCTTCCTTTACTTTTCCCAAATAGGACAAAGAGCCAAACGCAAGGATCACGTCGTCTTCGTCTGCGTTTTCCAGCGCTTCTTTTACCGCCTGCTTAATCTCGCCGACAGCATACGCGGGCACATATTCAGACTGTGCTTCAACAGCTTCTTTTAGTTTCTGCGCGCTTAGCGTACGTTCTTTATTCGGAAGATCGACCGTATATACGCATTTTGCATACGGAATCGTCAAACGGATGATCTTTTCATATTCTTTATCTTGAAACACACCCATTATGTAAATAAGCTTCCTTCCCGGGAAATACGCTTCTATTGATTCCCGCAGTCTTTTTGCCGCATCTTCATTGTGCGCTCCGTCTACGAGAAATACAGGCCGCTCCGAAATACATGTAAACCTTCCGAACCATTCTGTATCGAAAAAACCCGTCTCGACCGCTCTCTTTTCCTCTTTTTTCAGCAGTCCCGGAACATGTACTGCCTCCCATGCGGTAACAGCGTTTATGAGCTGATATTTTCCCGAAAGACGGATGCTTATATTTTCGGAATCTTTATAAGAAAACCGCATCCCGCGATAATCTTCTTCCAAGACAACTGCTTTTTCCGGCTCTGCATAAATAATCGGACAGCCAAACTGTCTTGCTTTTTGTTCTAAAATTTCTCTTACTTCCTGCTTCTGGGGCGCTGATACAACGATGCATCCCGGTTTTATGATCCCCGCCTTATTTTCGGCGATCTCGGAAAGTGTATTGCCGATCACACCGATGTGATCCATACTGATCGGCGAAAACACGGCGCAGACTGTATTTTTCACAACATTCGTAGCGTCTTCCATCCCTCCCAGCCCTGATTCTAAAACGACAAAATCGCACTTCATTCTTTTATAATATAAAAATGCTATCGCCGTTTCAGCCTCAAAGACTGTCGGAAGCTGTTTTCCCGCTTCCTTTAACCGAACGATAGCATCCTGAACTTTTTCTGTCTCTTCTGCAAAAGCATGCTTTGATATCATTTCTCCGTCAACTTGTATCCTCTCACGGTATGAGACAACTGTCGGTGATACATAACGCCCGATCCTGTATCCTGCTTCACTTAATATTGTGGAAGTGTAGGCAAGCACAGATCCCTTTCCATTCGTTCCTGCGATATGTATGAACCTTAAATCATCCTGAGGATTCCCAAGTTCACGCAGCAGACCTCGAATTGCATCTAAGCCAAGTACACTTCCGTATTTAGACAATTCATCTAAATATACCCTCGCTTCTTTATAGGTCACACTTTTGTTCCTTTCCTGAATCAATTTCATTTTCCGCCCTGCTTTTTGCCGAGCAGACTTATCATAGCACTATTCGTTTCATTGTACAAGCTTCATATTTGCAACAATTCTTACTTTGTATAGACATTTGCTCCTTTCTGTGTTACGATAAGTGTACTATATTAAATAATACACTTAATACACTCATTTTAAGGAAGGGACAATTATGATTACGATTGACTATCAAAGCAAACTGCCTTTATATGAACAGATTGCTAAAAGATTTCAGACGCTCATCTTAAAAGGCGCGCTTCCACCCGATTCGCAGATGCCTTCCGTTCGTTCCCTCGCAATGGATCTTTCCATCAATCCGAATACGATACAGAAAGCATATTCGCTTTTGGAACAGGAACGCTATATTTATCCGGTAAAAGGACGCGGAAATTTCGTTTCCGATACGACGCTTCTCGTTGAACAGACAAAGAAAACACTTCTCGAGAACGTTTCTCGCCTTATCGCAAACGGAAAAGAACTCGGAGTAAAGCGCGCAGAATTCACGCAGCTTGTTGACCGGATCTATCGAAAGGAGGATTCTCATGATCGAGTTAAAAACGCTTGATAAAACATTTCAGATGATCCATGCTTCCGACCACATCACCGCTACTATCCCGGACGGTATGGTATTCGGACTGATCGGATCAAACGGAGCCGGAAAAAGTACGCTTCTGCGTATGATATCCGGTATTCTCAAACCGGACGAAGGAGAAGTTCTCATTGACGGAGAATCTGTTTTTGAAAATCCTTCCGTAAAATCACAGATCTGCTTTTTATCGGACACCCCTTACTTCTTTCCGAATGCAGATATCCAACAGATGAGAAATTATTACATGCTCTGTTACCCGTCGTTTAACAGAAAACTGTTTGACTCTCTTACAGACAGATTTAATCTTGATCCAAAACGAAAGATCAGCAGCTTTTCAAAAGGTATGAAAAAGCAAGTTTCCATTTTGCTCGGTCTTTGTTCAGGAACAAAATATCTCCTCTGTGACGAAACGTTCGACGGACTTGATCCGGTCGTTCGCCAGGCTGTTAAAAGTCTTTTTGCCGCAGAGATATTGAATCGGGATTTCACACCGATCATTTCTTCTCATAATCTGCGGGAGTTAGAAGACTTCTGCGACAGCATCGGACTTTTGCATCAGGGACAGCTTCTGCTTACCCAAAGTCTGGATCAGATAAAGTGTTCCGTCTGCAAACTGCAGTGTGTCATTTCAGATCCACATAAAGAACAGCAGTTTCTGTCTTCTATAAAGATATTAAAAATGGAGCGTTCCGGTTCTTTACTTACGCTCACACTTCGCGGAAGCCACTCAGATATTCTTTCTGCGGTACAGACTTATGATCCTGTTTTTGCAGAAGTCCTTCCGCTTACACTCGAAGAAATATTTATAAGCGAAACGGAGGCAGCCGGTTATGATATCAAAGATTTCTTATATTAAACTTATACGAGAGGACATACGGCACAGAGGATGGCTCGCCGCCCTTTCCGGCGTCCTGTTATTTCTTTCAATGCCTGTTTACACACTGATCTACCTTGACAGTTATTCTGAAGATCCTGAAGTATTAAAAGAGTTCGCGGATACATTTTCCGGATTCATTAACGGATATAATTCCGCTTTTCTCATCATACTGATCGGAATTCTCGCTTTCGCAGTCGGAATAAGCGGGTTTCAGTTCATGCATAAAAAAGAAAAACTTGATTTTTACCACGGACTTGCGCTCAAACGTCATCAGTTGTTCGCAATCTCTTATTTGGCAGGACTGTTCCTCTTTCTCATCCCATATATAGTATGTACTGTATTGACGATCCTTGTCGGCGCTGTAAAAGGAATTATGACTCTTTCTCTCGCCGGAGAATGTTTTCTTACAATGGGGACGGGAATCCTCGCATTCCTTCTGATCTATCACACATGTATTTTTGCGGGAATGCTGACCGGACGAAGCGTAACGATGTTCCTCGGAACACTTGTCATCGGAGTCTATCCAAGCCTCGTATTGACACTGCTTCCGTCGCTGCGAGATGCGTTTTTCCAGACAACTTATAACGTACACGACAGTATACCTGAAAAACTTTCGGAATATCTTTCGCCATTTCCGTTGTTCATCCGCATGCTTGAACAAAATAATTCTTACTCGAATGTGTTTATGATCACCGCTGCTCTTGTTTTGATCGTTCTTCTTTTGGCGGCCTCGATCATGCTGTATCGCATTTATCCTTCGGAATCAGCCGGAAATGCCCTTGCGTTTAAATTTACACCGCCTGTATTTAAAGTACTGATCAGTATTCCGACCGCAGTGTTTATCAGTCTTCTTGTAAAATCATTTATCGGAGCTTCCGGCACAAAATGGATCATTATCTTAAGTATGCTCGCCATTGTCCTGCTATGCGGATTGATCGAGTTTATTTACTGGCAGGATCTGAAAATGCTATTAAAAGGATGGCGTTCTTCCGTAATTGCCATCGGGTTTGTAGCCGTTTTGCTTGCAGTGTTTCAATTTGATTTTACCGGATATGACACATACCTTCCGAAAGAAGAAAAAATTGCCCGGATCGGAACGCTTCCCGATTCGTTCGCATCCTATTTCTGGTATCCCGAAGACTATACTTCAGAGGATGACAGGGAAAGTTTCGTTCTTTCCGATGACGTTGACGTTTTATACAATCTTGCGCAATCGGGAATCGAAAACGTGAAAAAAGGCATTACTCCAAACACGCTTTACTCCTCTCAGACATCGATGCAGACGGATAAAGATTCCGACAATTATATATGCGCCGCATTTTGCTTTGAACTGGAAAGCGGGAAGAAAGTTTATAGAAACTACTGTGTTTCCTATAATGAAACGCTTGAGGCATTCACAAAGCTCTGCCAAAAAGAAGATTACCGCAAGGAACTTTTCCCGATCTTCCATGTGGAGAAAGAAAACGTATCTTCTGTCTCGCTTCAGGATATTTATATAACGCCCGAAGAATTACTTCTGACTGCCGAACAAAGAACAGAACTTCTAAGCGCATATGAAAAAGACGTATTAAACACAGATATCCGAAAACTCGGAAGCGAAGTTCCGATTGGAGAATTTTCCCTTACGATCCGCCATGTTCCTAACAAAGAGACGAATACGAATCAGCCTTTCCATTCATGGGTGAACGGAACGCGTGAATGGAATGCTGCAGTCAATACAGCTTTTCCGGTAACTTCCTCCGAAGATGAAACCAATTACAAGACGTTTTCGATCGGATCATTGTACATTTACGAAGACTATGAAAATACACTTTCCTGTCTTGAAAAATACGGATACAAAATAAAAAGACTTATCCGTGCAGAAGATATCGACTCTGTCACTCTATACTTAAGCGGCGACTCAATGAAAAACAAAAAATGGAACGATCTTTTAGCATCCTTTTCTTCTGCCAAAGATGAGAACAATTCCGATCCGGATAAAGCTGCTTACGAACAATCAGATGAAAAAGATGCAACGTCAATGTTCACGATCACAGCTCCCGAAGATTTCCGGCTTCTGGCAGAACATCTTTACCTTAATCCTTCTGATTTTCTCGACAGGGGAGGAACGTCACGTGATTATGCAGAAGTTACATTTAAAAAAGAAAACAATACTTTCACTTATCTTTTGAAGTAAACATTTTTGTCTGATATTTCTGACAAAACCGGCATTGCATCCAACAGCAGACTCTTTTCTTCATCTGCCCACGGAAGCAATGCCGGTTTTTTCTTTTATTCTTTTTATTTCCTGCTTTTTTACTTCCTGCCTTTCGGAAAATATTTTAATAATACTTTACTTTTACTCTTCTTCCCATTTTTTCTGCTGTAGAAACAAGCTGTTCTACAAGATTCTGCCGCATACTCAGATCAAAGTTCAGTTCCGACTCTCTATGGGCGTCATTCACAGCCGTTCCTACAAACAGATTCAGTTCCGTACATTCTTCAATCAAAAGTTTTGCCAGCTTAGACGCTCCGTTTTCCGCATCAAGCTCATCAAAAAATTCTGCATCGAACTCATCTCTTACATATTTTTTCAAAAGCTTTATGCATTTTCCGAGAGTAAGCACTCCTTCCGTCACAAGATCGATTCCTTCTATAACTGCCATCGGAGGAATATCGGGATTACGGCTGTCCACCTTTGTGACAATCTCTTTTCCGAGGATACGCGCCGCAATATTAGCGCTCGTTCCTCCTGCCACAACTTTCTTTCCTTCCGTATGCATAAACTCATACATCATCCGCTCGTCATCTTTTTTCTCTTTCGGCGGTCCTGTAAAAACATTTACAATTCTTCTGTCAATCACGCGTGCAACCGCAACTGTCGTATCGTCTCCCGGTTTTTCTTCATACAGTTCGTCGCATGCCTGACTTAACATAACTGCCAGACGGGACGCAGACATCGTCTTTTTCGTACATTTAAGCGTATACTCCGCCATCGCTTCCCACGTCCATCCCTGAAGGTTCAGAATCGATCCCGCTCCGGCATAGATCACACCGTCGCTCATCAGGACAAAGCAATCGTTTTTCTGTACTTGAAACCGATATTCATGTATCTTTTTTCCCTCGATCTCGCGGGTTTCATATGCATAGTTCACAATCTTCCCATCACGGATAAACACACAGGACGGATTGTCAAACTCTACAAGATACGCCTCACCGCTGTGAAAGATCTGCAAAACAGAAAATGTCGCATACGCCACCTTTCTCACCTGACATATCGGAAGCGTTTTTGCAATCGTTTCTACACACGACTCCAACGCCGCCCCCTCATATAACATCGTTCCGAGAATTTTCGACGTCAATGTCGCCAGAATATTCGCCTTCACACCGCTTCCCATCCCATCTGCAAGGATCAGTATATCGGAATCTTCCGTCTTTAACACTTCTACTTTATCTCCGCACAATTCTTCGTGATGTTTATTCAAACTCTTCCAAGCTACATCAATACTTACACTCATGAACCTCTCTCCGTCCTACTTCTTTTTTCTGACTTTCATCTGTTTCATCTTTAATCGTAACAGTTCAACCGCGCCATTCGTAAAACCGCACTACGTGCTTATCATGGCTGAACTGTTACCTTTAATCTTCTTCATTCAATATCGAGTCTCTCAATTTCGTCAATGTAACTTTCGTCTCTGCCGTTGTCTCGCCAAGCAGCCCCGCGATCTCCTGGGCGACCATCATCTGCTTTTCGATCACTTTCTGCGCCATTTCCACAGTTCCGACTTTCAGCTTATAATGCTGTTCCCTCACTTTTTCTTCCCGCGTCACATCTTGATATGTCACCAAAGCGGCATCCAGATTGTCAATGTATACGATCGTCTCTTCCACTGTCAGCCTGTCATTATCAATCTTGATCTTTTTATGCATCACCGGTTTTTTCGTGTCCAGCACTTCTTCAATATCCTCTGTCTCGATAAATTCAAAAATATACCGTTGTACCGCTTCCTCCCGTCCGACTCCGAGAAGATCCTGCCCTTTCCTGTTGCAGTCTAATATCTTCATATCGCTTCCGATGACAAAGATCATATTCGGCGTCACATCCATCACGACATTAGACATCGACTCTGCCTGTGTCAATGCATAAGGCATACACATAGACAATTCCGCTTTTCCCTGAAAGACTGCGACCGCTTTTTCCCTGCATGTAGAATATCCGCATGCCCCGCAGTTCAGTTCGTCTTCCGCACAATATTTTCCGGTAGATTTCAAAATATGACGGATCTGTTCTTCGGACGGCATCGCATCTGAAAGACTACAGTCTTTAAACTCTTTGTGCAGTTCTTCCGCCGTCATATCCGGAAGATCACGCGCCGCCTTATAAGAAACTCCGTTTTCTATTTTTACTTTTGTCTTTACATAAGATGTGTTCCAATGTGCCGACGCAGGTCCTTTCGCACATCCGCCTTCACAGACGTTCGCCTCGATAAAGCAATGATCCAGTTCTCCCTTTCCGAGACATTCCAGCATCTCCATACAGTTTTCCAGTCCGTCTACAAATACTTTATGATATCCGTCTGCATCTTCCTCTGTGATCACAGACTGGATCACCCCTCCGCTGACAGGATAGAGTCTGTTGATCTTAGGATCAGGGTTCCCCATCGGTTTCTCTTCGCATTGATGAAGATCAATCCCTTCTTCGGCGAACCAGTCTGCCAGCTCTTCAAATGTCAGGATCGCATCGACCGCGCCGAATACTCTCTCGTCTCCGATCGCCTCCTGCTTCTTCGCGATACACGGACCTAAAAATACAACTTTCACATCCGATCCGTATATTTTCTTAATATATCTGCCGTGGGCTACCATCGGCGATACGACAGGAGCCATATACTTCGCGCAGTCGGGATAATATTTTTCGATCAGATCGTTCACACTCGGACAGCATGTCGTAATAATATTCGGCATCTCATTTTCCCGCACAAGTTTTTTATATTCATTTGTCACAAGAGCCGCCCCTTCCGCAGTCTCTCTCACCTCATAAAATCCAAGTTTCAAAAGCGCGTCCACGACCTGCCCCGGCTGATCAAAATCAAGAACTCCCGCATAGGACGGAGCGATCGATATGATCGTTTTAAACCCTTGTGCCAAATATCCTTTCACTCTTTCCAGATCGCTTGCAAATGTTTTCGCGTTCTGCGGACAGACTTCCAGACAGCGCCCGCAGTTGATACAATGATCGACCATAATGCGCGCCTGCTCGTCTTTGACACTGATCGCTTTTACCGCGCAGTTTCGTACACATTTATAACAATGACGGCATTTTGCATCTTTAAAATCAATGACTTTCATTCCTCATACCTCCTGTAGGACGTTCCCTTTTTCACAAAAACGGTTCCATAAATATCAGCGTCAAAAGCATCAGCCCGTTCAACAGATTATAACCGATAAAGATCACTGCCGAAGGCGTTGTAAGAGCATTAAGATAATAACTCCCGGGCGCAGCGTTTTCTTTCAGCCAGCTAATCCACTCTTTTCTTCTTATAATCAGAAGAACGAAACCGATCACAAAACCGATACCTAAAAATACAGTAAACGCAATCCCTTCCACATCATCGGGAAGCAGCCCGAACAAGCCGCCGATCACATCTCCGAGAATAAAGTTATTCGCGATGTGAAGGATGATCGACCATTTTATCGAATATTCGATTGCTATATATCCTAAAATAAGTCCCACGAGCGTTCCGAATACGATCTGAAGCGGATTCCCGTGCATAACACCGAACAAAACTGCCGAGACAATAACCGCAAATCCTTTACCATATTTTTCAAACCGTCTCATAAGAAATCCTCTGAAAACGAGTTCTTCCACAACCGGTCCGACGAATCCGGCATAGATCATCATCATAATCCCCATATCAGAACCGACCGAAGCAAGCTCTGTCAGCGTATCCATCGAAAGCCCCAACTGATTCAAAATCAGTTCCGCTGCTGCTGCGATCAACGAAAAGACCATCTGAGCCATGATCATGTAGATGCAAAATCTTGAAAATGCGCCTGCTGTCATCTTTCGTTTCGATTTTTGGAAAATATCGATCTTTTCTGCTTTTGTACCGTCAATCTTAAAAAGACAGAAAACTCCGATCAAAACTCCTGCGATCATCCCTGCGGAAGCTGCCGTTCCCGTCACCTCCGAAATAAGCGACTCTGACGAACCGCCTGTCTTCGTCAATGCCGAAACCATTGCGGAGACCATCTCTGTCACAACCGACATGATCAAAGTGTACCAGACCAGATTTCTTGTCGCAAATGCCGTATCTTTCCGAAACTTATGCCAATCCCATCCCATATTCCGTTCCCCTTTCCCGATAAACCGACCGGCAAAGTCACATTGTTCACAACTTTTTGTTTTATCTTCATTTCCTGTCAGTTATCTTTTTAATAAAACAGCTTTTTATAATTATAACACAGGAAAATCTAAAAGACTTCCCTGTGTTATAAAATATTTGACATATAGTAACAGCGCGGTCCATAACAACTAAGATCAGTTGTTTCTCGGACTTTTTAATTCACTGTACGTTTTACATATGTTGTATGAAGAATATGATGCGCTTTCTCACTTCCCGGTTCGCCGAGATATTCGCTGTAAACCCGTTTGATGGACGGATTCTCATGAGATTTTCTCAATGTTTTTGCGGCATCGTTATCATAAAGTACCTTTGCATATTTGCTGATGAAGTGTCATATCTATGCCGATAATGCGGCAAC
>ENA-OPYH01001754-OPYH01001754.1-human-gut-metagenome-genome-assembly--contig:-NODE-1754-length-11758-cov-3.194309_pt1 | contig 11758 bp, 10 predicted proteins | sample MGYA00241254_ERZ501488 | MGnify/ENA primary metagenome ERZ501488 (study PRJEB25962, sample SAMEA2042660) | human gut metagenome | biome: human gut; feature: human-associated habitat; material: faeces...
TCCGGTCAGACGGGTATGGGTATTGGTAAGAGACATGCTCGAAGTTCCCTCAAATACCTGAATAACGGCTTTGTCTTCGTATACAGCAACGATACGTCCCAGTTTTTTCTCATTGCCGTCTACGGTAAATTCTACGATTTCCTCGTAGGAAGCATTTTTTACACCTTCCAGAACAACCAGAGGGCCATTGACCTCACTAAGGCCTAAATATTCAATTGCCATGATGAATTCCCTCCTTAACCATTCTTCTCGAGTACCTTATCGTAGAAGGTGTCGATATCTTTTTTGTATGTGTCAAACAGATCCAGACGGTCATTCGGTACATCGTATTTAATAGAAACGACGCGGTCGAAGATCTTGTCCTCTTTCAGTACGGACATTGGCATGCCCATCGTCACGAGCGCTTTGGATTTCTTGTACAGATAAAGAATAACTTCCATCATCTTGTACTGTTTTTCCAGAGATACGCAGGTGTCATCCGGATGGAATGCGTTCTGCTGCAGGAAGCCCAGTCGAATAACTCTGGCGATTTCCAGGGTCAGCTTCTGGTCATCCGGAAGAACATCGCTACCGATCAGTTTTACAATTTCCATCAGGGAGCTCTCGGAGTTCAAGATTCCCATTAACTGGTTCCGCATATCTACAAAGTTTTTGTTTACGTGATCTTTGTACCACGGCGACAGATCCTGCAGGTATTCACTGTAACTGGTCAGCCAGTGGATCGCCGGGAAATGACGGGCGTAAGCCAGAGATTTGTCCAGTCCCCAGAAGCAGCGGACGAAACGTTTGGTGTTCATGGTAACAGGCTCGGAGAAGTCACCACCCTGCGGAGATACGGCTCCGATGATGGATACGCTTCCCTCTGCGCCGCAAAGTGTCTGCATCATGCCGGCACGCTCATAGAAAGCGGACAGACGGGATGCCAGGTATGCCGGGAAACCTTCCTCGGCAGGCATTTCCTCCAGACGGCCGGACAGCTCACGGAGTGCCTCTGCCCAACGGGATGTGGAGTCTGCCATGATTGCTACATCATAGCCCATATCGCGGTAATACTCAGCCAGTGTCAGGCCTGAATACAGAGATGCCTCACGGGCTGCAACAGGCATGTTGGATGTGTTGGCGATCAGGGTGGTACGGTCCATCAGCGGGTTGCCGCTCTTCGGGTCGATCAGTTCCTGGAACTCCTCCAGAACCTGTGTCATCTCGTTTCCACGCTCTCCACATCCGATATAGATGATGATATCGGCATCAGACCATTTTGCGATCTGGTGCTGGGTCATGGTTTTTCCGGTACCGAATCCGCCTGGGATTGCGGCAGTTCCACCCTTTGCGATCGGGAACATGGTATCCAGGATCCGCTGTCCGGTGATCAGAGGGACACTTGCCGGGAAACGGTAGCTTGTCGGGCGCGCCTTACGGATCGGCCAGTGCTGTATCATGTTGAGCTGTTTTTCTGTTCCGTCGGAAAGCCGCAGAGTGACAAGTGTATCTTCAATCCGGTATTCTCCGTCCGACGCGCAGCAGATTACTTCACCTTCCACATCCGGCGGAACCATACATTTGTGTACGATCGCACTGGTCTCCGGAACCTCCGCTATAATATCTCCGCCATGAAGGTAATCTCCTTTGGCCACGGTGATGTGGGTATCCCATAATTTGTCGCGGTCAAGCGAATCAACGCTGACGCCGCGGGTGATAAATGCACCGTCGCCCACATTTGCGATCTGCTCAAGCGGGCGTTCGATTCCGTCAAAAATATTGTTCAGGATTCCAGGTGCCAGAGTTACAGATACCGGACTTCCGGAAGCCTCTACGATTTCTCCCGGTTTCAGCCCGGAAGTCTCTTCATAGACCTGAACAGTCGTGATGTCTTTGTCCAGGGAAATGACTTCGCCAACCAGCTTTTCCTTTCCCACATAGACCATTTCCGACATCATGAATCCGGTGTCACCCTTCAGATAGATGACCGGACCGTTTATTCCATAAATAGTTGCTGTCTTATTCAATTCCTGCACCTCCTGCTGCAAAACTGAACTGATGATATTCGTAATCGACTGCAGCCTGGAAGCTGTGATCAATCAGAATATTACGGCCTCGGATTACAGCACGCATACCGCCCATAAAATCATATTCACTGATGGTGATCGTCATGCCGGTACGTTTTTCCAGTTCTGTCTGTTTCTCCTTATCAGAAGGAGAAATATAAATGGTCATCTCCTCGCCATCTGCAAAGCGTGCGGCTTCGCGGATTTTGCTGCAGAGATAGTCCAGATATTCGTCTGTTTTTGTAAAGTCAGAAAGAAGCTCCTTTACTTCATCAAACAGCCTGACTTTTAATTCATTCTGTGTTTGGCCAAGAGCACGTTTCAGTTCGGTTTCGGCTTTTGCCGCAGCTTGATTTACCTGCCTTCTGGCTCTTAAGGTCTCGGATTTGATACGGACCTCAGACTGTGCGGTCGCTTCTTTTTTATGCTTTTCAAATAAAGATTCAAGCGCTTTTTTGTGATTGTCAATGATAGCATTTCCTTCAGAACGGGCTTCAGTCATGACCGTTTCCTGTAAATGCGCTATTTTCTCTTCAAGCGTCATTGTCTCACCTTCTATGCCTTTCTAGTTAAAGTTTCAGTCCAATCGCTTCATTGACGTATGAGGTAATGAAATCCTTTTTACGTCCTGTTCCGTGTCTGTCCGGAATTTCGATCAGAAGAGGCATCTTTCTTTTTAACTTGATCTCATCGATGAGATCCGGAAATTCTCTTCCAAAGCGTTCCGTCAGAAGAATGATACCGATCGACTTGTCGTTCATGGCAGTTTCCAGCGCATCACGCAGCTCCTGCTTTTCATGAACTACGACACCGTCCACGCCGGCAAGCCGCATTCCGGTATAAGTATCCACGTTGTCACTGATCAGATACATTTTCATGATTACAGTCTGCTGATGATCATGAAGGAGATGATAAGACCGTACAGGCATACACCTTCTGCAAGACCTACGAAGATAAGGGATTTACCAAGGACGCTGGAATCCTCGCTGATAGCTCCAAGAGCTGCGCTTGCTGCACTTGCTACGGCAATACCGCCACCGATGCAGGAAAGACCGGTAACAAGAGCTGCTGCAATGTAACCAAGACCGGTTGCAAGGCCTGCGCCTGAGGCAGCGGCGTCTGCCGCATGTACCGGTACACTTCCAAAGAGCATGATCCCTGCTACAAGGAAGGTTCCAAAGTAAGAAAGAACATTGAAGGCAAGTGCACATTTATAACGTCCTTTATTTTTTTCTCCGAGCAGGTAATATCCGAATGGAATGAAAATGCTTAAAACCAGTGCGGCAATGAGAATAAGTTTAGTTGCTAAAGTCATGATAATTTCCTCCTAAAATGAAAAACTAATTTTTTGCAGTACCTGTATAAGGTTTAAATTCGCGGCCGCTACCTTTGTAGAAGCGGCTGAACATCTCGTAATAGACAAGTCTCAGGACCTGGATTCCAACGATCAGTCCTTCGAATCCACATACAAACAGGTTGCCGAGTACGATCACTACCCAGTTAATATGCCCGCTTTCGGCACCGGCAAGCATCAGTACAACCTCCATGATGGAAGCGTGGCTGACTGCGAATGCACCGATACGGATAAAGGAAAGCGTATTTGAAAAATAGCTGAGCAGGGTTTCAAATAATTCAAAGAATGCCTGGGTGACAAACATTGCTTTGCTTTGTTCCATTTTTTCGGTTTTCTTTTTGATCTTGTTCGTCAGCGGTTCTTTCAGTGCGATCAGAAGAAGCGGTACTCCGAACATCACTGCAAGAACGATTCCACCCGGCAGAGAATGACCTGTCATGAAAAGAACGATGCAGGTAACTGCTGCCCCGTAGAATATCAGCCCTGCCACGCCGTTTGCATCAAACCAGGTTGCTTCGGTATCTTTGGCACGGATGCCGTTTATAATATGGAAGATCATAGAAATCAGGATGATTCCCATACCAAAAGCAATCGATACGATAAATACGGTATTCAGCTTTCCGATAAACGGTAAGGTGGTCATATGATTGATCGGTCGGATCCATTTGGCTTCTATAATGTCTTCAAATCCAAACACACTTCCAAACATAAATCCAAAGAAGGTGGAGAAGATTCCGGCAAGTGATACGATTCCGGCAAGGTTCATTTTCTTTGTGAAATACAGGATCGCACCGCCGATAAAGAGCAGCAGCCCCTGACCGACATCCCCGAACATGGCGCCGAAGATAAAGCTGTACATGATACCTACAAAAATGGTCGGATCCATCTCACCGCTCTTGGGAAGTCCGTACATCTTGATGAACATTTCAAATGGTTTGAAAAGCTTTGGATTCTCAAGCTTGGTAGGAGGTTCTCCAAAATACTGTTCCCGGTCCTCTTCTACTACGATATAAACCTTGTCATCTCCCTGTGCCTCTTTGATAAATGCATTTGCATCTTCTTCGGACATCCAGCCGCAGAGGATGTAGTATTCTTCCTGCTCGTCTGTCTCGGTTCGTGCCGCAAATTTCCGGATATCAAAGTTATCGGAAAAACGTTCCAGCTGAATTCTTGCACCGAGTAGTCTGGAAGCGTTCTTGCGAAACATCTCCTGACGTTTATCCTTCACTGCCTGGATTTCATCGGTCAGATTCTGGACTTCTTTATCCAGGCTCCGGTAAGCTTCCAGCGGGGTTCCGCCAAAGTCTTCCAGCAGATCGATTTTTTCAAAGTGGAGAGACCGCATGATCGAATCGACCTTTCCTGCATCAGCATCCGATACAAAATAAACGCCATAGACATAAGAGGCATCTCTGGAGCCTTCCAGAAATAATGCATCAATGTCTTCAAGAAGCGCTTTTTCCAGCCGGTGATAATAATCTACATTGATTTTTCCAAATCTTGTGCGGATGTATTTGTACTGCATGATCTCATGCAGGTCAAAATCCAGAGAAGTAAAAGGTTCCAGGACTTTCATACGTGCCTGGATATGCTCTCTCTTTTTTTTCAGTTCTTCTTTTTGCTGCTGCAGATCCATGTAGTCATGATTGATAGAACGAATCATCTCAAGGATCTCGTCTTCGCTCTGATCAAAGGATGGCTCTGCTGGCATGTCTTTCATATATCCCAGAAACTGTGTCACTTTTGCGAGTGGATCACGGTAAGGGTTCATTTCCAGAAATGGCATCAGATTATCTACTGTCTTGAGCTCCGTGAGTGCATTTTCAAGCTGCATCTCATATTTGGAAAGATACCGGTTTGTCATGCGGTCGATGTCGGCGCGTGGTCCGGTAATGCTCAGGAACTTCATCTTAACAATCATTTCGCTGTTCCTCCTATATAAGTTAATGTCTCACGTGCAGGAAGTCCGTAGCGAACACATTCGAGCACAGTTGTAAGCTTATCAAGCTCCTCCTCTTTCAGAAAAAGATAGGTATTCACGGTTGCGATGGAATAAGGGTTACTTCTTCTGTCTGCCAGGTAGAGACGGTACAGGCAGTCTTTGTAAATCGTCTCGATGGACGCTGGTGTCTGAGTATCGGTGTGACGCAGATAAGGCGTTCTGGTAACCAGCTTTAAAAATTCATCGACAGACGGTGCTTCTACAAGATCCTTCAGCTGATCTACATGAATCCGGTAGTGTATCGGGATCAGCAGTGTGGAAATATCCGGCGGAAGCATGTTGTAATATTTTTTTGCACGGTAGATCCACTGTAGGTTCAGCAGGTCGATCTTTGCTCCGGCATCTCTGGTGAAAATTTCCAGTTCCTTATGCTTCAGAATCTTTTTGCGTTTCTTCCACATGGTTGTAAAATAGTACAGATTCAGTGCCAGATCGTAATCAAAAAGGGTAGGGTTCTCCGCATTTTCCAGACGTTTTAACGGCGCATAGTATTCTGTGCCCTTTAAATTTTCCACCAGCTCACCGATATTCCCCGAAGTGATCAGTTTATCGATGGAGAGATCCGAATATTTGTCGAAGAATATTTTCTTATGATCCAGATCAAAAGGCTTCTGATAGTGGTTGAATACAATACGCAGACAATAGTTGATCAGATTCATCTCGTAGCGCTTCAGATAAAGCTCTAGGAATTTTTTCTGATCCATTCCGGAAAAACGGTACAGGCGTGTATAATCACTGTAAAGTGACTGCACAAGAAGCTTCTCAATCTCACCGCGGTGAAGACGGTTTTCGTCCATATCTGCAAGGACATTCCGATATCCGGGATGTTCTTTGAGATAAGCAGCAACTTCGGTTACTGTATGAAATGCGGCGATATTCTGGAAATCTTCATCAGTGAGCAGTTTCGCCTGCATGGCGCGTACTTTTGTTACGATGCCACTGTATGCAAGTAAATTTCCCATATGCTATCCCTCTATGATACGTCTGACAATTTTCTCGGCATATGCCGTATGCTTCTCTTCAAAATCTTTTTTAAGTTCTTCGATCGCTGTCTGGTTCTTACGGTTCTGCCTTGCAAGAATTTCATCCATCTGACGGTTTAATCCTTTGTGGATATCGTTCAGCTCCTTTTGGGTGTGATCTTCAAGTTGTTTGTCGAACTGATTGCGTTCATTTTGAATGCGTTCTTCCAGTTCTGATTTTTCCAGTTCCGCGTGTTCCACAACAGCTTCGGCTGCATGTTCGATTTCGGAGAGCTTTTTAACAATATGATCCATTGTCCGACTCCTTTCTTAGAAATTATTTATACATTTTTAATAATGCATACATATTCTACTACTTTAAATTGGAAAAATCTACTAAATAATAAGAGAATATCATAAGAATATTTTATACAAAACTTATAAAATATATTTTTGGGTTTTCAAATATTTCAGAATAGTATAAAATAAATAAGGTTATACATATTTTCACTAAAGGAAGAGAAAGATATATGAGGTTAAGAAATGTACCGGGAGCAGATGCTTATCTGACAGCTCATCCCCTTGTAATTAAAAATGAGACCAGATATCGCGGCACCTGGAAAGAGACTTTTCAGAATCCGGAGAATCCGATCCATATTGAGATCGGGATGGGAAAAGGACAGTTTCTTCTGACACTTGCAAAGGAGAATCCATCCATCAACTATATCGGTATCGAACGTTATTCAAGCGTACTGCTTCGGGCGCTGGAACGCTTTGACAATGACGAGGAATACAAGGATGTCAACAATATTCGTTTTATCTGTATGGATGCGACAAATCTGCCGGAGGTTTTTGCTGTCGGAGAGATTGACAAGATTTATCTGAATTTTTCAGATCCGTGGCCGAAAGCACGTCATGCAAAGCGCAGACTTACTTCCAAGCAGTTTTTTGAACGGTATGACAAGATCCTTGCCTTTGACGGAGTCGTTGAATTTAAGACAGACAACAGAGAGCTGTTTGACTTTTCACTGGAGCAGGTGGAGTTGGCAGGCTGGGTACTTCTGGCGAAGACCTATGATCTTCACAATGATCCGACACTCAGCAGAGGGAATGTTATGACTGAGTACGAGGAGAAATTTTCCGGGCAGGGACATCCGATCCATAAACTGATCGCAATGCGCCAGTAAGACAATTGAATAAAATGCAACAGGCAGATCATAAAGGCGCTGAGTGCGTAGGATGATCCCTGGCAATATAAGAGACAGCAGATACGGAGCAATCCGCACATCGGCTGTCTTTTTGCATATATTGTAGAAAGAGGAAGTCAGGAAGGAACAGATATGCGGAAAAAGCATCATTTTCAGAATTGTATGCGGGGGTTTTGCTATAAGAATCCAAGATTTAATAAAAAGCTGATCTGTTTCAGAAATTCTTTTCAGGAAGTCTATAAAATCTTAAACCCGAAATGTGGATGCCACTAATCCAGTCCTTTTTACATAGCCTGAGATGGCAGAAATGAGGAAAGTGTATGGGTATCGCATTGATCACGAAGGATTATGAAAATACAGTCGGAAAGCAGAGGATGCCGGTAATTGTGGAGTTTTACGCATCATGGTGTCCAAAGTGCGGAATGATGTATCCTGTTGTGGAAAGGATTGCCAGCCGGTATCAGGGAAAATGGATTTTCTATAAGATTGATATTGATATATCGAAAGAGATTGCAGAGTATATAGGCATTGAGATCGTACCGACGTTTGTGGTGTACAGAGATGGAAAAATCTGTGGATATACAACCGGAGTTCTTCCAGAAGAAACTCTGGAAGAACGAATCCGGGAAATGTTAAGAAAATAATTGGTGGAATCAATTATTCGTATGATGAATATTTTGCGCAGATTGCATTGACTTGCTATGTTAAAATTCGAATACAGCAACACCGTATGGCGGAAGATCGTAACCAAATGAATATGGTCTTCCATCACATTCCTGTTTCTTTGCTTTATATACTGCCGGGCGGGCTTTTCCGCTTCCGCCATACTGCAATTCATCACTGTTCAGTACCAGGCGGTACTGTTTGCCGCGTGGTACGCCGACACGGTACTCCGGTCGTTCGATCGGTGTGAAGTTACATACGAATAAAAGGTTCTTTTTTGCGCCCTTTGAATGACGGATGAAGCTGTAAATACTTCGTGAGCTGTCATCTGCATTGACCCATTCAAAGCCTTCCATGCAGGTATCCTGTTCATACATGGCTTTGTTGTGTGTGTAAAGATGCAGCAGGTCACGGTAGAAATTCTGGAGTGCCTGATGCTCCGGCTCTGCAAGGAGATACCAGTCAAGCTCACGCGCCTCGCTCCACTCGCGGAGCTGTCCGAAATCCTGTCCCATGAAGAGAAGTTTCTTTCCAGGATGTCCCATCATGAAAGCATAACCGACCTTCAGGTTGGCGAATTTCTCAAATCCAAGACCAGGCATCTTATTGAGCATAGAGCATTTTAGATGTACCACTTCATCATGTGATAATACAAGAATATAATTCTCGCTGTATGCATAGGTTAAGGCAAATGTCATACCGTAGTGGTCGCCTTTGCGGAAATATGGATCCAGCTTCATGTATTCGGTAAAGTCATGCATCCATCCCATGTTCCACTTCAGGCTGAATCCAAGACCATCATCTTCCGGTTTTCCTGTTACTTTTGGCCATGCAGTGGATTCTTCTGCGATCATCAGTGCGCCAGGGTTACGTCCGGTAGTAACGGAATTCAGATGCTTGAAAAATTCGATTGCTTCCAGATTCTCATTGCTGCCGTATTTGTTGGCGATCCACTGACCGTCTTCTTTACCGTAATCAAGATACAGCATGGAAGCAACAGCATCTACGCGGAGACCATCGATGTGATAATGTTCGATCCAGAACAGTGCGTTGGCGATCAGGAAGTTCTTAACTTCTGCTTTACCATAATCGAAGATCTTGGTTCCCCAGTCCGGATGTTCCCCCTTCTTAGGATCTGCATATTCAAAGGTAGCTGTGCCGTCAAAGTCAGCGAGTCCGTGTGCATCGCGTGGAAAATGTGCCGGTACCCAGTCAAGGATTACGCCAATCTTATTCTTATGGAAGTAATTGATCATATATGCGAAATCTTCCGGCGTACCATAACGGGAGGTCGGAGCATAATATCCGGTCACCTGATATCCCCAGGAGCCGTCAAATGGGTATTCTGAAATTCCCATCAGTTCGATATGAGTATACCCCATCTTTTTTATGTAGTCTGTAGCTGCATGCGCAAATTCACGGTAGCTGTAGAACCCATCATCTTCACGTCCCGGATGGCGCATCCAGGAACCGATATGTGCTTCATAAATGGAAATCGGTGAGGAATGGAAATCCCATTCTGCCCGGTGCTTCATCCAGACACTGTCACTCCATTTTAAATGGGAGATATCAGCAATCCTTGAGGCTGTTCCCGGTCTCAACTCTGCACTGTTCGCAAATGGATCAGCTTTGTAAAGCTTATCTCCGGTCTGTGTCTCAATACAGTACTTGTAAAGCTGTCCGAGCTGTGCTTCCGGAACAAATGCGGTATAGATTCCAAGTGGTTCCTGACGCTTCATAACGTTTGCATCTTCACTCCAGCCGTTGAATTCACCGACTACGGCAACTGATCTGGCGTGTGGAGCCCATACTGCGAAATATACGCCGGTTTTTTTTCCATCTTTTACAAAATGTGCACCCATTTTTTTATAGATTTCATAATGGGTTCCCTGTCCGAATAAATATTGATCTAATTCGCCGATTCTATAATCAGCGGGTTTATCTGTTGTTACAGTTTTTACAGACTTTTTAGCTGTAGACTTTTTAGCAGCAGTTTTAGCAGCTGCCGGTTTTTTTACAGTAGATTTTTTTACGGCCGTCTTGCGGGTCGTGTTGGTCTGTTGTGCTGTTGTTTTTTTTACTGCCATCCCATTCACCTTCTATCAAAGATATTTAGGAATATTATACTAGAAATAGCGATAAAAAGAAAGAGTTTTGGACAACTTATACACTTCTTATGTAAGATGTCTAAAACTCTTTGTTTATAGTTATCGGTTTTGTCTGCGTATACAACAAAAGAACGCGCCGGAAGCGCGTTCTTTGTAGAAATCTTATGATTTAAAATCATCTTCTTTCAGGATGATGTGGTCTGAATTATCAGTGCTTCTTCCAAATACCCGTTTCACAAGATGTTTTACATTTGCTTTCTGGGAATGTGAAATTGCTTCATCCATGATCTCTTTTACTTCTGCAACAGTAACCGCATGATCTTCTCTCTGCATCATATCGATCCGGCTGTATAATGCAAGGATTCCCATTTCATCGATACGGTATCCGTTTTCCTTAGCATAGGTCTGACCGAATGTAACCAGTTCATCATTGATGAATACCGGAAGCTCCAGTCTGGAAGTAAATTTACGTTTGAATTCGCGATGGGATGCAAACATTCTTTCCAGCGGTTTCTTCTGGTCTTCCAGAAGGAAGAGAAGTTCGCCGGTCTGTTCATCCATCATGTCATTCAGTTCACGGATGGTTCTGTCATTCATCTTGGAAGCTTTTTCGATGATCAGTGCGCCACCGTTCAGCTTATCGATGATACTTCCGATGTCCTTTTTGTTCAGAGAATCACCGGTTACGATTGCAACTTTACCTTGTTTGAGTCTGCGCTGTTTCTGGATTGCTTTTACAATATCAACTGCGAGGACTGTTTTTCCGCTTCCCTTGCGACCAAGGATCAGGATGTTGCCTGTGCGGGAAGTTCCATAACGGTTACGGCAACGTTTGTCGTTATCAAGGATTTCAACAAGCTGTTCACTGACACCACGGATCGGTACAAAGTAAGAGAACAGCTGCTTCTGCTCTTCAGTAAGTCCAAGCTTCAGTCCGATCTCACTTGTTGCACTCAGATCGTAACGACCCTGTACAACGAATCCGGTATCGAATTTACCCATGCGTTCGGTGATTTCATCTTCTGACGGTTCTTCGATTTCAAGAACTTCGTCAATATCAGGAGTTGGCGCTGATTTTGAAGTTTCTTTCTTTGGCTCAGGAGCCGGTTTCTCGTCAAATTCAAGATCAAGATAATCATCACTGCTATCTAATTCTTCTTCATCTTCAAAGGAATCAAGGTCTGCAAAATCACCATCATCTTCGTCAGAATCATGATCATCGATATCGAGAGCAGATTCTTTTTCAAAATCAAAATCCTCTTTATGATCTTCATCTAATTCATCATCGATCTGGTAGTCATCTTCGTCTTCATCCTCGTATTCTTCCTCATCGTCATACTCGGAATCGTCTTCATCCTCGTATTCCTCGTCATCGTCATATTCGGAATCATCTTCATCTTCGTATTCCTCGTCATC
>ENA-OPYH01001763-OPYH01001763.1-human-gut-metagenome-genome-assembly--contig:-NODE-1763-length-11712-cov-2.306854_pt1 | contig 11712 bp, 9 predicted proteins | sample MGYA00241254_ERZ501488 | MGnify/ENA primary metagenome ERZ501488 (study PRJEB25962, sample SAMEA2042660) | human gut metagenome | biome: human gut; feature: human-associated habitat; material: faeces...
GTTAAAGTTCATATCCAGGCCCTGAGTTCCTCCCACTGCCGCCTTGTAGCGGTCTCGGTCGGAAGAGGATGTCAGAGAGCGGAAGGAAGGCTTGCAGGGTACGTTGTACATTGCTTCGGTAGAGGGCTGTGGCCCTCGCCTTTTTGCGGAATGGATCGCTGGATTTCAGCAGAGACATCCTCATGTACAGTACAATCTGTGGAACGGCAACACAGATGATGTGAATAACCGCGTAACGAAGGGATTGTGTGAGATTGCCATGATCACGGCCCCTTATAACACAGAGGAATTCCACGTGCTGCCGGTGTATGAAGAACCCTGGGTGGCAGTGATCCCCAAGGGACATGCATTGTATTCCTGGGAAAATGATCCGGTGAAGCCCTCGGAGTTGTTGCCCTATGATCTGTTGATTCCCTCCAGAGAATCCAGAAAAGGTGAAATCGATAAATGGTTCGATGGCACAGGGCATGCTCCGGTGATCCGGGGAAGGATCGCACATATGATGAATGCCTACGAACTGAGCCTCCACGGCGTCGGCATCTCGATCTATCCGGCATCGATTTCCTCCCTGATCCGAGACAAGGACGTCTGCGTGCGGCCGGTGGAGCATCCGAATGCCCATGCGGATTATGCTTTGATCTGGAATAAAAATCATACCCTGTCCCATGTGGCTGAAGAATTTATCGCTTATGTAAAAGAAGAACCCGGACAGCAGATGTACTATGCCTGAATTAATGCAACCGATACGTCATTCACATTCGTGCCTGTAGCTCCTGTCTTGTCAAAAGAAAGGAAAGCCCTTATACTTGGAAGCAGGAGGGTAATACGATGAATATTACGGTATATCTGGGAGCAAATGAAGGAAATGATCCTTCTCTGAGGAAAGCTGTGCGTGAGTTGGGAACCTGGATCGGTGAAAGCGGTAACCGTCTGGTATACGGTGGATCTAAATCCGGTCTCATGGGAGAGATCGCGGAGAGCGTATTACAGGCAGGCGGAGAGGTGACCGGCGTGGAGCCGCAGTTTTTCATTGATATGGAATACCAGTATGATGAGATCACGGAGCTGATCGTCACGAAGGACATGACAGAACGCAAGACGAAAATGATCGAACTGGGAGATGTATTTATTGCTTTTCCCGGCGGAACCGGAACGCTGGAAGAGATCGCCGAAGTGATGTCCAAGGTGTCACTGAAGCATCTGGAGGCACCCTGCATCCTCTATAACCTTAACGGCTATTATGACAGCCTGAAAGCACTGTTATCACATATGACGGAGATGGGATTGTCCTCCCCGGAGAGACAGGAAGGCATTTATTTTGCCAAGGATCTGTCGGAAATCCGCAAGATCATAGAAAATCAGCGGAGCAATGCAACGACCACTCCGCCGGAAAATACACAAGGTATAGGAAATCAGCTAGGCTAACAGGTTAAAACACATAACTGCAATGCCCAGCACCACCAGGATCACACCGGTGACACGGTTCAGAGTCTTGGGTGTGGCCTTGTTGGCGAACAGTGCGGCAATCCGGGCCCAGATCAGGGTAAAGATGACACACAGGATCCATACGGTCCAGTCGGGCATGCCCCCGATGGCAAAATGGGAAACTGCACCGGTCAGAGCGGTAAAAGCCATAATAAAGACGCTGGTTCCCACAGCAGTTTTCAGCTCATAGCCCAGGACAGAAGTCAGGATCAACAGCATCATCATGCCGCCGCCGGCACCGACGAAACCGCAGATAAAGCCGATCAGCATACCGCATACCAGAGACTGGATGGCTCTTTTTTTCGCGGAGACGCCCTGCATGGCTTCCTTGGTGGTCATTACGGGACGGACGATGAATTTGATACCTAACAGGAAAGTCATGAACACGGAGAAATTCCCCATGGTAGCGGAAGGCACCAGGCTGGATACGTAGCTGCCTACGACGGTGAATACCAGCACACTTCCCATCATGATCAGGCCGTTTTTGACATCAATATTTTTATTTTTTGCATAGGTATAAGCGGATACGGCACTGGCCAGAACGTCCGAGGACAGCGCAATGCCGACGGCCAGATACGGATCCATGCCGAGGAAAGTGATCAGCATGGGACTGATGACGGCAGCAGCGCTCATTCCGGCAAATCCGGTGCCCAGGCCGGCTCCCATGCCGGCGAAAAAAGTGACAAGAATTGTGATTAAAATCTGCATTTATTTAGCTCCTTTCAGGATATTGTCCATATTTCTCTCCATGACATGAAGCATGTGGAAAAAGATCTCTTTGCTTGCCTCATCAGTGCCATCGAGCAGAGTATCTTTGAAAATGCTCTGTATCATGCGGCCTTTTTCGATGACATCCTGTGCTTTCTCCGTGCAGAACAGCAGAGTCTTCCGACGGTCATCCGGAGCCCAAAACTGCCAGTGTTCCGTAATTGCTTTCTTCTTATGATCAGGAGCCTCTCTGCGCTCCAGGTACCCCTCGCGCACCAGCTTGTCCACATTGACGGACACCAGATTCGCCTTGATCCGGCGGATCTCCACGACATCACTGGCAGTGTGGTATTCCGGATTATTGCCGAAGAACATGAGAATATCAAAAGCTGTCTGTGGCAGCTTTAACTGCTGGCACAGAGGTTTGCACATGGCGTTGTAAGCCAGATTGAATTTTTGTACGAATTCGATATCAGTATTCATCCGAAGGCCTCCTTACTTAGTATTATACAAAGTGTAATTACTGAAATTACAAAAGTGAATATTTCAAATTTGAAATAATTGCTATATTGCATAGTATTACAGATAGTTTTCGAAGTCAATCATAAGATATTTTATTTCATAAAAAATTTATATTAATTATCCTATCGTAAACATCATTTTGGTATGTTATAATTTATTTGATGCAAGGGTGCATTCAGAGACTGTGGGCATACAGAAGAAAGTGTCGGGAGGAGACATGAGTATCAATACATATGATGAACAGAAATTCTGGGAGGAAATGGATATCCTGTTCCCGGATATTGTAAAAGCCATTACTTCTCTGGCGAAAAAGTCCTACATATCCATAACCAATCTGCGGAACGGCGTGACATGGTGGTCCGAGAAGACGATGGAATATTTTGGTATGCAGGAGAACTATACCATTCGCGGACAGGAAAAATCAAAAAGATCGATTCATCCGGATGATCTGGAGGATTTCCGGAGGGGATTCCAGGAGAGAGTTGCCGGGAAAAATATGGACGAGCCCTGGGAATACCGGGTGCGTGACGGAAGCACCTATATCCGGATCAGTGCCAGGGCGAAAATGCTGAATGATAAGGATGGAAAGCCTTTTGTGATCGTAATACGATATAACAACTACGGTATTTCCGACGAGGTGGATGCGACCACCGGATTGCATACGGAACCGGCGCTGGATCGGGAAATCAGGGAATTCCTGGAGGAAAGCGGACAGGGGACTCTGCTGAAGATCGGACTGGATCAGTTTAGTCATATCAATGTTATGTACGGTGCCGCTTTTTCGGATAAGATTCTGAACTGTGCGGCACAGGAGCTGTTGCGCCTGTTAAGGGGAAAAGGATATGTATACCGGCTCTCCGGTGCGAAGTTTGTGATCAGTTTTAAAAAGGTATCCAAAGCGGAACTGCAGCAGATATACAATGAGATTGTAGAAGCTTTTGAAAATACAGAGGTAGAGGGGAAAAAGATCCCTCTGAAGGTATCTGCCGGCGCAATATTTATGGAACCTTATATGAAGGAGACGAACGCGGTCCGCAGCCGTCTGACTTATGCGTTGAACCATTCCCGGCTTGAGCATCACGGAGAGCTGGTGATTTTTAATGATGAGGTCTGTGGCAGTGACGAGAACCAGTTTGAACTGATCGGTGTGATCCATCAGTGTGCTACGCATAACTTTGAAGGCTTCCGGATGTTCTATCAGCCGATTGCCGATACGAAGACCGGCAAGATCCGGGGAATGGAAGCGCTGCTCCGATGGGAACTGGAGCCTTACGGGATGGTGTCCCCCGGTGTGTTCATGGAGTGGCTGGAACAGGATCCCTGTATTTTTGATCTGGGGAACTGGATCCTTCGGACAGCACTTACGGATGTACAGAAGCTGCGCGAGGAGACGGAAGGCTTTTTCGTCAATGTCAATGTGGCGGCGGCACAGCTGGAGCGCAGAGAGTTCCGCAGTGCTGTTATGAATATTTTAAAAGAGACCGGTGCGAGGCCGGAGGAGCTTTGCCTCGAATTGACAGAACGATGCAGAGATCTGGATATTCATTTCCTGCGCGGAGAGGTAGAATTTTTCCATTCCCAGGGGATCAAGATCGCACTGGATGACCTCGGAACAGGCAACAGTTCCTTAAGTCTGGCGCTGGAGCTTCCTTTTGACGAACTGAAGGTAGATATGAGCTTCATCCGTGATATTAAGCAAAAACCTCAGAATCAGGCCATGGTGCAGTCTATCGTGGATTATGCCAGGAGGACAAACACCGAAACCTGTATTGAGGGTATTGAGGATAAGGAAGTCAGCGACTATATCGAGAAATTTGGATCTACCTGGCAGCAGGGATATTACTATTCCAAACCGGTACCCATCGAACAGTTTGAGGAAGTGCTGCGCGAGAAAGCAACCGAAAAAGAATAAGTAGTTATTCTCGAAGGGCATTGGGTGCTACACCGTCTTTTTTCTTAAATGCACGGCGGAAGCTGGTCAGATTGTTGTAACCGACCGCCACGTATAAATCTGTTATTTTAATATTCGTTGTTTCCAGCAGATGTTTTGCCTGCGTCATGCGGACCTGTTCCAGATACGTAGAGAAGTTTACCCCTACTGTTTTTTTGAAAAGGAAGGAAAAGTAACTCTCGGAGATGTGGAACAGGTCCGATATTCTGCTTAAACATAAGGATGGATCCCCATAATTCTCATCAATATAAGCCTGAATGCGCACAATCAGCTGGTTGTCGTTTTCCGGTTGCTTGTTTTTTTCACATAATTCCAGAGCAATCTGCTCGTAATTTTTCAGGGTAGAATCTTCGGACAGACCGGCTAAGCTTGAGTCATCATAGGAAATGTCGTTATCCCTGATTACTTTCAATAACGTAATTTCTATATTTTCTAAAAGCCATTTCACTTGTCTGGAATTAAGTTTTCGTTTCTTAAAATTTTCGTCCTTTATAAAATTAAAAATTGTTTTTGTCTGTTTGAAGTTACCGGATTTTACAAAATTATATAGCTGATCCGCAACCTCATTAGGATAAAAGAAGGAATCCTGAAATTCCAAAATCTCACGATACAGACACAGGTACACTGGGCTGGAGATACGTTTTACAGCCTCTTTGGATTGGCGATACGATTTCCAGACGGAGGAGATGGTGTCGGTTGTACAGCCTAATCCACCATAAATCCAGATATTGTATTCTTGCAATAGTGTAGTATGAACATGTGAAAATAAATCTTCGACCTTGTCCAGTTCTTCCCTGTCATATAATAAAATAGTATAAACACTATTTCGGGAACTCTGCATGATATAGGAATGTATAAAATAACTGGAAAGGATATCGGAAATAACATCCGCATAATCAGGGGAGAGGATGTTGATCATTCCCTGAGGGTCATTATTTAGCTCCAAAGTATCCAGGTAGACATTACAGTATAAGATAGCAAAGGAATTGGCATTAGCGGAAATGGAAAGATAATTTTGGGCATACGCAGCTTCTTCCTCACTCAGAATCGTACCATGAATCAATTGATCAAAATAATAATTGCGGAGGGTGATCTTTTGGGACTCATTTAACCGCATGAGCTCTTCGTGGTTGAAATTCACTTCCCGCAGGCGATATTCCATTGCTTCATAGGGTTTATAATTGGCCTTGGACAACAGAACAATAATCAAAAAGCTTCCTACGACACCGAGAAAGATAACGCATCGAGCAGATCGAGTTCGTGAAGAGGATTTTGGCCGACGGCTATGCCTACGAGGCGAACGGGTCGGTCTACTTCGACGTGGAGAAGTACAACAACGACCACCGCTACGGCATCCTGTCCGGACGCAACCTTACCGACATGATCAACAACTCGCGCGAGCTCAACGGCATCGGCGAGAAGCGCAACCAGGTGGACTTCGCCCTTTGGAAGCGGGCCACCCCCGAGCACATCATGCGCTGGCCGAGTCCGTGGAGCGACGGATTCCCTGGCTGGCATTGCGAGTGTACGGCGATGGGACGCAAATACCTCGGCAACCACTTCGACATCCACGGAGGTGGCATGGACCTCATCTTCCCGCACCACGAGTGTGAGATAGCACAGGCCGTGGCCTCGCAGGGAGACCCGATGGTGAAGTACTGGATGCACAACAACATGCTCACCATCAACGGACAGAAGATGGCCAAGAGCCTTGGCAACTTCATCACGCTGGAGCAACTCTTCACCGGAAACAATGAGCTCCTCACCCAGCCCTACTCGCCGATGACCATCCGCTTCTTCACCCTCTCGGCCCACTACCGTGGCACGGTCGACTTCAGCAACGAGGCCCTGCAGGCTGCCGAGAAGGGCTACAAGCGCCTCATGGACAGCGTCAGCGACCTGGCCCGCGTGCAGGCCGCCAGCGAAAGCGACGAGAAGTCGCACGAGTTTGTCGCCCAACTTCGCCAGCGGTGCTATGACGCGATGAACGACGACCTGATGACGCCAGCCGTCATCTCCGTGCTCTTCGAAACATGCCACGTCGTCAACAGCGCGCTCGACCACAAGTCACAACTCTCGGCAGAGGACATACAGGAGATTGCCGACGTGCAGCGCATCTTCATCTTCGACATCCTCGGACTGAGAAGCGAGCAGGGCGACAACTCCTCCGCTCGGGAGAACGCCTTCGGCAAGGTCGTCGATATGGTGCTCGAACTGCGCGCACAGGCCAAGAAGAACAAAGACTGGGCCACGTCGGACAAGATACGAGACGAACTCGCCGCAGCCGGCTTCGAGGTGAAAGACACCAAGGACGGCGTGACGTGGAAGCTCGACAAATAGCCTCGACACAACAACGCATAACATAGCAAAGGCAAGGACGCTCCATGTGTTCTTGCCTTTGCATCCCCATTCAGTACCACATATATGAACGCAACACCGATCTTTTCCCCTCGCCGATGGACGGCAAGCCTGCTACTGATAGTGCTCTGCGTCCTGACATCCTCGCAAAAGGCCGCCGCTGGCAAACAACCCAAGGTCTTTTCCATTTGGAAAAAGCTCCCCACCGAGCAACTGGTAAAGATAGGACACCGTTTTGCCAACAATCCCGAGCAACCCGACAGCGCTTTGCTCGCCCTCACGATTGTCACCAACCGCTATGACAAATCGATGAGCCGGGAAGACAAAATCCTCGTGCAGCGGGCACAGAGGATGAAAGGGTTCGTTTATCTCTTTCGCTACTACGACTACGCCAAAGCCTACGACTGCCTACTCCATGCACAAGACGTGGCAGAGGAAATTGATTTTATCAGCCCGGCCACAGCACTGAACTTGGGACATATCTTTAGTACCATCGGCGACCAGACGGGCGACCACACCGTAAAAAAGAAAGCCTTGGACTATATGCGCCAAGCATTCAAGGAGAGTTTGAATACCCAAGTACAGAACCACAACATCGCCAACACGGCTTTTGGCAATGCCATCTCCCTGGCGTGGTCTCTGGAAGAATATGACGCACTAAGGGAAGAATGGAAAATCTTCAAACAACTGAAAAATAACGACGCACATGAATTTACCCAATTCAACCTCTACTATTACCAGATCTTAATGCTGCTCAAAGCGAAACGCTATCAAGAAGCACTACCGCTCTTCGACAAGCAACTCGGCCTCATGCCCGACGATGACTCCCACGCTCGTTACACGCTTCTTACCATTTACAATAAATCGAGGGTACTGGCATTGATAGGAAGATACAACGAGGCAATAGAACTACTGCTGAGAGGAGAACGCATTTGCCAGAAATACGGCACAAAAGATGCAAGCGTGGAGTTCTATCGCAGTTTGGCCGAATACCAACAACGACTCGGCAAGAAAAACTTAGCCCTGCAGTACCAAAGTCATTACTTTGCTCTAAAAGACACGCTACTCAACCTGCAACAGTTTGCCAACATCAAGGAAATGTCCTTTGCCGGTAGCCTAAGAAGGGTCAATGAACAGATGGAGCAGGGACGACGCGAGCGACAGGTGATGACTACGACCATCATCGTTCTTCTGATCATCGCGCTTGTCATCAGCCTCTCCTTATATATACTATACCGCAAGAACCGCCAGCTACGCGCGTCCTATAGCAACCTCTACCAAAAGAACCAAGAGGTGCTTCGTTTGGAAGAGGAATACAAGAAGCCACAACTGGAGGAAAAATACAAGCAGTCGCGGCTCGGCGAGCCAGACAAGCAGGCGTTGTATGACAAGATACAACAGATTCTTGCCAACTCCAAGGAAATATTTGACTCGGATTTCTCCCTCCAAAGACTGGCCGACCTCACAGAGACTTCCTACAAAAAGGTATCGCAAGTCATCAACGAAAAGGCTGGCTGCAACTTCAACAACTTGATCAACGAGTATCGTGTCAAGGAGGCTTGTAGGAGAATGAACGATACGGAGCAGTATGGGAAATACACCATCGAAGCCATATCAACCAGTGTAGGATTCAAATCACGTAGCACCTTCCTGCTACAGTTCAAGCGCGTCACCGGACTGACCCCGTCGGAATACCAGCGTGCTCAAAAATCGGGCAAATCATAGCAAATTTGATTCAAATGCCTACTTATTGCGGCTGAAATCATGATTTCAGCCGCAATAAGTCATTTATCTTCATAGTCATTCTGCTATTTCATCTTAAATTTGCAGCAGAATTTCAAATTTAATTTCATAAAACAACTCGATTATGAAGAAGACATTAATCCTCATGGCGACCATGCTTGTGAGCATCTCTGGATTCTCGCAGACACTGCTTCGCCCGCAGACTCCTCCAACAGGGAATTCTGACCCGCTTGACGCAAGCCAAGGACTTACGCAGGCACAACTAATCCAAGTGGCTCAAGCACATCATGGGCAAGATGCGGCACAACCCGCACACCCCAAAAGACCTACGATGAAGGCAGAGAGCACCATTGACACGATCAGCTACTTCACAGCAGCACAGAGCTACTATACTGGTTATTCATTCAATGCAGACGGCGGTGATGTTAAGACGTATCATGTTGGCGTGGCTGTAAACGGTAATCAAGTCACATTCAAAAATTTCTTCAACCTCTACAACCCCAACAGTTACGCTCCAAACGTGGAGTACGACATGACGGGAACATACGACGCTACAGCCAAGACCATTACGATTCCTGCCAGCACTTCATTTGCGAACGCAACCGTTGTGGGCGACTTGATGAACTATTATATAGGAACGCTTATTGCCGGACAGATCACAGAGGCAGGCATAATCACGCCTGATGAAAATCTAGTGTTACACGTGGACGGCGATTTCGATCGTATCTACTCTACAGGACAAGTGATCGGTGTGGCAATGTGGACTCCTGACGGATCAACCAACTATGGTGTCAGCGGCAGTTCTGCCCTACTCAAAGACATCAGTATCAACCTACCGAAAGAAGTCTCAGATCTGTTGGTATTTCAAAAGAACCTCAACTTCGGAAACACCTTCTCTACCACTCCTATTACACGCAAGGCAACCATCGTCAATATGGGGAATATGCCTTGCGATTATGCCATGGACATCAGCTCCGACCCAGAGGGTGCCTTCACGGCCGATGCACTCTCTGGCACTGTTGAAGGCCAAGGAACCCAAGACATCACCTTCACTTTCACCACTCCCACGACAGGCGATGCTGAAGGCTTAGCCTCTATCGAAAGCGAAAGCAGCGACGATCCCTTCAACATACAACTCACGGGAACAATCCTTCCTCCACCCGATTTCTCGCCCATTGTCCTGCGTGGCGACTTTGAGTTTGGCGCAGACCTGAATTATCCTTTCTCCCTTTCAGAGATAGACGGTAAGCAGGTGGTAAGATCCTATCCACTGCAACGCGCGCGCTCATCCTCCACGATGGATGCGACATTCACGATACCTGAAGGAAAACTGGGCAAAGTATCCTGGAAGGGCGTCTATGAAGGTTCTGGATACAATGTCGGCGGTTTTTTGGTTGATGACTTCTCCAGTGCATACAAAACCTACAACGATACCTACGAGGATGCGTCCGAAGCCATTGAATTTGCCCCTGGCAAGCACACCATCCGCTTCCAGTACGACTGCTATAGCAATGTGCAGGACCCAACCGTAGCCGAAGGCTGCCGCTACTACATTTGGGATCTTGCGCTCGACCTCACTGACCTTCAGGACCATGCAGCCATTCTCAAAGACTCGCTTGCCGACATCGGGTTCTCCGTCATTGGTAATGACGGCAAAGCTACAGCTACGGACAACATCGTCATCACCAACAGAGGCAAGAATGATCTCAAACTCATCAGTGTCACTTCTGACAACGAAGAGTTTAGCGCAACGACGAAAATAGAGCCCGTAGCTACAATGAAGGATCTTGTGATACCCGTCACACTTTCTACGACGACACCTGGCGACAAAAGCGCCCACTTGACCATAGAAACATCCGCGGGCACCTTCAAGGCCAGTGCGAAGGCCATCATCCTTGCGCAGCAAGATTTCTCGAAAGTAGTCACCGAGGGCTTCGAATACATGACCGTAGAGAACGACGCACACTTGCCCTACATCATCGACGGCGACTCCGCCTACAATGCGAATGCCAACTACGACGACGAAACGGCGGGCACGTCAAAAGTGACCTTCCATTTCACCATCCCCGAGGGCAAACTCGGCATCATGTCTTGGGACGGCTACACCTTCGACCAGAGTTCTTATAATGGCGACTTTGGCATATTGGAGATTAATACACCTACGATATTCTACACGCTTTCCAAATTTGCGACAGGCGACGCTGGATCTAAGTCCTACGCTGAGGAACGAGAGGAGGACCCAAGCTTCCTCAACTTTATTCCTGGCAACCACTACATCAGCTTTGAATATTCGCGCAACGGCGATGGTGTGAAAGCTGGAAAGAGTATGTTCTCCTTCAAGAATCTCAAGCTCCATGTGATTGACTTTACAGAACACTCTGCTGAACTGCAAGAGGACAAAGTGGACTTCAAGTCTTGTCATGTTGGAACCAACCGTTGGACCACCGCCACGGTGACATTGAAAAACATGGGAAGCGCAGATTTGGTCATCGACTCAATTATTGGTGCCGGTCCATTCTCGGGAGGCGAAGTGAAAGAAACAGCCAAATTTGGCAAGACCCTTTCCGTGGATCTCTTCTTCTACCCGCACGAGGAAGGCGAGTTTAGCGACGATATCATCATCCGCACCAACGCTGGCGATTTTACCGTGGCCTGCACAGGAAAAACGCTTAGCAACAAGGGGCTCATCTATAACGGTGATTTGGAAGACCAGTGCTACGGATGGAGCGCCTACGACGGAGACGGAGACGGAAACACATGGATGACGGCCTATATGCTCTTCGGCGGGGCATTGACCGAGGAAGGCTACAGTCGCTACTGCCACAGTGGAAGCAATCTGCTTGGTTCGGCCTCAAAATCGACTATGGGCGAGGCGCTCACACCTGACAACTGGGCCCCTGCAATTCTAATTCTTCAAATTCTTGTCTGTTCATAATAATTGAGGT